>Ga0209212_1004607_pt1 | contig 16921 bp, 14 predicted proteins | sample RifGroC2_FD_183996 | JGI IMG/M metagenome (GOLD analysis project Ga0209212, IMG submission 183996) | Groundwater microbial communities from Rifle, Colorado, USA - Groundwater C2 (SPAdes) (version 2) | ecosystem: Environmental > Aquatic > Deep subsurface > Groundwater | place: Rifle, Colorado...
CCGCGGCCTGGGCCCCCTGGCCGTCAACCATCTCGGCCAGATTACGGCGGTGACGGTCTCCTTCAATCTCAAGCCGGGGGTCTCCCTCAGTGCCGGGGTGGCGGCGGTCGAGGCCGAGGCGCGCAGCCTCCCCGCGACCATCACCGCCGGCTTCCAGGGGGCGGCGCAGGTCTATCAGGCCTCGACCAAAGGATTGCTGCTCCTCTTGATCATGGCGATTCTGGTCATCTATATCGTTCTCGGTATCCTCTATGAGAGTTACATCCACCCCCTGACCATCCTCTCCGGTCTGCCGGCGGCCGGTCTCGGGGCGCTGCTGACCCTGCTCCTCTTCGGCAAGGATCTCAACCTTTACGCCTTTGTCGGCATCATCCTGCTGGTCGGCATCGTCAAGAAGAACGCCATCATGATGATCGACTTCGCCCTCGTTGCTCAGCGCGAAAGTGGCCTCACCCCCCTCGATGCCATCACTCAGGGGTGTCTGGTCCGTTTTCGGCCGATCATGATGACGACCATGGCGGCCCTCATGGGGACGCTCCCCATCGCCATCGGCATCGGCGCCGGGGCCGAATCGCGTCGTCCTCTGGGGTTGGCCGTTGTCGGCGGCTTGCTCCTGTCGCAACTGCTGACCCTCTACATCACCCCGGTGGTTTACTACTACATGGATCGCACGCAGCAATTAGTACGCGACCGTCTGGGCCGTCAAGGGCCGGCGGCGGAATACGAATAAAATCGCGGGAAATTCGCCAACCCCACAACCACAGGAGAGTTGCCATGGGCGTCAAAGAGAAATTTTTCCTCAACAGCAGCAACGCGGTTCTGGTGGTCATCGACGTGCAGGAGAAGCTCTGCCGCGCCATGGACGAAAAGGTCCTGGCCCACCTCACCGCCAATATCAACGTCCTGCAGGAAGCGGCAGCCGAGTTGGGCATCCCGCAGCTGGTGACCGAGCAGTACGTCAAGGGACTTGGCGCGACCCTGTCGGTCCTCAAGGAGAAATTCACCGGGACGGCCGTGGAAAAGATGACCTTCGGCTGCTGTGGCGAGCCGGACTTTCCCCGGCAGTTAAAGGCCCTCGGCCGCAAGCAGGTCATCGTCGTCGGCATGGAGACCCACGTCTGCGTGCTGCAGACCGTCCTCGAACTCCTCGACGCCGGCTATCACGTCCATCTGGTCAAGGATGCGGTCATGAGCCGCAAGAAGGGGAACTGGCTGGTCGGGGTTGAAACTTCTGCCGCCGCCGGTGCCGTGATTACCTCGACGGAAGCGGCCCTCTTTCAGTTGCTGCAGGTGGCGGGGACCGAATCGTTCAAGAAGCTCTCGAAGCTGGTGCGCTGACCGGGGCGATCATTTTTCGGAGGAGGCATTACCATGCACAAGGATCAGGCCCAACAGCGCGTCGATCGCATCCGTGCCTTTCGTGACGAACTGACTCAACTGGAGGGGGAAGGGGTGCTCACCCTGCCGCCGGAACTGCGCGCCCCCGTCGACGCCCACCACAACCGCCTGCTGCGCGAGCTGACCCGGCAGTACGATGTCGATGTCAGCGGCGCCGACAAGCAGCTCTCCCTGGGGATGCGCATCGTCTCCTTGCTCGGCGCCCTGGCCCTGTCGGCGGCGGTGTTCTTCTTTTTCTACCGCTTCTGGGGCGGGCTCGGCACCACGGTCCAGGTTGCTGTCCTGGTGGTGGCGCCGCTTCTCGCCACGGCGAGTGTCGAGCTCGCTGCCCGGCGCGAACCGACCCTTTACTTCGCCTCACTCCTGGCGCTGGTCGCTTTCGCCTGTTTCGTCCTCAACCTCGTCCTCCTCGGCGCCATCTTCAATATCACTCCGAGCCAGAACGCCTTCCTCGTCTGGGGGGCCTTCGCCTTGCTCCTCGCCTATGGATATGGTTTGCGCCTGCTGCAGGTCGCCGGCATGTGTTCCCTCACCGGCTACCTCGCCGCCACCATCGGCACCTTTGGCGGCTGCTACTGGCTCTCCTTCGGCGAGCGCCCGGAAAACTTCATCGCCGCCGGCGCCCTCCTCGCTCTGGTGCCGCTGCTGCCCCAGCGCAAGCATCCGCACTTCGCCGGCTACTACCGGGTTTTCGGCCTCCTCTGCATCTTCATCGCTATCCTCATCCTCGCCAACTGGGGCTCGATCAGCTATCTGCCGTGGGCGATGAACACCATCGAAAGCCTCTATCAGACCGCCGGTTTTCTCCTCGCCGCCGCCGCCATCGCCCTCGGCATCCGTCAGGGCTGGCCGGGGGTGGTCAACCTCGGCAGCACCTTTTTCGTTCTCTATCTCTACACCAAGTTCTTTGACTGGTGGTGGGAGTGGATGCCGAAGTATCTCTTCTTCCTCCTCCTCGGCCTCATCGCCGTCGGTCTTCTCTTGGCCATGCGCCGCCTCCGTTCGACCATGCGGGAGGTGATGCCATGAAGCGCCGCGAACTCCTGGGGGCTTTGGCTCTGGTCCTCGGCATCAACATCCTTGTTCTCGCCGGGGTCGCCTGGAACCGCTCTGCGGTCGAGGCCGAGTTGACCTTGAGCGAACGCGAACTGCCGCTGGAACGCTATCGCGATCCCGACGACAACAGCGGTGTCGCCCTCCATCTCGACTGGCACCAGTGGCAGGGGGAATGGCCCTGGCTCGACCGCGCCAAGCTCGCCGAACTCGGCTTCGCCGTCGAGCGGATCGCCGCGAGCGATCACGCCTACGAGCGTCATGTCACGGCGCGGCGCGGCTATGTCGTCCTCGAACTGGCCGGTCCGGCCTGGGCAGCCCATCAGCGCAAGCAACAGGAAGAGATCGACAAGATTGCCGCCAATCTGGCCGCCGGCAAGATCGACGCCAAACAGGCCGAGAGCGCGCGCTGGCCCCTGGACGGGGAGCTCGCCGTCGGCAGCCGTCTCTTCGCCGTCGATGCCGGACCCGATCCGGCCCGTTTGCGCCAGCGCTACCCCGAGGGCAGCCGCTACCTCATCGCCGCCGCTCGTTTCGGCCTCCGTGCCTACGCCCTGAGTCCCAACGTCAGCGACAAAGATGCGGCGTCTCCCGGTTTCATCGAAGAGGTGCTGGTCGATACCTTGCACGTCCCCCGGGCACTGCAGGCGTCCCTCCTCGCCCTTCCTTCCCAGCGGCGCCTCAGCGTCGGTTATCGCTACTACGATGGCCAGCAGATGCCGACCCCGGCCTATGAAGCACGGGTGAAGTGGGGACGGCGGCTGGAGCCGTGGCTGGAGGCAGTAACCTTGCTGCCGTAGTGAAGTTTTATTTGGAGCTGAAACGCCAACAGCCCGCGATTCGCGGGCTGTTGGCGTTTATGGATGATCGGATTAGAGTTGGATCAGTTACTTGCCGGCGGCACGTTTCTCGCGGCGTTCGTTCATGACTTTGTAGGCGCAGAACTCGCCGCACATGGTGCAGGCGCCGTGCTCGGCATCGACCCCCGATTCGGCGCGCAGGCGGCGGGCCTTGGCCGGGTCGAGGGCGAGGGCGAATTGCCCTTCCCAGTCGAGGTTCTTGCGGCATTTGGCCATGGCGATGTCCTTCTCCATGGCGCCTTTGACCCCTTTGACGATATCGCCGGCGTGGGCGGCGATACGGCTGGCGATGACCCCCTCGTGGACATCCTCCACTGTCGGCAGGCGCAGGTGCTCGCTGGCGGTGACGTAGCAGAGGAAGTCGGCGCCGGCCGCCGCGGCGACGGTGCCGCCGATGGCGCAGGTGATGTGGTCGTAGCCGGGGGCGATGTCGGTGACGAGCGGGCCGAGGACATAGAAGGGGGCGCCGTGGCAGAGGCGTTTCTGCAGCTGGATGTTGGCGGCGATCTGATGCAGGGGGACGTGCCCCGGTCCCTCGATCATCACCTGAATGCCGGCGTCCCAGGCGCGCTGGGTCAGCTCGCCGAGGAGGATCAGTTCATGGATCTGGGCGCGGTCGGTGGCGTCGGCCAGGCACCCCGGGCGGAAGCCGTCGCCGAGGGAGAGGACGGCATCGTAGGGTTTGACGATTTCCAACAAGCGGTCGTAATGCTCGAAGAGGGGGTTTTCGGCGTTGTTGTGCGCCATCCACTCGACGGTGAAGGAGCCGCCACGGGAGACGACATCCATGATCCGTCCCTCGCGGTCCATGCGTTCGACGGTGGCGCGGGTGACGCCACAGTGGACGGTGATGAAGTCGACGCCGTCGTCGAGGTGCTTGACGATGCCGGCGAAGATATCTTCGACGGTCATGTCGACGATCGCTTTCTTCTGCCGGTTGACCGCATCGAGGGCCGCCTGGTAAAGGGGGACCGAGCCGATACAGGCGCTGGTCTCGGCGATGATGGCGCGACGGATCTCGTCGACCGGGCCGCCGGTGGAGAGGTCCATGATGGCGTCGGCGCCGGCGGCGACGGCGACCCGCGCCTTCTCCAGCTCCTTGTCGATGCTGGTGTCATCCTTGCTGGTGCCGATGTTGGCGTTGACCTTGGTGCGCAGACCGAGGCCGACGGCGAGGGGGACGCCATTTTTGCGCCGACGGTTGCGGCAGATAATGGCGGTGCCGTCGGCGATGCGCTGGCGCAACAGCTCGGGGTCGATCCCTTCGGGAACGGCGGCTTGCCGCATCAGGTCGGTGATGATGCCCTGGCGGGCGGCTTCGAGTGTGGTCATGGATTTCCTCGGTGGTTGGTCATTGGTTCGATCTGACGGATCAGTCCGATCGGTCTGATCCGTCGGATGAGAAACTTTTTGCCCCTTGCCAGTGGTTGACCGGGCCGTGGCCGCTGCCCAGGGGCAGAGCGGACACAATGGCCGCTGTCAGAAACTGCTTGGCCCGGCCGACCGCCTCGGGGAGCGGCCACCCCTGAGCAAGAAAGGTGGCGATGGCGGCGGAGAGGGTGCAGCCGGTGCCATGGGTGTTGCGGCTGGCAACCCTGGGCGCGGCGAAGCGGTGGATGCGCGGGCCATCGAGGAGGATGTCGAACGCTTCGTCCCCGGCCAGATGCCCCCCCTTGATCAGGACGTGGGCTGCGCCGAGCTGTTGCAGCTTGCGGCCGGCCGCGATCATCCCGCTTTCGTCACGGATGCTCAGCCCGGTGAGAGCTTCGGCCTCGGGGATATTGGGCGTCAGCAGATAGGCGCGTGGTAGCAGTTCCTCGCACAGGGCAGCGACCGCTTCCGCTTGCAGCAGCGGCGCTCCCCCCTTGGCGATCATCACCGGATCGACCACCGTTGGCAGGGGGTAACGGTCAAGGGCGGCGGCGACGGCGCGGATGATCTCGGCAGAGAAGAGCATCCCGGTTTTGGCGACATCGGCGCCGATATCGGAGAGAACCGCCTCGATCTGCTCGGTCACGAACTCGGTCGGGGCGGCATGAATCCCCGTTACGCCCAGGCTGTTCTGGGCAGTCAGGGCGGTGACGGCGCTGCTGCCGTAGGCACCGAGGAGGGTGATGGTCTTGAGGTCGGCCTGGATGCCGGCGCCTCCCCCCGAATCGGAGCCGGCGACGGTCAGCACCCGGCCTCGTGGCCAGGGGCGGCGGCGCAAAAAGAGGAGGGCCATTTCGCGGGCGGCGACGGCCGGTTGCGCTGCCGCCATCACCGCCGAGATGACGGCTACCGCATCGGCGCCGGCGTCGATGACCGCTCCGGCATTGTCGCGGTCGATGCCGCCGATGGCGACGATGGGGAGGGACACCGCCGCACGTACCTGGCGCAAGCGCTCGACCCCGACATGCACCGCGTCGTCTTTGCTCCCGGTCGGATACATGGCGCCAAGGCCGATATAGTCGGCGCCGTCGGCTTGCGCCTGAAGGGCTTGCGCCACCGTGCGGGTGGAGACGCCGATGATCTTCCCCGAACCGAGGAGGGCGCGCGCCGCTGCGATGCTGCCATCCCCCTGGCCGAGATGGACGCCGTCGGCATCACTCTCCTTGGCCAGCTGCGGCGAGTCGTTGACTAGCAGGACTGCTCTCGCCGCCCGGCACAAGGGGAGGAGCTGTGCCAGTTGCTCGCGCTTTTTTTCATCGGGAAGATGCTTCTCCCGGTACTGCACGACCCGGGCACCTCCGCGCAGGGCCGCCGCCGTCCGCACAAGGAGGCGGCCGTCGTTGTCGCTGTCGGTGATGAGGTAGAGTCCCTGAAGCATAGTGGCCGTAGTAAGATTCAAGATGTTGAGCCGTAAAATAAAAAACCGCCGCGCCGGAAATGCGGGGCGCGGCGGATCCATAAAGAACCGTCATCGCCGCTTCCCTCCGCCGGTATGATCCGGATCAGGTTCCAAGGGTCGTTCCGCTGGTGACGGAACTCTCAGTATGACACTCCCCTAGCGGTCGGTATGCAGTTGTTCGCGTGCTGCGTGTGGCTGGAAGGTCAGGCCAGAACGATGCGGCGATTGAGCAGGTCGATCTCGGCGACGGCTCCGGCGAGCTCCTCGGTTTTGCCGTAGACATCGACCAATTTAATCTTGCCGTTGCCGGCGATGACCGAGCTGACGTTCTCGAGGGAAATTTCCTCGTCGCCACGGATGAGAAAGTAGGGGCCCATATCCATGCACATATTGTTCTATCCTCCTTGTAGACTCCGTGCAGCCTAGTCGAAATGCCTTCCGGCTGTCAACCGGATTGTGCCCGGTAGCGGGTCGGAAACAGGGGATAAAACTTTACATGCCGGAAGGTCCTTGCTAACATAACCGACCGTTTTCATCCCCCCCCGTCCCGGCCCTGCCGGAGTTTGCCGTCGTCCCATGCGAATCAAACGCCTAGAAATCCTCGGCTTCAAATCCTTCGTCGACAAGGTGTCCCTCGACTTCCAGCAGGGAGTCTCGGGAATCGTCGGTCCGAACGGCTGTGGCAAGAGCAATATCGTCGATGCCATCCGCTGGGTCATGGGGGAGCAGAGCGCCAAGAATCTGCGCGGCCGCTCCATGGAAGATGTCATCTTCGGCGGCAGCGAAAGTCGCAAGCCCCTCGGCATGGCCGAGGTCTCCATCATCTTTGCCAATGAGGACGGCCGGGCTCCGGCGGCAATGAGCGAGTTCGCCGAGATCATGGTGACGCGGCGGCTCTTCCGTAACGGTGACAGCGACTATCTTCTCAACAAGACCCCCTGCCGACTTCTCGATATCACCGAGCTCTTCATGGATACCGGCGTCGGCACCCGCGCCTATTCCATCATCGAGCAGGGGAAGATCGGCATGATCCTCAATGCCAAGCCGGAAGATCGCCGGTTTCTCATCGAGGAAGCGGCAGGAGTCACCAAATACAAATCGCGCAAGAAGACGGCCCTGCGTAAGATCGAGGCGACCAAGCAGAACCTGCTGCGCCTCTCCGACATCGTCGCCGAAGTCCGCCGCCAGCTCGGTGGGCTCAAGCGCCAGGCGCAGAAGGCCCAGCGCTTCCGCGAACTGCGCGACGAGCTCAAGGGGATCGAGACCCGGCTGGCGCAGGAGCGTTATGCCGTCCTCCGCGCCGAAGAGTCGGAACTGTTACGCAAGGAGACGGAACACGGCGGAATCTTCGAGCGTCTTGCCGCTGAGCTGGCTCAGGGGGAACTGACTTACGAAGAGGCCCGGCTGCAGCAGGTCACGGCCGAGAAGACCGTGGCGGCGGGGCAGGAAGGTCTTTTCCAGCTCAGCAATGCCATCCAGCAGGCCGAAGGGAAGATCGGTTTTGCCGGCAAGGAGCTTGAAGGTCTCGAGGTGCAGAAGGAGCGCCTCGGGATCGAAGCGGCGGAAGTCGGCGAACGTCTGGGTGAGCTCGACCGGGAAGAGGTCACTTCGCAAGAGAGCGACGCCAGGCTCGGGGAAGAACTGATCGGGGCGCAGCGGCGGCAGTCCGAAGGAGAAGCGGCCCTCGAAGCATTGACCACCGGCGAACGGCAATTGGCCGGGCGGCTCGACGAAAGCCGGAATCGCCTCTTCGGACTCCTCTCCGAACTGGCCCGCCTCGGCAACCTGCACCAGGATGCCGAGCGCCGTCTGCAGTCCCAGGCCGAGCGCGAGGGGCGCAACCGCCAGGAAGCAATCGTGCTGCGCGAACAGCTGGAGGCGGCACGCGCCCAGTCCGCGGCCCTGGAGACAGCGTTGCACGGTTTTCGTGGGCGCAAGGCCGAGCTGCAGCAGCAGCGCGAGCAGACCGAAGAACTGGTACGCCTCCTGCGGCGGGACCTCGATGGCAACGAAGGTGCCCTGCTGGTGGCGCGCGAGGAGCTTAACCGCCATCGCTCCCGCCTCGAATCGCTGCAGGAACTCGAACGCAACCTCGAAGGCTACGGTCGGGGGGTGCGCGGTATCCTGCGCGAACCGGCCCTCAACAGCAAGTTTCGCGGCATGCTGGCCGATGCCCTCGATGTCCCGGGCCGCCTCGAAGTGGCCGTCGAAGCAGTCTTGGGCGAACGCCTGCAGGCGCTCCTTGCCTCCGGGGCCGGCGATGTACAGTCGGCCCTCGATCTGCTGCGTCGCGATGGCGGGCGCTGCAGTTTTCTCGTGCCGTTACCGCAGGGGGCCGCACCGCTCGCGGTCGCCGGGGCGACACCCCTGGCCCAGGAGTTGACGGTGCGCGACGATGCCGCGGCCGCCCTCGGCAGCTTGTTGCGCGGGGTCTGGCTGGTCGCCAGTCTTGATCCCTTTCTCGGGGCCGGGGCGTTGCCGCCGGGGACGCTGCTGGTGACGCCGACAGGGGAAACCCTGAGCTGGCAGGGAGAATTACGCGGGGGCGGCAGCCAGGACCTGGCCGAGGGGGTGCTGCACAAGAAACGCGAGATCAAGGATCTCGGCGCCGGCGTCGCGGCGCGGGCGCAGGAGGTGGCGACCCTGGAGGCGCGGCGGCAGTCGCTGCGCGAGCAGCTGCAGTCGGCCGAGGCCGAGGTCGTCGACCTCGGTGCCGCCCTGCACCGCAAAGAGCTCAAGGTCGTCGACCACGAAAAGGATCTGGCTCGGGCCGGGCAGGAAGCGGCGCGCCTCCTCGATCGGGTCGAGGTGCTGAGTCTGGAGGAGGACCAGCTCCACGAGGAGCGGGAAGCTCTCCTCGCTCAGCGTAGCGAGGCCGACGCGGGCCGGGCTGTCAAGACAGAGGAGAAGGAGCGGGAGGAAGCGTCGGTGCAGCTGTTGCAGGAGGAGTTGCAGCAGCGCCGGGCGGAACTGGACACCGTGCGGGAAAGGGTCACCGCCCTCAAGGTTGAAGTCGCCGGTCTGCGCGAACGGGAAGAGGGGGGGAAACGCCATCAGGAACGGCTCCTCCGTCTGCGCCAGGAACTCCAGGGACGGTTGGCCCTGCTCCACAGCCGGCGTGAGGAAGCCGGTGGTGAGCAGGAACGTCTCGTCGCCGAGCGTAAACGTTTGCAGGTTGAGTTCGAGCTGCTGGTGGCGCGTCGCGACGAAGAGAAGAAGCGCTTCGACCTTCTGCGCGAGACCTTCGACGTCGGAACGCGGCGCATCGAAGAGCAGGAGGAGTATAACCGGGGTCGGCGTTCCCGCTTGAACGACGCGCGCCAGGTCCAGGCCGAATTGCAGGTGAAGTTGCGGGAACTGCAACTGGAGGCCGAGCACCTGCGCCAGACCATTCTCGACCGCTATCGCCTCGATTTGCGCGAGGTCGTTGCGGTGCAGACCGAACCGCTGGCGGTGGAGAATGCCGCCCGGCGGATGCAAGAGCTGCGGCGGGCCATCGACGATGTCGGCGAGGTCAATCTGACGGCGGTGGAGGAATACGAGGAGCTGGAGACGCGCTACAAGTTTCTCAGCGGCCAGCAGGAGGATTTGCGCCTGTCCCTCGACAGCCTGCAAAGCGCCATCACCAAGATCAACCGCACGACCCGCAAGCGTTTCCGCGAAACCTTCGATCTGGTCAACGCCAAATTTCAGGAGATTTTCCCGCGTCTTTTTCGCGGCGGCAAAGCCGAGCTGCACCTCACCGACGAAGAGGATCTCCTCGAAACCGGCATCGACATCATCGCCCAGCCGCCGGGGAAGAAATTGCAGAATGTCACCCTGCTCTCCGGGGGGGAGAAGGCTTTAACCGCCGTCGCCCTGATCTTTTCCATCTTCCTCATCAAACCGAGTCCCTTCTGCCTCCTCGATGAAGTTGATGCCCCCCTCGATGATGCTAACATCGGGCGTTTCAACGAGATTGTTCGGGAGATGTCGGCCATTTCCCAATTCGTTATCATTACCCATAACAAGAGGACCATGGAAATTGCCGATACCCTTTATGGCGTGACCATGGAGGAGCCCGGCGTGTCCAAGCTCGTCTCTGTCCACCTCAACGAATATTAGGTTGTCTGTCATCATGCCACTCAAACGCGCCCTTCAGCAGTTGGTCGATCACGTCCCGGAGGCCCTCGGAGCGATCCTTGTCGACTGGGAGGGGGAGGCGGTTGAGCAAGTCTCGTGCATGGACGAGTTTGAGCTGAAAGTCATCGGCGCCCACAAAGGGGTGATCCTCTGTAATATGCGGGAGATTGTCGCCCGACTCGGCAGTGATAACCTTGAAGAAATCCTGGTTGCGACGGCGCAAACCCAGACCCTGATGCTGCCGGTGACGAGTGACTATTTCCTGATTTTCACCTTTGCTAAAGGGGAGCACCTGGGTCTGGCTCTCTTCGAGTCGCGTCGCTGTGTGCAGCAGTTGCGCGAGGAAATTGTCTGACGATTTTGCTATTGGGGATATCTGGATGAGTGGTGGTTTTTTCGAACGGATCAAGGCGGGGCTGAGCAAGACACGCAATCTGGTGCGGGGTTCTCTTGATGAGCTCCTTGGCGGGCAGCGACGTATCGATGCGGCACTGCTGGAAGAGGTTGAAGAACTTTTGGTCAGCGCCGATTTTGGCCTGAAAACGGCGCACGACATCATCCAAGCGGTGGAGCGGCGGCGTCACCGTGAAGGAATCGCCGATGCCGTCGCCCTGCGCCGAGCCTTGGCGCAGGAGGTTCAGGCGCGGCTGCTGGCGATCGCGCAGGAGTCCCTTCGCTTCGCGGGTACATCCCCCACCGTACTGCTGATTGTGGGGGTCAACGGGGTCGGGAAGACGACCAGCGTCGGCAAGCTGGCCCACTATTATGGTAGCATGGGCAAGCGGGTCGTTCTCGGGGCCGGCGACACCTTTCGTGCGGCGGCCGCAGAACAGTTGGTAATATGGGGAGTGCGTGCCGGAGTTGAAGTGATTCGCCATGAAGCCGGAAGTGATCCGGCGGCCGTCGCCTTTGACGCCGCCAAGGCTGCCGTTGCCCGTCGTGCCGACCTGCTGATTATCGATACAGCGGGGCGCTTGCACAATAAAGTGAATTTGATGGAGGAACTGAAAAAAGTGCATCGGGTTCTGTCCCGAGAGATTCCCGGCGCTCCCCACGAAACGTTTCTGGTTCTCGATGCCACGACTGGCCAGAATGCTCTGGCCCAGGCCAAGATCTTCTGTGAAGCGGTCGCGGTCAGCGGCATCATTTTGACTAAACTTGACGGCACGGCTCGTGGCGGCATCATCGTGGCGATAGCCGGCGAACTCGGGGTGCCGGTGCGGTTCGTCGGTCTCGGGGAGGGGCTGGACGATCTGCGTCCCTTCGATCCGGAGGCCTTCACGCAAACCCTCTTTGGCCCGGAGTGATTCGGAACTTGACTTTACACGCCCGGATTTCATAGAATTTCAGCCATATTGGGGGAGCTATTCATGCTTTCCAAAGCGATTCAACGCCTTGAGGACCAAGTCGAGAGTTTGCTGCAGCGACAGCAGGCACTCCAGTCTGAATGCGCCACGCTCGGGTCTGAGCGTGACCGACTGAGGCGGGACCGTGATGCTTTACGTTGTGAGCTTGACCGAATCATCGCCAAGATCGATGGCGCCCTCAAGGAGTCTGCATGAAATCGGCAGTGCAGGTGACCATTCTCGGTCAGATGTTCGCGGTACGCAGCGACGCCTCTGCCGAAGAAGTGCGGCGGGTCGCGGCATTTGTTAACGAGAAGCTGTCCGCGGTCACGGGGGGGCTGCGTACGGCTGATTCCCTTCATGCAGCACTATTGACGCTTCTCAATGTCGCTGGTGATTATCTGCAACTTCGGGATGGCGGCGAGGCGGCCCAACAAGAGTTGGCCGGGCGCCTGGTACGTCTGTCGGCCCGCATCGAAAAGACCGGCCCGGTTGTGCGGGATAGTCGGAAGGACGCCGGCGCTGAGCCGGCGCAACTCAGTCTCTGTACGGAGATTTAAAATAGATCGGGATGGTTACAGTGCGTCCGCTGGTTTTCCCCGGACGCTTCGCAGGTACGGTCGTAAGGATTCTGCTCCATGAACGTCACCCGTTTCAGCACGAACGGACGGTTTTCCCCTCTGATCGCCCGGTTCGTCCCCTCCTCAGGGTGGTGGATGTGCCGGGAACGGCGAATTGAAAACTTTCCGGATGTAAGTGTCGAGGCGTGGTGAACGTTTTACCAATCTGACCGGTTGTCCTGCTCCTTGCCCCCGTTTCTCTTTCCCTCCCTACAGGGATCACCCGCTGCCAGGGGATCTCTGCCATGCCCAAGCATTCCCTGCGTGAACAGATGCTGGAACACCGGTGTCGTCTGACGGCCGCGACGCTGCAGCAGTTGAGCGACCTGATCCAGAGTCAGTTCGTCGAGTTGCCCGAGTTCCTGGCCGCAGATGTGGTGGCTCTTTACGCTCCGGTCCGGAATGAGGTTGCTACCGCCGAGCTCTTTCGTGCCGGACGCAAGATGGGGAAACGGCTACTCTTCCCCCGGGTTTTCGGCAAGCACCTTGAATTTGTCGAAGTCAGCGACTGGTCCGAGCTGCATTCCGGTGCATTTGGCATCGCCGAACCGACAGGCTCAAACGTCGTTGACTCAGCGGCTATTGACTTGATGGTTCTGCCCGGTTTGGCTTTCGACCGCCGTGGGCATCGCCTCGGATATGGTAAGGGTTATTATGATCGCTATTGGCAGCAACAGCCCCGGCATGGCCTTTTGCTTGGCCTCGCCTTCGATTTCCAAGTGGTCGACCGACTTCCGGTCGAGCATCACGATATCCAGCTCGACCTTCTGGTTACCGAGACAAGCCTCCTCCGGTTTGTCTGATTGTGCCTGGAGTAGAGCCATTTCAACATAGAGGAGGACCCTGACTTTGAAAATAGAACTTGTTCTGATGTTGGTCGGCGCCGCTTTGTTCGGCGGTCTTTTTATCGGTATGTTGCTGCGGCGCAAAATGGCCGAATCCCGTGTTGCCAATGCCGAAACGGCGGCGGTTCAGGTCCTTGATGAGGCGAAAAGGAAAGCCGATTCGCTGATCAAGGAAGCGGTCATTCAGGCCAAGGATGCCGTCATTGCCGCCAAGTCCGAATGGGAGGTGGAATCGCGGGAACTGCGGCGTGAAATCCAGTCCCAGGAAAAGCGTCTGGTGCAGAAGGAGGAGTACCTCGATCGCAAGACCGTGCAGATCGATGAGCGCGACGAGGATCTTGGCAAAAGGGAAAAACGCCTGATGCAGGAGGAAGATCAACTCAAGTCTCGCGAAGGCGAAATCGACAAGTTGATCGAAGAGCAGCGCAAACGGCTGGAGGACATCTCCGGCATCAGCTCCGAGGAGGCCAAACGTCGGCTCATGGAGGCGATGGAGAGCGAGGCCCGTCATGACGGGGCCAAGCGTGTCCGCCAGATCGAGGACGAAGCTCGCGAAACGGCCGACAAAAAGTCCAAGGAGATTCTCGCCCTGGCGATTCAACGCTATGCCGGCGAATATGTCGCCGAGCGGACCGTCAGCGCCGTCCCCCTTCCTTCCGATGAGATGAAGGGGCGTATTATCGGCCGTGAAGGTCGCAACATTCGCGCCATCGAGGCGGCCACCGGGATCGATCTGATCATTGATGACACCCCCGAGGCGGTCATCATCTCCGGTTTCAATCCGGTGCGGCGCGAAGTGGCGCGGCTGTCGCTGGAACGGCTGATTGCAGATGGTCGTATCCATCCGGCCCGTATTGAAGAGATTGTTGCCAAGGCAACCCAGGATGTCGACAATGCCATTCGCGAGGCCGGTGAGCAGGCGACCTTCGACGTCGGTGTCCACGGCATTCATCCGGAGATCGTCAAGCTCATCGGCCGGTTGAAATACCGGACGTCCTATGGCCAGAATGTTCTCAATCACTCCCTTGAGGTCGCGTTCCTCTGCGGCATCATGGCTTCCGAACTCGGAATCAACGTCAAACAGGCCAAGCGTGCCGGACTGCTACACGACATCGGCAAAGCGGTCGATCATGAGATTGAAGGTTCGCACGCGGTCATCGGCGCCGATCTGGCGCGCAAATATGGTGAAAATGCGGCCATCGTTCATTCCATCGGTGCCCACCATGAGGATGAAAAGCCAGAATCGATTCTCGATGTCCTGGTGCAGGCGGCCGATGCCCTTTCCGGCGCCCGCCCCGGCGCCCGCCGCGAGATGCTCGAGACCTATGTAAAACGGTTGCAGGATCTCGAAAGAATTGGGACATCCTTTGCCGGGGTCACCAGTTGTTATGCCATTCAGGCTGGTCGCGAGATACGCATCATGGTCTCGAGCGACGAGATTTCCGACGACCAGTCGTACATCCTGGCCAAGGATGTCGCCCGCAAGATCGAGGGTGAGATGACCTACCCGGGGCAGATCAAGGTCAATGTCATCCGGGAAACCCGCGCCATTGAATACGCCAAGTAGCTCGGGGGACGAGTGAAGCTCTTATTCATCGGTGATGTCGTAGGGAAATCGGGGCGACTTGCCCTGAGCCAGCGTCTGGGGCGGCTCGTTGACCGGCACAATATTGATCTGGTCATCGCCAACGGGGAAAACGCCGCCGCCGGCTTTGGGGTCACTCCCGACACGGTGCGGGAAATGCTCGATGCCGGGGTTGACGTCATCACTACGGGCAATCATGTCTGGGACAAGAAAGAAGTTCTGTCTTGTATCGACAAGGAGGAGCGGTTGCTGCGCCCGGCCAATTACCCGGCCGGAGCCCCGGGGCGTGGATGTGGGGTCTACACTACGCCCGGCGGAATTGAGGTGGCCGTCCTCAATCTCGAAGGTCGAGTCTTCATGCACAACCTCGACTGCCCGTTCCGCGCGGCCGACCGCCTGCTGGAAGAGTTACAGCGGCGCACCCCGGTAATTCTGGTTGATTTTCATGCCGAGGCCACCAGCGAAAAGGTGGCCCTCGGCTACCATCTCGATGGCCGGGTCTCGGCGGTGGTCGGCACCCACACCCATGTCCAGACGGCCGACGAAAGGGTCCTCCCCGGGGGCACGGCGTTCATTACCGATGTCGGCATGACAGGTAGCCGCGATGGGGTGATCGGTATCCACAAGGAGCTCGCCCTGGAACGTTTTCTCACCCAGATGCCGGTCCGTTTCGAGGTCTGTAAGAAAGATCCGGTTCTCTGCGGCGTCGTGATCACCATCAATGAGGAGAGCGGCCGCGCCCTCGAAATCTGTCGCGTGCAAGAGGCCCTTGAATAACCGACACCCTGAGCCGGTGTTATCTGATTCTACGCAACTATGGGATGAAGGGATGTTTAGATGAAATCGGTTCAGGAACAGATGGCCGTCATTCGCCGCGGGGCGGTGGAAATTCTGGTCGAAGCAGAACTCGAAGAGAAAATCGCCGGTTCATTGCGCACCGGCACCCCCCTGCGGATCAAGGCCGGGTTTGACCCGACCGCCCCCGATCTGCATCTTGGCCACACCGTGCTGATCCAGAAACTCAAACAGTTCCAGGAGTTGGGGCACGAAGTTTGTTTTCTCATCGGCGATTTTACCGGCATGATCGGTGACCCGACGGGGAAGAACGAGACCCGCAAGGCTCTGACGCGCGAGGATGTGCTGCGTAACGCCGAAACCTACAAAGCTCAGGTTTTTAAAATCCTTGACCCGCAAAAGACCCGGGTGGTGTTCAACTCCGAGTGGCTGGCCAAGATGGGCGCCGCCGAGATGATCGCTCTGGCCGCCAAGTCGACGGTAGCGCGCATGCTCGAACGGGACGATTTTGGCAAGCGCTACGCCAGCCAGCTTCCCATCAGTATTCACGAGTTTCTTTATCCGCTGATCCAGGGTTACGACTCGGTGGCGTTGCGCGCCGATGTCGAACTGGGCGGCACCGACCAGAAATTCAATCTTCTCATGGGGCGCGAACTGCAGAAGCAGGAAGGGCAGCGTCCCCAGTCGGTTTTGATGATGCCGCTCCTTGAGGGGCTTGACGGTGTCAACAAGATGAGCAAGTCCTTGGGCAACTATATCGGCATAACCGAGCCACCCAAGGAGATCTATGGCAAGGTCATGAGCATCTCCGACGAATTGATGGTTCGCTACTATGAACTCCTTTCGGATGCGGATCTGGCCACGCTGCAGCGGGTCAGAGACGGTGTGGCCCATGTGGCGGGCGGAGCGCACCCGATGGAGAGCAAGAAGGCGCTGGCTCGGGAAATGGTCGCCCGTTTTCACGGGGTGGATGCGGCTGAGCAGGCGGCGGCTGAGTTCATCCTGCAGTTCAAACAGAAAGAGGTCCCCGACGACATCCCTCAGGTCCGCCTGGCTTATGATGCTCCGGTCTGGATCTGTCGTTTGCTGACCGATGCCGGGCTGACAGCGTCAAACGGCGAGGCCCGGCGCCTGGTCCAGCAAGGTGCGGTCAAGCTGGCCGGGGAGAAAATCGACGACCCCGAGCGGGAAATCCCGCCGTGGGGGGACCTGGTTATACAGGCCGGGAAGCGAAAGTTTGCGCGCATTTGCTTCGGCAAATAACCCGTTGGGGTGGTCTTTCCCGAGGCCGGCCGGAAAACAACTGCCGCCGCTCTGGTCGAGCGGAGACAAACAAAAAACATTCCCGATAAAAAAGCGTAAAAAGGATATTGACAGGGCGTGTGGGGTTCATGTATAACCTGCGCTCGTTGCCGAAAGGGGTTCTTCGGAATCAGATGAGTAGGTAGCGGAGAGAAAAAAAGAAAA
>Ga0209212_1004608_pt1 | contig 16917 bp, 15 predicted proteins | sample RifGroC2_FD_183996 | JGI IMG/M metagenome (GOLD analysis project Ga0209212, IMG submission 183996) | Groundwater microbial communities from Rifle, Colorado, USA - Groundwater C2 (SPAdes) (version 2) | ecosystem: Environmental > Aquatic > Deep subsurface > Groundwater | place: Rifle, Colorado...
GCCATGCCCGCGAATTTTCTGGTCGCGGGCATGGCCCGCTCCTACAGAACAGTTCTCCCAATGGGGATCATTGCAGCATTTTGGTTTGTTTCGTGTCTTTCGTGGGTCAATCAAGGTTTCCAGGGTTATTCGAGCATCAGTTGGCGGTAGGAAAACAGCAGCGACTCCAGGAACAGCTTGGGGTTGAGCGTATGCCGTGCTTCGCGTTTCGCGCCTTGCAGATAGCCTTGCAGCCGCGCCAGGTTTAACGGTGCGATGGGCTCGACCAGCTTCTTGATAACGGCCTCTTCGCCGGGATGGTAGCGCAGCTTGCCCGCCAGTTTCATCGAACTCAAATCATAACTCCATTGTTGCAGCCATTGCACGACCACGACCTGCTCGGTTTTCTGCAACGCCTCCGCCAGCGCGAACACGTCCAGCGCGGCAGGCTGGCGCACGGCGCGCAGCAATTTATCGCGTTCCTCGCCGCCCAGTTGCTCGTCCAGTTGGACGGCCTGCAGCGGCGCAAATCCGGAGGCTGCGAGGGCTTCGGCGGGATTCTTCACGCCCTGCTGCGCCAGCCAGCGCGTGGCGCTTGCGGCATCGGGGGCTGGCAGCACGAACGACAGGCAGCGGCTCAGGATGGTCGGCAGCAATTGCTGCGGCTTGTGCGACACCAGGATGAACAGCAAGCCCGGCGGCGGCTCTTCGAGGTTTTTCAGCAGCGCGTTCGCGGCATTGGTATTCATCGCCTCGGCGGGGTGGATGACGACCACGCGCCTGCCGCCCTGATGGGCGGACATGCCAGAAAAGTCGGCCAGACCGCGCACCTGATCGACGGAAATCTGCTTGCTGGGTTTCTTGCCGGATGCGGACTTGGCATCCTCGCCTTCCTCGCCGTCCAGGCTCAACGCCTCCGGTTGCAGCAAACAAAAGTCCGGGTGCGAACCCTGGGAAAACCAGTGGCACGAAGGACATTGTCCGCAGGCAAAACCGGCTTCATCCAGATGAAGGCACAGCAGGCTCTGGGCGAACTTCATCGCCAGATCGAACTTGCCGATCCCCTTGGTTCCCTTGAACAACAGGCCATGCAGCGGACGCCTGCGCAACTCCTGCAAACGCATCCAATCGCTTTCTTGCCAAGGATATATATTTTTCATATCAAAGCGATAAAATTATTTCTTCAAGTTTTTGTTTAACCGCATCCATAGGCTGTGCCGCATCGATGACCCGATAACGCTGCGGATTTTGCCGCACGCGCTTATGGTATCCGGCGCGTACCCGTTCGAAGAAATCGGCCTGCTCCTGCTCGAAGCGATCCAGCGAGGCATTGCTCGGCCTTGTGTTATCAGGCGACCTCAGGCGTTGCCTCGCTACCTCGACCGGCACATCGAAAAACAGCGTCAAATCGGGTTGCAGGTCGGGATGCACCCATTGCTCGAGCTGGCTCAATTTATCCCAGTCCAGCCCCCTGCCGCCGCCCTGATAGGCGAAGCTGGCATCGCTGAAACGGTCGGAAATCACCCACTTGCCTGCGTGCAATGCCGGTTTGATGACCTGCTCGATATGCTCCAGGCGTGCCGCGAACATCAGCAGCGCCTCGGTGCCGATGCCCATCGGCTGGTTCAGCAGTATCTCGCGCAGCTGCTCGCCGAGCGGCGTGCCGCCCGGTTCGCGCGTGACCAGCACATCCGGGCCGCGCTGGCGCAGCGCACCGGCGAACCATGCCAGATGGGTGCTTTTGCCTGCCCCATCGACACCTTCAAAGGTAATAAATTTGCTCATATCGTAAGTCGTAAGTCGTAAGTCAGCATCGTCCGCTGCGCGGGATTTGTTTTAACTAACGTCTAATAATTAGTAACGACTGTTTTTCCTCATTTCTGGTATTGATTCACCGCCCGGTTATGCGCAGTCAAACTGCCGGAAAATTGCGAGCTGCCATCGCCGCGCGACACGAAGTATAGCGCGTCGGTCTGCGCCGGATGCAGCGTCGCCTGCAACGCGGCCATACCCGGCAACGCGATCGGCGTCGGCGTCAATCCGCCGCGCGTGTAGGTATTGTAAGCGGAATCGGCCAGCAAATCGCGCTTGCGCAGGTTGCCGTCAAATTTCTCGCCGAGGCCGTAAATCACGGCCGGGTCGGTTTGCAGCAGCATCCCCTTGCGCAACCGGTTCACGAACACCCCGGCGATCATCGCGCGATCATCTGGCGTGCCGGTTTCCTTCTCGACGATGGATGCCAGGATCAGTGCCTGATAAGGGGTCTGCAGCGGCAAGTCCGCATCGCGTCCTGCCCATGCTTCCTGCAGGCGTTGTTGCATGACCCGATAGGCGCGCTTGATTAGCGCCAGGTCGCTGCTGCCTACGGCAAAGTAGTAGGTATCGGGGAAAAACAAGCCCTCGGGATGAGCTTCCGCCGCGCCGATGCGCTGCAAAATTTCCGCATCGGTCAGGTTTAAGGTGTCATGCGCGATGTCCGGGCTGGCATTCAGCGCGGCGCGCAATTGACTGAACGTCCAGCCTTCAATCACGCTGATCTGGCGCTGGATCACCTCGCCCTTGCTGATGATTTCCAGCAATTCGAGCGGTGAAACCGGGTGCTCCAGCGCGTAATTGCCCGCCTTGAGTTGCGTTGATTTGCCCAGTAACCGCCCCAGCCAGACGAACAACTGGTCCTGTTTCAGCAGGCCAGCCTGCCGCATATCCCGTGCCAAGCTCTTCAGGCTGCTGCCCTGCTTCAATTCAAATTCAAACGGTGTGGCGGGCAGCGGCAACGGGCGGTGAGCGTAGAAAGTCAGCCCTGCTGTGGCAAGCAGCACCAGTAGAATGATCAGGGTGAAGAGCCGTCGCATCATATGTCCTGCCGTTCAAGGCCGAGGCGGATTTGCATGGCAACCGGGAAATGGCTCCATTGGCGTTGCCCCAGTTCGCGTATCGGCCACAGCCCGATGACGCTGTTCACGATGAACAGCTCGTCGGCATGCAGCGCCTCCTCCAGCCCGACATCGCGCACCTGCAGCGCAACGCCATGCTGCAGTGCCCACGCCATGACCCGCCCGCGCTGTATCCCTGCCACGCCGCAACGCGACAGATCTGGGGTGACCAGCTGCCCTTGCGCCACCATAAACAGGTTGCTGCGTATGCCTTCGATCAGATGCCCTTCGGCATCCAGCAACAGCCCTTCTGCAAGCTGGCTGTCATGCAACTGCGCATCGTTCAGTTCCGCCGCCGCCAGCACGTTTTCCAGGCGGTTGAGGTGCTTGACGCAGGCCAGGCGGGGCTGCGCGGACAGGCGCAGGCTACATACATGCACCTTGATGCCTTGTGTCGTCCATTCCGGCGGGTAGTCAGGCAACGGCGAGAAGTCCCAGATGCGCGTGGGTGTCGCATCGGCGGACGGCATGTAGCCCCGCGCACCTTCGCCGCGCGTGACGATCAGCTTCACCACGCCGTCCGGGTGCTGCGCGAGCACTTGATCCAGTTCGGACAAAAGCAGTGCCTCGTCCGGGCAGTTTATGCCCAGCTTGGCGCAGTCACGCTGTAGTTTCAGGTAATGCAGGGGCCAGTGCAGTGCCTTGCCTTGGGCGGCGCGCAGGGTGCGGAACACCCCGTCGCCGTAGAGCAGACCGCGATCGCGGATGCTGATCAAATTGCCTGGCTTGCCATTGACCAGCATCGCGTAGGGAAAGATTAGGCTTTTCGGAACACCAGCGAGCCGTTGGTTCCGCCGAAACCGAAGTTGTTGTTCACTGCGACGTCGATCTTCATGTTGCGCGCGGTATTCGCGCAGCAGTCCAGATCGCACTCCGGATCCTGCTCGAAGACATTGATGGTCGGCGGTGCAATCTGATGATGCACTGCCAGCGCGCAGAATATCGACTCGATCCCGCCCGCGCCGCCCAGCAGATGACCGGTCATCGACTTGGTGGAACTCACCACCAGCTTCCCGGCGTGATCGCCGAACGCCAGCTTGATCGCGTCGGTTTCGTTCTTGTCGCCCATCGGCGTCGAAGTGCCGTGCGCGTTGATGTATTGCACGTCCTGCGGGTTCAGCCCGGCGTTGCGCAACGCATTCAACATGCTGCGTTTCGGCCCGTCAGTGTTCGGTGAAGTGATATGGTAAGCATCGCCGCTCATGCCGTAACCGGCCAGCTCCGCGTAAATCTTCGCTCCGCGTGCCTTGGCGTGCTCGTATTCTTCCAGCACCAGCACCCCCGCGCCTTCGCCGATCACAAAGCCGTCGCGATCCTTGTCCCAGGGGCGGCTGGCGGTAGCCGGGTCGTCGTTGCGCGTGCTGAGAGCGCGCGCGGCGCCGAAGCCGCCCACCGCCAGCGGGCTGATCGTCGCTTCGGCCCCGCCGGCGATCATCACATCCGCATCGCCATACTCGATGATACGCGCCGATTCGCCGATGCAATGCGTGCCGGTGGTGCAGGCGGAAACCATCGCCAGATTCGGGCCCTTCAATCCGTACATCACGGACAGATTGCCGGAGATCATGTTGATGATGGTGCCCGGAATGAAGAACGGCGAGATCTTGCGTGGCCCGGAGGCCAGAAAATCAGTGTGCGTCTCCTCAATCATCGGCAAGCCGCCGATACCGGAGCCGATGTTGACGCCGATGCGTTCGGCATTCTCTTCGGAAACTTCCAGCCCTGAGTCCTTGAACGCCTCCATGCCGGCCACCAGGCCAAGATGAATAAAGCGATCCATGCGACGCGCATCCTTGGCGGGAAGGAATTGCGTGACATCAAAATCCTTCACTTCGCCGGCGATCTGCGCAGCCATTGCACTGGCATCGAAACGGGTGATTTTGGTTATGCCGGACTTCCCCGCGACGATGTTCTGCCAAGCAGCGGGAATCCCGATCCCGACTGGGGAAACGATCCCCAGCCCGGTAATGACGACTCTGCGTTTAGACAAACTGACTCCGCCAAATAAAATTAATGGGGGGAAACAGAAAAAAGAAAGGAATTATTTTTGATGCGCCAGGACGTAATCGATGGCTTGCTGCACGGTGGTGATTTTTTCTGCGTCTTCATCGGGAATTTCGCATTCGAACTCTTCTTCCAGAGCCATCACCAGCTCAACGGTATCCAGAGAATCCGCACCCAGATCATTGACAAAAGAAGATTCATTCTTGACTTCCGATTCGTTCACGCCAAGTTGCTCGGCAACGATTTTTTTAACGCGCTGTTCAATAGACATCTTTATCTCCCACCCTGTTTAAGTTTCAAAAAAACTGCAGCATTGTATCTAAAGTTGCCCAAAATTCCAAATAACAACTTGTTGCGGCGGTTTGGTGCGCGAATAATCTTTGGTTAACCCTCTCCACCTATTGAGCCTATTTCAGCAAGCTCCATATCCCCGCACCGCTTGCATAAGGGATAAGGACAAGGCACGAGCTACGCCGCCCAGTCATTCTTCACAAGCAAGCCGCAAGCGGATGGATAGCCTGCGTAGCAACCGGTTATCCACCATCCTGTTCCTTGCGGGTGAATGCGCCCGCAGGCAAGCGTCCCTTTGGGTTAGAGCCGGGTATAAAGCCTGCTGCAACAGGTTCTGAATTATTTGCACCCAAACATCAACTGCCACCAGGATAAAGCAGCACTGCCTCGACCTTGGACTTCACCGCAAAACCATTCTTCTCTCCAGGCAGGAAGTTGGCCTGCATAAAAACTCGCGTTGCCACCTCGGAATAAATGGCGGGCAAGTCGGAACTCGCCTGTTCAACCTTCTCGACATGCCCGGCCTCATTGATCCATAGCCTGAGAACGACCTTCCCGCCGCTATGCACGAGGTTCTGTAGTTCCGATGGATACAGGTCAATGTCATGCCGGATTTCAGGAATAGTATCGAGTTCGGAAGTCGAAAAATAAAGACCGGGAAGCTCTATGTATAGGGAAGAAGCTATGGCATCTTGAGCAGAGCTTTGCGTGGCAAATTGGACATTCGAATTGCGCGGGGCTTGTATGGAAGCGAGCTGTTTGGAAGGAGAGGCGACAGGCCGCCTCACTTTTTCCGGTTTCGCGATATTTACAATCAACGGCGCATTGGAAAAACCTGCCAACTGCCCAGCAGAAACTCCGTTTAAGGGAATAAAAACGATCAAGAATGCGATGGCGGCAAGGTGCAAAAACAATGACGCCACAAAAGCAATCAACAGGCGAAGACGATCGCTGCGGTGCCGCAAATACCTTTCCGTTTGCCCTGATGATCCCTCATCAGCGCCGGCTGATAGCAACCCGTAGGTTTTCAGCAGTGGATCAATCAATAAAATCATTTCGGCATACCCGTTCAAAACAGGCGGAAATATCTACCCTCAATCATTTTGGATATACCAATACATCCGGTGCCTCGCGCCTGTCGGGTTGATTTCAATTTTGGTGCCGCCCAGCGCAGAACAGCCTTCGCCGACGCAATTGGCATCTGCTGTGGGCTGGCTGCCACCCAGCAGAAACGGTACCCTGACTCCACCGATATCGACAACCCCTGCAACCGGTGACGGCGGCAAGCCGCCTCCAACATAGGCAACCGAGCGCAAGCAGCCTGCGCAAACTTGGCAGGCATTCACGATCTTTACCGCATAGCCACGTGCCGTACCAAGATTGTTACTACACGCGGTAGCTGTACCGTTGAACGGTTGATTGGTGCCAAAGTAAACCACACCGCCGATTGAGAGCGCCTTATTGACGACCTGTTCGCATTCACCGAGTGTGAAACGCCAGCCGCTGTCACCTATAGCAGTCGAACACTCAAGAGAGTTGGTAACATCCGTCAGATCAGCAGGCGTAATCAGGGACGCGGGATGAGTGGGCGGCGTTTCCTTAACCATGAAAAACTGGTTAGTGACATAAGTGCCGGCGGCACCGGCAGGAGTTGCAGAAGCTGAAAAGTTACTACATGCGTAGTTTGTAACCAGCGGGTGTTCACGGTCGCCGGTGCCGACCAGCACTGCGGTGTAAGTAGGATAGATGACCACGTCGGGGCCGAAGATGAATTTGCGCGCATGATTGGTTTCACTCAGGTTGGCGATATCGATATCGGTCGCTGCGGTATTACTCCATGAGGTAAATGTGGTGCCGGCGGCATTAACGCTGCCCACATCGATACGGTACACGTAGCCTCCGGTATCCACAGCATGGATGCTGGATACTTTGCCGCTGCTGTTATTGCTCACGAAGACATCGCCGGCCACGCTGTAGTTGGTCAAATATTCACGCAAGATGTCACCCGTCACAGCGTCGACAAACCAGATATTGGCGCCCTTGCTTGATCCGAGAGCGCCGCAACGTGTCTGGCTGTCGGTGTCCTCGCAGGTGTCATAGCCGCCGCCGAAGATCAGCACCGGATTGGTATAGCCCTGCAAATAGGCGACCTGCGGTTTTGACCAAGTCTGCCCGATACCAGACCACCCGGTTGAGCAGTTTGAATCATCGGTGGTGCTGTTGGTGAAACATCCCTTGCGCCACAGAAGTGTGGGCGCGGTTGGCGTGCTGACATCGAAAGCGTAGATAGCGCGGCCGCCACGGCGCATCGTCGGGTAAATCCGGACTGTGCCGCTATTTTGATAAACGCCGATCGAGCCATCGAAAAAATAGGATTTTGGCGTTGCGCTGGGATCGAGCGTGCCGGGGAAGTTGACCAGAGGAGAGTTGCTCCTGAAGCGTTTCAGGCGACCATAGGTTTCAGGGGCGATGAACCCCCAAGCCTCGGCGCCGTCGGCATCGACTTTGTCGCCATTGACTGCGTGGAATGTGCCGTCATCCGCACCGTAGAAGGCGAATACGCCGGTTCCGCCGCCATAATCGATGACCGCCGGTTGCGAATGAACGACCGCGCCATGCACCGACGGACGGACTTCGGCGATGACGGTGTTGGCGTTTTCATCGTCGACATCCTTGCCGCGAACCCAGTTGATCAGCAGGTCGCGTTCCGTGTCATCAAGCGCGCCAAGGCTGGCGGCGGTCAGGCTCGGATTACTCGATGCCGCGCCGGCATTGGCCGTGCTGAACTCGACCAGCGTCGGGCTCGCGGCAGTGCAAGTGGCATTGTCGCAGGTGAGCAGCTTCCGGCAACTGTGAGTGAGGGGAGTTTCTCCGGCACCGCAGACCGCATAACGCGTCGAGCTGGCGGTCAGCACGCCGGACGTGGAAGCCACGCCGCGCAGTTTCTGCGCTGCCCCGCCTTTCTCGACCACATCGCCGTCTGGAGCATCCGAATACGCCGACGATGAACCTGCCGAAGGAAAAAGGGAGGTCTGGGCGCCGCATGTGCCCATCGCGTTTGACGCGCCAAACTGCCAGTAATTGCCTGTGTCGGTGGTCCAGATACTGTCGGCGCATGGTGTAATGAAACCGGTGGTTGAGCTGATTGCCGGATCACCAAACTTGTCGGCGAGAAACAGGGTGTCGGTCGCGACGTCGATGTCGAACTGGTATTGTTTCAGGTTGCCTGCCCAGCGTGGCAATGACGTGCCGTCCGGGCGGAACATGCCGATGAAAACCTGGTTCAGGTAGGTGCCCTGGGTGTTGACGCTGACCGGCAGGCTGGAGGAAGCAAACACGCTGTTGACCGACTGGATTTCGGAGAATATCTTGCGCAGCGCATTCTTGATCGAATTTTCGTCGGAGGCGCTGAAGTATTTGCCGCCGCCCTGTGCCGCCATGCTCATCAGGAGTTTGGTCTCGTTGGGATCTTGCGCGTCCTTGAAAACATCGATGGCGTAGGTGCGGACGTTTTGCTGGCCGGTGGCGGCATTGACATCGGTCTGGTAGAGAAACTTGGCCCACTCGTCGGCATAATTGGAACTGGTGCCAGTGTAGGTTCCGGTCGGCACGGCCGTAGTGACATTATTGTTGCCGTAGATGTTCCAGTTGGTCGTAGTATTGCTGCCGGTAATTGTGTAAGTACTGCCGCCACCGGTGCCGGTCATGTCATAGCGCGACCCGGCGGGATTGGTTCCGGTCACGGTCCAGCGGGTTCCGGTGCCGGTCGCCGTGTACCTCTGGTTGGTACCTCTAATGGACCAGGTTTTGCCGTCGGCACAGTTGGCGCCCGCATCGCAGTCATAAGTGTTATAGGTTCCGCCGAGGATCGCCGGCGCGCCTGCATTGCAACTGGCAGCGGTGTTGTATGCATTGGCGGCGGCGCAAGTAGTGGCGACAACCGATGTGCAGTTGGCTGCCGATCCGCAAGCCACACTGCTGTAGCCGGGGTTGGCGGCCAGCACGGTCGATTGGCAAGTGGCCGCGGATGCGTAACAGGAATTGCCGTCGAGGTCCGCCGAGGTGCAACTGCCGGCGCTGGTGCAGGTATAGCTCGCGTAACCGGGGGCGCTTATCGCGAAAGCCGACTGACAGGCGCCGGCGGTCGCATACAGACCGCAGGCGGTTGCGGCGCCGCCATTAAGGCTATCCGTGGCGGGCGTACAGGTAGACGCGCTGAGTGCGCAGCTATAGCTAGTGTAGGCAGCGCCGTGGGCGGCCAGGAGACCGATCTCGCACGCCGCAACAGAATCATATTGCCCGCAACTGGAAGTGCCAAAATTGGCGCCGGCACAAGCGGCTGCGGCTGTGCAGGAATAACTGCTGTAACCGGGGTAGTCCGTGGCGGCAGTGGTCACGCAAGCCGCAGCGGAACCATATCCGGCTTGCCCGCAACTCGTTGTGCCGAGCGCGGTCGTCACTGTGCTGGCGCCGGTCGATGTGCAGGAGTAACTGTCATAGGCAGTGGCGCTGTAGCCTGGAGCCGCCGCCACGCAGGCCGCTTCGCTGGCATAACTTCCCGTGCCGATCAGCGTTGCCGAGACTCCGGTAATGGTGGTGAAATCCGGTACGGAAAGCTGGGTCGCGTTGCCACCCACGCCGGTCAGCAACGAAGAGGTCGAGTCCTGTGATGGGTAGCCGTTACCGATGAACACGATGTAGTTTTTTGCGCAACTGTTAGCGGCGCTCAGCGGGGATTGATAGGCTGTTTGGTCGGCATCCGAGTATGCCGCCGTATCACCCAAATAATGACCAACGGTATAACGATCGGTGCCAAAATGGCTGGTGTCCGTCGGCGAACCGGCAACATCATCGGTGGCATGGGCCGGGCTGGTGTAGCCGCCGAAATACTTGAAAGACTCAAACATTGCGGAACTGTATTTTGTGCTGGCAGAGTTTGTCATTTCGCCGCCGCTCGACTCATTCGAATTGAAATTCTGGTAAATACAGTTATTGGTGCCAGCCACACTGTTGGTTCCGGCAACGCACCCGGCTGGATCGCCCAGTAGTTGCTGAAAAGCAGTTTTGTTGGCTGCGGTCATCTGACGTATGTGGAAACGCGGATAGGCACCGTCGGTAGCTCCCGAGGTAAACATCATCAGGCCTAGGTTGACGTCTGTGCCTAGCTCACCGATGACGGTCCTTAGCGCATTGAGTTCGGCTTTTCCCTGTTTGCACTGAGCAGTGCAAGTGGCGGTGTCTGGCCAATGCTGGCTGGCGGAGTTCCAATTTGCGCTGTTATCGATGATGACAAGGACATTGGGATTTTTTGCCGTGCTGGTGCCGGCCGCGTAGATATCGGTGTCTTCAGCCAGACTGAGCGTTGCGGGAGCAACTATGCCCAACAGGGAAAGGATCAGCAGGGTTTTATTGAACTTGTTCATGGCTATCTCCGGTTAAATCAGACACCACAAGAAGTAATCGCAGCATTCAGGCCCGCAACCGTCCGCACCCCCTGGTGCACAGTGGTAGTCGCGCCGGAACCGTGAAGATCGGTCACCACTGCGGACACATCCCATACCGTCCAATAACACAGGGAGCCTGTCGAGCCAAAACACTCGGCCGGTACAGCGGTATCGGTAGAAAGAGTGAGCGTGTAGGAAACACAACTGGGCGCGGGGGTAAATGTCACCGCATAGTCCATGACCCCATCCCCGTTGACATCAATACTTTCCGCCGCAGGTGCGGTTGTTTGAAACGCGCTGCTGCTGAGCACTTTTTCAATCGCTTTTTGCCCGGCAGCGTTCGCTTCTTCGCGGAACTGTGCATTGCCCACCACCTGAATGCTGTTTGTCGATGCATTCATTGCGGAAATCGCGGTCAGCGTCAGCAGCATCAGCATGACGAGCGCCACCAGCAGGGTACTGCCGCGCTGGTTATATGCGAGGGTCATGGCACCACCTCCCTGCGTCCGGATGGATTGACCAAGCGCACCACTTGCGTGTAGGCGTGGCGTTTATAGCGATCTCCCGCTGCCGGGGTGTGGGTTCCGGCGAGGCCCAGCGAATAGACCTTTGTAGCGGCGGTGTCCACCGAAGTTTTAATGTTTCTGGCAATGATATTGAGTTTCACCGAAACGACATTGGACCAGTCTGTGGCGGTGCATGCCGCACAATCCGTATAGCTGTCGGCAATCCCATCTGTGCCGACAACTCCATCACCGTTCGTATCCAGCGTAGGATCGTCATAGCCGTAATCGACCTGCATAAATTCGATGCCCTCAACCAGAGGTTTGATGTCTGCGGCAGCCATCGTACCCGTATCGCTCAGTTCGATGCGTTTGAGCGTGGGGATGCCATCACCCGCCTGGTTATTGGAGTCGATAAAATAAATATGCACCATCATGCGCCGCAACTCGGCATATGGGGTTGTGCTGGTCGTGGTGCAATTCCTCTGGCGCAACGTAAAGTTAGCAGGGACGCTGTCCACCTTATAGATAGTGGCAGTGTCAGGCGCGTATTGACACTGAGATGCTTGCAGATAGGGTGTGCCCGCTACAGCGGAGGCCTGCGCGACCGCAGTTGACGTATCAACCCGGCGGACGACCAGAACGTCGCTGCCGGTTTTTAACGTGGCTGGTGCACAAGTTGGTGGAGCGGCTATGGCGTTACTCGTGTCGGTAGCGTTATAACCCTGGACATGAAACGGAATAGCCAACGCAATCGCGACCATGTCGGTGGAGCATGGGTCAGGGATGGCCCCGACCGCAATGGAACTGGGGTCAAGCGTGCCATAGAAGCCTGCCAGTCGCAGATTCTCGGATAAAACCTCCAGCGCATAACGCCCGTTATCGATCATGCGATTCGATTCATCCAGCTCGCTGCGCGTCTTGCTTTGATTGGCAAACAGCGTAGTGAGGGCGGATAGGATGAGCAGGCCGATGGTGATGGAAATCATCATCTCGATCATCGACAAACCGTGCTGTGATTGCCGGTTTGCAAAACTCCTAGTGTTAGTGGAAGCATTCATGTCAGCTCAGGATCGCTATGGTAATGGGCAAAGTAACGATGCGGCGCTTGGCAAGGCTGCCACCGTAATCGGCAGCAGTCCCGCAAGCTGCGGCAGGGCCGATAGTGAGAGCGGCGGTGCTGTTGAACCCCTGCCATGCGATGGCAATCAGGTATTCTCCCGGCACCCCGGCGGCTGGTGCGACAGTCTGGTAAATACAACCGCGCGCGCCGATCATTGCGCCGACTTTGGCACCGCCCAAGGTTTCTGCCGCACCCAACAGCGCGTTATGCCATTCGCATAGGTCGAGGGCGCTGCCGGTAAGGGCGGCACAATTCAGCACGGCAGAGCCGTTGAAGCCTGTTCCGCGTGTGGCAGCAGCCACGTAGTCAGCTACATTGGCGCGATTGGCATTGATGCGGTCGCCCATGTCCTTCAGCAGGATCAGCGCCTGCGAGCGCTGATAGGACTCCATCTGAGAAGTCATGGCCCTGCCCTGCAACCCGGCGAGTCCCAGCAGCCCGATCATCAGGATCAGAATGGTCACCAGTACCTCAATCATGCTAAAACCGGCGTTTTTCTGGCGTACCGTCATGTGCAAGCCCCCATGATGGAGCGCGGCATCCCGCTCAGCTCAATTTTTAGGCAACGGATATTCGCAGTTGCCGTTCCCGAAACATCAATCTGAAAGGATGTCGCTGCCGCCGTCGATGTCCTGCCGGTTCTTTTGTATACCACGCTGGCTGGCGCACCGGTTGCGGCTATGGATACACCCTTCAGCGCCGCCTGTGACCGAATGGTTTCGATGGTTCCTGTGGTTGATGCTATCGTCCAACCCTTTCCCCAATCGGCAGTATCTGCGGGAGTCAACGCGACATCGGCATTGCGTTTGATGGCCTCGCTTCTGGCCAAACTGAGGTTGGAAAATAATTCAAAACTTGCGTTTTTTATCTGCTGGCTTTGGGTCAGCGACTGAAAGCTGGGCACGGCAATGGCCGCCAGGATGCCCGCCACCGCCAGAACAATTAGCAGTTCGGGTAAAGTAAAGCCGGATTCAGTGTGCCGCCGGGAGTTCATCTCATGCCTACCACTTACCGGCGGGACCTTTGATGCCGTCACTGGTCAAAGTTAACGCTCCATCTCCTGTCTGCTGGGCGCTGGTCGGGGTGGCGGTAATAGTGAAAGACGGAGGAGTGGCAACCACAGTGATTATAATATTGGTGCTGGGGTAATGTTTGCTGACATCGGTGGGAGGTGTCATGCCGAGCGTGGCCAAGTCGGCCGCATAAGAACGCGCATCGAGCAGATATTGTTTCTCGCGGTTTGCCACATCCACCATGAAAGCCTGGGCAGCGGCACGATTCCCCTTGACCACATAGCTCTGGTAGCTGGGAATAGCAACTGCAGCAAGAATACCGACAATCACTACGACAATCATCAATTCAATCAGGCTGAAGCCTTTGTGTGTTTTCATCGTATTTTCTTTATGGGTGTGTATGGCAGGAGCTCCATACATGCGAGCCTTGCATGTCGGCAGGCGTCGGGTATTGCGGCGAAGTTGCATTCGCGGCCAAGGGTGGCTTGAAGCAGGTTATTTTTTGACCGATGGCGGTCATGCTGATGCCACCGAAAGACATGTGCCGGAGGCTGTCGTCAGACAGCATGGCACCATGAACTGATCAATCGATACGAAAGCAAGCTCCCAGAACATACGCGCCTCCTGCCTTTTTGGTATTTTTCATAATTCCCGTTGCATGGATAAACCATTACGGGAAAGATTTAGAGACGTGTTCTGGGTCTCACGGACTCGGTGCCGGGGTCAGGGGCAAGCCGAAGTTCTTTGCAACATACTACCGGCAGTTACAAAAATCAATAAAAACTTTTCTTAAACTTCGAGCGCGTAGCGTGCGCTGTGCGCACGACAAAACCCTAAACCGTGCGCACAGCGCACGCTACCAATTGAATTTTTGATTGCACCCAAAAAATTCTTCGCTAAGCTCCAAGGTTCAGGGTTTCGCTCGCCCCGGCCACATCCGTCGCAAGCTCCGCCAGCTTGCGGCTCTGGCTGCGCGCGGTTTTGCGCAATAATTCGAAAGCGGCCTTGCGGCCAAGACGGTACTGCACCATGGTGATGCCGATGGCGATGCTGATTTCACGTTCGCCATCAAGTGCCCCTTGCAACTGCCGCCCGGTAGCTTGCAGACTCTGTATCTCTTCGGCGCGGGCCAGCGCAGTCTTGATGGCTGGCAGCAGTTGCGGCGTATCGGCCGGTTTCACCAGGTAACCCAGCGCACCGCTTGTGGTTGCCTTATCAACGATTTCCTGATCGCTGTAGGCGGTCAGCAGCATGAATGGGATATGGTCGAATGAGCGCAACCGCTCCACCAGCTCCAGCCCGCTTCTGCCGGGCATGTTGACATCGAGGATGACCAAATCAGGCCGCTCTCCGCCCGCCAGGAAAGCTTCCGCATCATCCACCGATTCTGCGGTACTGACGCTATAACCCGCCCCGATCAATCCGCGGGACAGGGTTGACAGCACCAGGCGATCATCGTCAACCAGCAATATGTTGCGTTCAGTAGTGGTCATGGTTCCGGTTCCAGTGAAATAACGGGTGGCTCGAGTTCCAGCGTGGTAATTACAGTATGGTCATGGCAATGAAAGGATAGCTCGGCGCCAGAGCTTGGCATTAACGATTTTACTAACTGCAGCCCGGTGTTGGCATTGCTGTCGAAATTGAAATCGGGTGGCAATTGGCCAGCATTGTGGATGGCGACCTGAATGGAATCGGGGCGCTGCCCATGCATGAGTACAATCTTGGCCTGACCGACTTGGCCACCGTGCTTGATGGCATTCGAAAGCAACTCGTTCAGTATCAGCGCTATTGGCACAGCTTCAGTTTCGCCAATGATGTGCGTTGCATAGCTTGGAGGAATTTCGACTGCGACAGGCCGTTGCCACAGCGAGCCGACCCCGGCTGCCACGGCTTCAGTCAGTTCATGCAGGCGCACATTGCTTATCGGCGCGCGCTCTTGCAGGCCGTGAATCGCCGCGATGCTTTGCACCTGGCCGATGGTTTGATTGATTGATTCAGCAGTTTCAGGATGGCTGTTTGCAAGCTGGCGCAGCAATCCGGTGATGCCTTGCAGGTTATTTTTGATGCGGTGATGGATTTCGCGTATCAGCGCATCGCGGTGGAATATGGCGAAATTCGCCTGCTTGATTTCATGGAAATAGGTGGCAAGGGACATTCCGACCATGGACAGGATCAGCATGTAAAACCAGAAATTCATCAAATGAGATGCGGCAATATCATCGGCAAAGTAGCCCATACCGCGCATTGCGCCAGACAATGCCTGGGTTGCCACGACGAGCAAAGCGAGCGTTGTTCCCCTTGTCCCAAGAGTCATTGCTATCCAGGTAATGAGCAAGAACATCCAGTAGCTTTGAGGCGCATGACCGATGCTGTCGTGCAGCCAACCGAGAAAAATTATTTGACCGAGAAAAATCGTCAGGCCAAGCAGCGAGCATGCTTCAATCACCTGCTTCGCTTTGCGCCAATTGTCTTTTGACTGCCACCAGACCAGCACCAACGGGGCAATCAGGATCACACCGAGCGTGTCGCTCATCCACCATTTGAGCAGGTTATGAAAATAGTCTTCTGCGGTAAGCAGCCCGGAAGCCAGCAATAGCAGGTTCACAGCCAAAGCCCCGATGGCGACACTGAGGGCACCGCCCAACAGGATCAACCGAAGGTAGCCATGCAACGATAGAAGGCGCAAATCAAATCTGCCATCGCGGGTAAGCAGCCATGCGCCGCAAAGCGCTTGCAGAGTGTCGCACGAAGCGACGGAAGCTATCACCCATAAGGAATCGCCAGAGACTGCGTGAATCAGGACGGCGCCGAGAAACATGCCCCAGGCATACCGCTTCCCGCCAAGTAGCAGCACGGCCAATGCCAATCCGCTCACCGGCTCAAAATACCCGACAATATTGTCACTATCGAACAGGAGTTCGCCAACATAAAGTAGTAGCGCGTAAAGTGCGGCGACGCCGAACTGCTTCAGCCAATCAATGGAAGTATTTGGAAATGCGAATTTGTAAGCAGGCATTGAATTGAGCTTAGTGGTTCTATTGAATCGGCCAGTGAACAGGTTGAAATGGTCTCCATGCCTACAAAACAATTTGATGGCCAACTCTATAATCTAATCCAGCGGCGGCGCGATTTTGATGATTTCCTCCGCCGTAGTCAGCCCTGCCGCGACTTTCTCCGCCCCACTCAGGCGCAGTGGCTTCATACCCTCGCGTTGCGCCAACGCCTTGATCTTGGCAAGTTCGGCATCCCCGACCACCAGCTTTTTCATTTCCGCGTTGAGTGGCAGCATCTCGTAGATGCCGGTGCGCCCGCGATAGCCGGTCATGCGGCACTCGAGGCAGCCGGTGGCGACGTAGACCTGCGCAGGTTTGGCGGCTTTCCACGGGCTGACCAGCTCTTGCCAGGTCTCGTCGCTGATCTCGCCTTTTGTTTTGCAGTGCGGGCACAGGGTGCGCGCCAGGCGTTGCGCCATCACCCCCAACAGCGTCGAATTGAGCAAATAGGCCGGCACACCCAGTTCGAGCAGGCGCGTGATGGCGGAAGGCGCATCGTTGGTATGCAGCGACGACAGCACCAGATGCCCGGTAAGCGCCGCCTGGATCGCCATTTCGGCGGTTTCCACGTCGC
>Ga0209212_1004615_pt1 | contig 16899 bp, 16 predicted proteins | sample RifGroC2_FD_183996 | JGI IMG/M metagenome (GOLD analysis project Ga0209212, IMG submission 183996) | Groundwater microbial communities from Rifle, Colorado, USA - Groundwater C2 (SPAdes) (version 2) | ecosystem: Environmental > Aquatic > Deep subsurface > Groundwater | place: Rifle, Colorado...
CACGGTATTCGATGCAGACCGCAAGACCCCGGACTGGGAGATCTCCACTTCTCTGGATATTGGCGCCTTACTGGTTATGGACACGGACGGGGATGGCGTGCCAGAGATCATCTACGGCGACAGTCAGTGGGGCAATTTGCACTCCGTCGATGTCCGTACCCACACAGAGAAGTGGGCGGTTAACAACCCGGAACACGGGGTGTCCGGCATTGCTTTTGGCGATGTGGACGCTGACGGTGCGAAAGAACTGCTGTGGGGAGCTGGTGGAAGCTCAGCCGGTCTCTTTATTGCCGATCCGGTCACCAATGTGATCGAGTGGCAGAGCTTGCACGTCGACGGTCCCCTGAGCGCCGTAGCCGTTGGGGATGTGGATGATGACGGCGAGGACGAAATCGTGATGGTTTCTTTCGAGAGCGACGGTGGTTATGCCGAGGGGGTCATTCACATCTTCAACGCCCGGACCAAGGTCATGGAATACCAGGGGAAACTCGGCATAACTGACTGGATGGGCGTGCGTTCGGTCAAGATCGGCGATGTGGACGACGATGGCAAAAGCGAATTCGTGGTCACCACCGGCAATATATACGATGGTGTTATTCGCGTATACGACGGCGCCGCCCATACCCTGAAACAGCAGAGCGCCGGCTATAATGGCAACTTCTTCTCCGCGCTGGCCATCGGTGACGTGGATGGTGACGGAAAAACTGAGATTGTTGCCGGTCAGGGGCGGGAACATACCGGAGCCACTGGGGTCTATCTGATCGTGTTTGACGGCGCCACACTGCAAGAAAAATGGCGAAGTGTCGATCTTGGGAGCAGCTGGGGGGGCGTATACGACATTAAACTGGCCGACCTGGACGGCAACGGGCACCAGGATATAATAGCCTCCATTCCTGATAGCTCTCGACTCATAGTCTACGATGGGGTCAACCACGACCTGAAACAGATGATAGCACACCCGGCCAGGGCACTGGCGGTGGCGGACGTGGATGGAGATGGCGCACTGGAACTGTTGGCCGGCCGGCCGGACGGCAAGATAGATGTCTTCGACGGTACGACCTTTACCGTCAAAAATTCATTCTCCACCTTTGGCAAGACACCGGTTGATGCCCTGCGTGTTGTCGATCTGGACGGCAACGGCACCAGGGAATGGTTGCTTGCCAGCGGCGGTTTCCTGACGGCGCTGGAGGGGCAGGGATTGAAATGGCGCAGCCAGGACCTGGGCGGGAGCCTGGGGTTGTATAACCACCTGGAAGTCAAGGATTGCGATGGCGACGGCAAGCCGGAGATCTACGTCGGCGCAGTCGCGTCACTATATCAATTTGCCATGTGAGGAACATCGCATTCCTGGGATCGGAAGCCGGCAAGCGCTACACAAAAGTAGTCGGGGATGGTTACGGGCAGATACTTGAGGATTTGATTTTGGAGAGCAAGAAGGATCTGATCGAGGAAATCAAGATGCAGTCGTTGGGCGATGAAGATGAGGCCTGTATGGAGAATGGGGAAGGCGCGGCAGGAAGGCCGACTGAAGGGAAGTAAATATTGAAAACATGCGGGTTAGGCGAATAGGAGGACGATCATATGGGAATATTTGGTAAACTCTTTGGGAAAAAGGAATCAACTCAAGATCCACCGGGTGTCGGCTTGCGCTTAATGGCTTTAACAACTCCTGTAAATAAGCTCGGGTTCACATCTGATAATGATTTCCCAAATGTTTATGGCGTTTTAACAGACTGGAATATTGGAGAAGTGACGGCAACAGTAATGTCTATGCGTGACGGAACGGCAAGTCTATACACAACATCGACTTTCGGAGTCATTGGCGGTCAAGGACATGACAATGTACGACATGCTGCGGTTCAACACGTCCAACTGGCAGAACAATTTAATAAGCTTGGAAAATTAGTTACTGACTTTCCGTATCCTAAGAGTGGACAGGTGAATTTCTATATTCTGACTTATGATGGAGTACGACTTCACATTGTCAATGAAAGTGCCATAGACCAAGGTACAGATCCCGAATATTCACTTTTCGCATCTGCACAGGATGTATTAACAAATTTAAGATTAATAACAGAGAAAGAAAATGCCTAGCCCCTTGGCGGCAGACGGGCGCGATAAAACCGCGCCGCTGTAGTGGCTTAACGGGTAACCGGCATTCCTACTACGGAGAACAAAAGGAGATTTAGATGGATTTAAAGGACTTCATAAAAGAAGCAATCAAGGATATTTCTGAGGCAATCTCTGAGATGAATGGTGAATTGGCAGAAGTTGGCACTATAGTCAACCCAAAGGATGTTCATCCTACGATTAAAAATGAAGATGTTTATGGATACTTGATGAAGGAGCAAGAGAATTCCGATTATCGACGTCCAGTTCATTTAATAAGGTTTGACGTCGCGGTATCTTCTGCAACTAAGAAAGATGGTAAAGAAGGAATTGGAGTAAATGTTGTTGGAATAAAGATCGGTAAAGACGGTACACAAGCAGATGAGAGTAAAATGAGTAGCCGTCTCCAGTTTTCAATCCCGGTTGCCCTGCCAGTAGGTAAAAAATAGCTCACATCATTATGAGACTTCCAAACCACACCGGTCGGTCAAAAAGGCACGCCCTTGTACTACTTGGATCGTCAACTGAATTAATTTAACGGGGGTAATATGAAAAGAGTTCTTGGGATCATTATAGTACTGGCGTTGTTCGGCTGTTCAAAAGGGATGGTCAAACACTCATTTATAAAAAGCTACACGGTAGGGGAAATTGAAACAGCCTATATTGGTCAACCAGTTATAAAAATAAGAGATATATATCAAGACGTTAACAAGGACGGTAATAATAAGTGCTTTTACGCAAAACCGTCAAACGATTTTACTTTAACAGGTTCATACGATAAAAAATTATTTAACCGAAATTTCAGCATAAAGGGTTCTAGTAAAAAACTATTTTCTTTAGGTGACAAGACTAAAATAAATGGTGTCGAATTTTCAATTTTTGATATCGATGAAGATAATGGCAATACATACGGACTGATGGTCGATAACGAAGGCAAAATTGTTGTAAAGACTATTTACGATGGCAACCACGATAGTAGCAGTATGTATGACTTAAACAATGCAGTATTAACCCCAGCAAACACCACAATGATAGTGACTAATAAAATAGCGCCCTGTTATGAATCTGATGACCATTATTTGGTGGGGGATAATAATTTTGAGTTACTCTATGGCGGAATTAACAACGTTACTATCTCAATGACTTATCGTGAATATACTTGGAACGATCTCGCCAGGCCGTCATTTTTTCAGAACCTAGTATACGAAACTAGCGCAAAAGAAATAAGGTTCAAAGACTTTAAAATCGCAGTCATTGAATCCAGCAATGAGAAAATAGTATACAAAATTATAGAGGATAAACTAGAGGATACTGTTTTTCGTCGTGATGGAAAAGAATTCGAATCTCTTGAAAAGAGCAGGGAAAAAGATTGACTCTGGATGGTGAACCGGTCCTGTAAATAATTTTGTGTAAACCTTGACACAAGACAATTTAATCTAACAAAAACGCCGTGACGCCTTTTATTCCGAGGCTTCACGGCATTTTCCAAAAGACTTGATTCAATGGGTTTGGTTCGACCACGGTTTGTCCATTACGAAACCTACATAGCAAAGTCATCCCCAGTAAGCTTCATCATGGGGGCCAAGGGCAATAAACTTGATAGTCCCGTCGAGGCAGTCCGGACAATCGGCACAGAGGACAATGGCGTCGTCACCCTTTTTTCGACAAGTTGCGCAGCACTTACGCGAAGGGTCTGGTCTCGATTCTTGACATTAGCTGGGTAACAAGGGCAGCGCATCAGAAATTGCGACCTGCCCCCTAACAGTGTGGAAAGGAATGCAGATGAAAAAGATATTGAAAATGATCGTTATCGCTTTGTCCGTGCTTGTCCTCGTCACCGGATGTGGCGACGGCAGTTCAAGCAATGATTCTCAGAGTGCCATCAATGCCTCTGTCGTCGGCAAATATACAGGTACCTTTCAAGGCTTCACCCAGGGACAATGGACCTTGACTGTCGATAATGCAGGAAAGGTAACCGGATCATTCTTGGCTTACTCCGGTGGAGCGGCGGAAGTCGAGGGTACTGTCACTGCCTCTGGCGAACTGCAACTGAGTTCGCCCAAGTCAACATATCCCGCACAATCGGCCGGCATGATTACCAATAGCCAAGTGTCAGGTGTTTGGAAAATCACAGGACTGGGAGAGTTGAATTTTCAAGGCACTAAAGACCGGCCTGAGTCGGAACCGAGCGGGACATACACTTGGATGACTGTTCCGCCAGGTGTTGGTGAGGGGTTCTTTTTTCAACTTCAATTTGGGCAAGCAAGCAACTCCCAACCCTGACTGCCAGGGAGGGCTAATTGGGATTTAACATGTTGATTTACAAGAGCAAAAAGACTGATTAGTAAAGATTTTAAGGCCCCGTAATTACCCTGAATGTGATCTCATCCTGGTCGCTGATAAATAATTTCAAGGAGTCAGTTTATATGAACAGAATTTTAGCAGTTATGATCGTTCTGTTTTTTTTAGCGGGGTGTTCTTCCGCAAAAGTTAAAATCATTAATGGCCTGCAGATACACGAGGGTTTATATCAACTGCCCGTATTGAACGATGAAACCTGGATAAGGGTTATTCCGGCTGATACTGCTGATGCAATGTACTTCAGGTGTCCTGGCAATCAGGGAATATTTGTTTTCCAGACAATGCTTTGCAGGAAATTTGATCATACAACAATGAATCCGGATGATTATGTTAAAAGAGCATACACCAATTCCTATTTCTCCTTTTGGGATAACCAATTATGCCCAAGTCAAATTTCTCCGCTAACTGATAAAAACTTCAAGAGGATGATTGGAAAGCCAACGGTCAATTTTGATAACAAATCATTTTCAATTGTGTATGAAACTGAATTGGAAAGCTTATGCAAGACCACGGAGAAGCTTATTCCAATGAAAGTAATGGATGTCTTTATTGAGAATCCAAAATCAGAATTTTCAGGTGGCATGCATTCAAAGTTTGTTGTTTTTCGGTATGTGAGCACTTTAGAACAGTTCGAGACGGGATTAGCTGACTTCAAAAATCTCGTTTCAAAGTTTCAGTGGATAGAGCAGAAAGAGCGATAAACACAATTCCGAACAAAAGAGGTTTCAGGCCTGCACTCTTGACAAAGTGAAATGTGTAGGGCTGACAAACATTGATACCCTTAAGAAGCGTGGGAAACCGTTTCACGCTACGCCGCGACGACGCAACGAGAAGCAATAAGCGAAGGGAGGGAGCAAGTTCTATTCCAGTGAAAGCACTAATCGCTTGCCTAGAGCTGCCGCTATCTTATCCAGTTGACGAAGTGACGGCCAATGCTTCGGATCTTCCATACGGGAGACCGCAGGCCATGAGGTGCCGAGCGTACGCGCAAGGTCGGAGAACTTTTTATCTCCCCGGTTCAACTTGACAAGCAGAGCCGCCTGAATGTTGACATCCGGAGCAATCATATGCACGTTAGTCCCTGATTCGGAGTGTGGAAGAGGGATAACCTCGTTATCTTCCATCCTTGATTTCAGAGTTAGGTCCAATACTTCTATGGCGTTGTAATTAGCTTCTTCAAGCGTATCCCCCTCACTGATGGCTTCAGGGAAGTCAGGGAAGGTAATAGTGTATCCGCCTTCGTCGGCAGGATCAAAAATGGCCGGATATTCGATTTTCATTTTAGTTTTACCCCCGATTGTTTCTCTATGGAAAGCAAGGTCTTGATTTTAACGTCTTGCGTGCCGTGAACCGGCACAGTGACCTTAACGCCATCTTTGATCATTTGGTGATGGCTGCCATTGATGGACTTGATTTCCCAACCCAGTGCTTTGAGCTTTTTTATGATTTCTTTACCGTTCATTTTTTATTGATATATCAAAATTGGTAATATTGCAAAGTTTTATTGTGAGGAAGAGGATAGCAGAGGGGCCACCACTCTGGACATTATCTGGGCAAACAAGGGCAGTGAGTCAGAAGTTGAGACCCCTTTATGCTTCATTATTCAACGATCTGTGTCTCAATAAGCCATGAATCTCAAGGAGTGGGTTAATGGTGTCAGAACGACACATCTGACAGAATCACAAAATAAAAGCAAAATGTGTAATGTGTAGCCGCGACACCGGGGGGGACACCGGGGGGGATCACAACGGCAGCACCGGTCAGCGGGGAAAACTCCCGTAGAATATATCGAGAAATCTTCTGGGTGGATCACAACTAAAGGAGGAAGAAAAATGAAATCAATCAGATTGCCGTCGATGGTTTACCCCGCACTGGCTGCAGCATTAGTCTCGCTTCTGAGCATTTTTACTGTGACCAGCCACGCGGTTCCCGATGCCGCCGAGGTGGTCGGTGACCTGAAGGTTGATGGTATCCACTTCAGCTTGGATGGGAGTGTTATCAGGAAGCTGACTGACTGCACCAGCCCGTGGACTATCCTGGACCCTGATATCTATTATCTGACCGGCAATGTCGGCATTGGTAAGCAGCCGACAACTAAATTGGATGTCAGCGGCACGGTAAAGGCAACGTCATTTCAGGGTGACGGTTCAGCGCTGACCAACCTGGGGGCCGTGTTAAGAACCGGTGACACCATGACCGGGAACCTGAGCCTGCCCAAAGTCATTTACACCACTCCGCGGGAACATGTCACTTCTGTGAGCAGTGAGGCTTTTTTTCCGGTATCAAACGTGGACTACCAAAACGGTGGCGGTCAAGGCGGAGCCTGGAAACCGGCTGGCAATACCGGAGTTATGACTGCTGCGCTACAGTTGCCCGACGGAGCCACGGTTACGAAATTCCGGGTATTTTTCTATGACAACTCCGCCCAGAATCTGGACATTTCTCTGGATTATCAGGGCCTGATGTCTGGTTTTTACGGATCTTTGGCTTCGGTATCTACATCAGGCGCCTCTGCGGCGTACACCTACCTGGAAACAACAAGTATTTTCAGCCCGGTGATCGACAACATAAACAGAGGCTACATGATCTGGGTCTACCCCCAAAGTGCGTGGGACGGCGTAAATTTGCGGGTTAAGGGAGTGTCGATCTTTTACACACTCTCTGAAGCTCCGTAAACCGGGGTTGCCAGCGTGAGGCCGGGGTGTCTTCTATGAAAAAAACAAACCTGTTGTTTATCACGGTCATAAGCCTGTCATGCTCTGCGGGCTTTCCCGCTTCAAGCAGTGGATTCGGCGCTCCGATCATCCAATGGAGCTATGGCGGTTGCTACAGTTCCTGGTGCGAAACCGGGTGGTATTCATCGCCGGCCGTTGCCGATCTGGACGGTAACGGAACCAGGGAAGTGATTGCTTCAGCATATTCGATCGTCAATCTGGATGGTGCCAGCGGCGCCCTCAACTGGCGCGTGGCCTCCGGTCATGACCGTTCTCAGCCAACTGCGACCAATGTCGGTCGCACCTGGCCGAACGTGGTGATCAAGGATGTTGATGGAGACGGCCAACTGGAAATCATCTCGGCCCATAGCGGAGGTTTTGTCTCAGTATACGCGCGGGACGGCTATTTCAAGCCCGGTTGGCCTCAGAATCCGGTAGAAAACGAGTTGCGCGGTCTGGTGGTGTCTGATCTGGACGGTAACGGTGACATGGAAATCCTGGTGACTGCCGCCCGGGGCAGCGCGATCAATACCTGGGTTTATGAACATACCGGCGCTGTGAGGGGCGGATGGCCGCAACTGAGTGACAGCAACGGTTATGCCTGGGGGGTGTATAACAACAATGTTGCGGTGGGTGACATTTCCGGCGATGGCGCCGCGAAAATCATCGTGCCTTCCGATGTGCACTACATCTGCGCCTACAATCCGGATGGAAGCAAGATCCAGGCTAGTTCCATTTACGGCGATATTGTCTGGGGCAAAGTCGGCGTCTGGGAGAGCTTGATCCCGGAACTGCGGGGGTGGGGGAAGTGTGACGGTGTGCGGGAGGAAAGCTATCGTACCAATTTCGCCGACGGCGCCAGCGTGGTTGCCGATGTGAATCAGGATGGGATTCCGGAAATAGTCGCCACCGGAAATATGTATGATTGTTATACCGGCTATCCTCCGAGCAGATACAATGCGGTCTACATATTTAACGCCGACCGCAGCCGTTTCAAAGATACGGTCAACGGGTTTGACTGGGAGACTATTCCTATTGATACCGGCGCACCGTTAAGTGAGGATTACAGCGTTATCGAGAGTAATCAACCGAATCCGGTGGTGGTCGATCTTGATAACGACGGTTTCAGGGAAATCCTCTATCCATCCTACGATGGCAGGCTGCATGCCTTCTGGCTGGACAAAACCGAGCATCACAACTGGCCCTTTTCCGTCCATAAACCTTCCGAGGGCTATTACCGTTTTGCTTCGGAGCCGGTGGTGGCGGATCTGGACAATGACGGCTTTGCGGAAGTGATTTTCACCTCCTGGCCGGCCAAGACCAGCAGCGCTCCACTTTGGTTGGGGAAGCTCCATATTCTCAACTATCAGGGCACGCCCATTCATGAGGTGGACCTTCCGGCTCCCAGGTCATCGTCGGTGTACTGGAACGGCGCCTTGGCCACGCCAACCCTGGCGAATATCGATGACGACCCGAACCTGGAAATCGTCATTAATACAGTTTCCGCCGGAGTAGTCGCGTTTGAGGTGCCCGATTCGGCCAACGCCCGCATACTCTGGAAAACCGGACGCGCTGGGCAGACTTACAAGCAGAATCCCGCCTTGTCCGTGGCTCTGGCCGGGAGCGGCGGCGGGACGGTTGCCAGCGCACCGGCCGGGATCAACTGCACCACCGGCACCGTTGGCGCCTGCTCCGCAAATTTTACCAGCGGGACATCCGTCACACTGGCCGCCAGCCCGGACTCCGACTCGCTCTTTGCCGGGTGGGACGGTGAGTGCGCCGGCTCAGGCGGCTGCGCTTTTACAATAAGCGCCGACAGCAGAGTGACCGCGACTTTCGATTATGTACAGCCGGCGCGGACGTCCACCACGTCGTACTTCGACACCCTCTCGGCCGCCTACGCGGCTCTGCCGGTTTCCACCGGCGGGACGATTCAGGCACGCCAGTTCACGTTCGTGGAAAACCCGAACCTCAACCGTTCGATTCCGGTAATTCTGCTGGGGGGCTTCAATCCCGCCTATACGGACAACAGTGGATACACCACCATCCAGGGGACCCTGACGGTGACTCTCGGCTCTCTCACGGCGGACAGGGTTGTCATCAGATGATTACGGGGGACAAAAGCCCCTGCTGGTTACTAAACGTCATTAAGGAACAAACGATGAGACTTGTTTATTTTGGAATTATTGCACTGACACTCACGGCCTGTGCCACTCAATCTCCATTAAAAGGGCGTAAATCAATCGACCAGGTGCCCATGTATGGCGGGATGAACAGAAGCTCCGTGCCGCGGCTCAAAGCCGCAGATGAGAGACTCGTTGAGGGTTCCTTAAGAAAATACGGTAACCGGGAAAAGGCCGCTGCCGAGTTGGTGGAGCGCGGAATCAGGTTTTATCTGCAGGGCGATCTGGCCTTTGCCATGAAACGCTTCAACCAGGCCTGGATTCTCAACCCGGACAATCCGGAAGTCTACTGGGGGTTTGCTTCCGTTCTCAAGGAACAGGAGAGCTATTGCGAAGCGATGAACATGATCGATAAATCGCTGTCGTTCGGCAGGTATTTCACGGGTCTTTATGCCGATGCCGGACGTATTATAGTTCTTTGTACCGTGTCGGATTCGAGCTTGTCCCTGGATCAGAGAAAGAAACGTCTGCAGAGAGCGGAGACGTTGTATGCCGAGGCGTCACGGAGAGATGACAACAAGGGCTACGTCTTCGCATCCCGAGCCACGGCTTGCTACTGGCTGGGTGATTACGCCGACGCCTGGCGCATGGTGAAAAAGGCCCGGGAAGCTGGTACGCCGCCACAGGATGAATTTCTGTCCATGCTTCGAAAGAAGATGCCCGAACCGCCAACTATGTAGATGCGTTCAAGCCAGGGTTGGAGTTGATAAGAGCGGTTTGGAACCGATACGATCGTGATGTTGTAATACTACTATAAACTGGAGGGTTTAATGAAAGAGAAGTTATTGCTGTTGTCAGTTGTGATGTTGCTTGCGGGCTGTTCTTCGGTCGGAAGCCTCGGCATGGTTGTCAGAAGCACCGCGGATCCGGGGGCGCTTCTGAAAAACCAGACATCGTTCCGCGAGATTGGCCCGGCATACGGAGAAGCGTGCCGTTTTTTTGTTCTGGCCGTGCTTCCCTTCGGCCAATCCGATGTGGCAGCGGCGGTTGACGAAGCATTAAGCGCGTCCGGTGGCGATGCATTGCTGAATGTCACGGTATCAAGCAGTCTTTACGGCTTTATCCCGGTCTATAATTTTTTCAGTTATACCTGCACCAATGTCAGAGGTATAGCCGTTAAATTCGAGGACAAGAAGTCCTGATTTCAGGTTTGAACTCAGCTTATCTGTAATATAATGCCTGATTCGTTGTTGTTTAAAATTTATTTGTGATTATTGAGAGTTTTATGCAATAAATAACCACTTTAATGATGAGCGTATTGGGGGTAAATAAGATGAGAACAATTATGCTTGTATTGGTGTGTTTTATTTGCACAGTGCTGTTTTCTGCCGAACGCTCGCCAGCAGAGACTTATCAGTACGTTGACGAAAAAGGTACCATGAGCTTTACGGACAACCCCGTATCCATACCTAAAAGCGCCCGCAAAAGTAAAAGCATGGGTGACATTGATAACGGCGACGATTCGGTCACCACTTTTCGGCTCATCAACAATCACGTCATCGTAGCGGTTTCAGTTATATACAAGGGGCGAGAAGTAAAGGGGCAGTTCGTGTTCGACACCGGCGCAAATTCCTCGGTGATCAGCCCCGATATTGCAAGACGTCTTGACATCCGTGACAGCGATACCTCGGTTGCAATGATGCAGGGCGTTGGCAGTGCCGGGGCAGTAAGTACCGTCGTGCTCGATGCCATTAAGCTTGACGGGAAAGCGGCCGGCAACCTGGAAGTAAGCGTGGTAAGGTTTGCTAATTACGACGGGCTGCTGGGAATGGATTTTCTGGCCGGTAAGAAATTTCAAATTGACTATCATGGCCGCAAGATTCGCTGGATGTAGTCACGAGGATGTCAATCCTGATCCCAATATTTTGGAGTTGATATGTGTCGAATACTTTCACTGCTGATCATTTCGGTGTTTTTACAAGTAAACCTTTCCCATGCCATTTCCGTAATCTGGAGTAACGGAAAATTGTTGCACGAAAGCAATGGCAATGCTGTCATCGACAATCTGGTAGAGGATGTGCTCTTTCTTGTTCCGGAAGATATGTCGCAGTCATTGGCCCCTCACTATGACAAACTGCTTGGCGCCGCCCGTTTCAATCCTAAAAACAGTTACTTTTCCCATCGCGTAACGGATATAAACCGATTTAAGGATAATTATTACAACATAGCCTCCCAGTACATTAAGAAGAAGTCGGAAGAAAATCTTGCCCGGATGCTCGGTAACACTATCAAGGACATCGTGGAACTAAGCATGCAGTCAAGCAAGTTCGACCCAACCAACGAAAACCTTAAACTGAATATGCACAACTTTTTTTCCCGGGTTCCAAACAACACCTACACAGTAGTTTTGAACGGCTGCGGAGATCGTTCTTTTGACGCGATAGTCGCAGATATCTCCGATTTGAGAAAGTTAAACAAGGAGTTGGTTTATCCCTATCTTGTTGAGCATACTGCCGAATTGTGGACCAGCATATGGATATCGGCTGGTAACAAACCAACTGTCCGGATGCAGTCGTTCGTGAGGCAACCTCCCCAGATTCGTCAGCATATGTGGGCATATACACCCATGATTGACGCCAATGACTCCATAATCATCAGGGACAGCAAGGAATCGGCCATTGCTTCCCAATATGGCGATAATCACACCGGTGCCGTGAAGATCCTCGAAAAAAGATACTACGAAAATATCAAAACCATCGTGAAACAGATTCATGCTGAAGCTGAACATAGCAAATATAAAAGAGAGCATAATATTCGTGATGACTACGAAATTATCAATACCGACGATATGAAGAAAGCGGTTGACGCTCAGGCGGTATGGTACCGGAAGAACGGCAATCCAAACTCGATCTGCAAAATCGAAACTGCGCCAAAGACACCCGACTCGTTGGCAGCCAAGGTTCAATCATTGACTAAATAATCGCCATAGGCGTTTGAACGCTTTATCGAACTATTCTCTGAATGCGCATGAATGCAGCTGAAGTCTGCCCTGAACGAGGCTTTCACCCAGCTGTTATCATGCGCATGTTTTTGTTTTGCCCGGCACGGATGATGGTATATACTTCGCCAGTTTCATTAGATGTGATCTCACTGACGGAGTGCCGGATGATAGCCTGTTTTCAACCTGTGACACGTGGTATCGCAGCTGCAGCTTGCGTTTTATTGATCCTGGCGACAGCCGGTTGTGCAAAGAAGGCCGAAAAACCAAAGGGGCGTCCGCCGGCGCTGGTGGTTACCGCTGCCGCGACGCAGCAGGACGTGCCGGTCCAGCTCAGGGCCATCGGCACGATGGAGGCTTCGGAGAGCGTCGTGGTCAGGACCCAGATCAGCGGTGAACTGGTCAGGGTGGCCTTCCGCGAGGGTCAGGACGTCAGCAAAGGGCAGCTGCTGTTTCAACTGGATCCGCGCAGCTACCAGGCGGCCCTGAGAAAGGCCGAGGCGGCGCTGGCCCGCAACCGTTCCATCATGGCCAATTCCGCCCGCGACTACGAGCGCTATTCGCAACTGGTCAGGGAAGGCATCGTTACCCAGGAGCAGGCCGAGGGGTTTCGCACCAGATCCGAATCGGCGGCAGCCGATGTGGCCGCCGATCAGGCCGCGGTCGATAACGCCCGGGAACAGCTGGGCTACTGCACGATCACCGCGCCGATCAGCGGCCGCCTGGGTGTGCTGGCGGTCAACCGCGGCAACGTGGTCAAGGCCAACGAAACCGTGCTGGTGACGATCAACAAGGTTTCCCCGATCCACGCCTCGTTTACTATCCCCGAAAAAGAGCTGCCGGAAATCAAGCGCCGCATGGCCGCCGGAAAGGTCGCGGTGCAGGCGGAGCTGGCCGGGAATTCCGGTACGGAGCAGGGCGTCGTATCATTCCTCGATAACACCGTCGATCCGACAACCGGCACGATCCGGCTCAAGGCGCTCTTCGACAATCCCGGCAAGCAGCTCTGGCCGGGACAGTTCATCAATCTCTCCATTACCCTGGAAATCAGGAAAAACGCCGTGGTCGTTCCCGGCCAGGCGGTCCAGACCAGTCAGAAGGGACAGTTCGTGTTCGTGGTCAAACCGGACGCTACCGCCGAGATCCGTCCGGTCACGGTCGGGCCTGCCGCCAGGGGCATGAGCGTTGTTCTCACTGGCCTCAAGCCGGGGGAACAGGTTGTGATCGACGGCCAGATGCGCGTCGTGCCGGGTGGCAAGGTCGAAATAAAACAGCCTGAAAAACCGGCGCCGCCCAGGGCTGGGCAGCCTGAGCCGGCGGTAAAATCGGGGACGGTGGGCGCCAGCGCCAGATGAATATTTCCGAACTCTTCATAAGACGCCCGATCATGACCAGCCTGGTGATGCTGGCGGTGATGATCTTCGGCCTGTTCGCCTACAAGCTGCTGCCGGTCAACAGCCTGCCCAATATCGACTACCCGACCATCCAGGTGCGCTCTGACCTGCCCGGCGCCAGCCCGGAGACCATGGCCTCGGCCGTGGCAACCCCGTTGGAACGGCAGTTTTCCACCATTGCCGGCCTGGACTCGATGAACTCCACCAACGGCCAGGGCATCTCGATCATCACTCTCAAATTCTCGCTGGAAAAGAGCATCGATTCGGCCGCACAGGACGTGCAGGCGGCCATCTCCAAGGCGGCCCGCCAGCTTCCCCAGGGCATGCCGACCCCGCCTTCCTACCAGAAGGTCAACCCGGCCGACCAGCCGGTGCTGTACCTGGCTCTCAGCTCGCCGACCCTGCTGTTGTCGGAGGTCAACGAGTTCGCCGACACGGTCATCGCACCGCGCATCTCGATGGTCAACGGCGTGGCCCAGGTGCTGGTCTACGGTTCCCAGAAGTATGCGGTACGTGTGCAGCTTGACCCCAGGGCGCTGGCCAGCCGCAAGATCGGCATCGATGAGGTCGCAGCGGCCCTGGATAAATGGAATGTCAACCTGCCCACCGGCGGCCTGCAGGGGGCCAGCCAGGCCTTCACCATCCAAGCCACCGGACAACTCTACGATGCTGATGCCTTCAAGCCGCTGATCGTCGCCCATCGTGGCGGCGCGCCGGTGCGACTCCAGGATGTGGCTATTGTTTCCAACAGCGTCGAGAACGACAAGATCGCGGCCTGGTTCAATACCAAGGGGGTTTCCACCCGCGCCATCGTGCTGGCAGTCCAGCGCCAGCCCGGTGTCAACACGATCGAGGTGGTGGACAGCATCAAGCAGCAGCTCCCCTCCTTCCGCAGCCAGCTTCCCGGATCGGTTGAGCTGAACGTCCTCTTCGACCGTACCGAGTCCATCCGTGAATCGGTCAGTGAGGTCAAGTTCACCCTGCTGCTGACCATTGCCCTGGTGGTCATGGTTATTTTTGTTTTCCTGCGCAATGTTTCGGCCACGATCATCCCCAGCCTGGCCGTGCCGCTCTCTATCATCGGCACCTTTGCGGCCATGTACGCGCTGGATTTCTCGGTCAACAACATCACGTTGATGGCGCTGACCCTGTCGGTCGGTTTTGTCGTCGATGACGCCATCGTGATGCTGGAGAACATCGTTCGGCACATGGAGCATGGCGAGAAACCGCTGGAGGCCGCCTACCGCGGATCGAAGGAGATTGGCTTCACGATCCTCTCCATGACGATCTCACTGGTGGCTGTCTTCATTCCTGTGCTGTTCATGGCCGGCATGCTCGGTCGCATGCTGCACGAGTTTGCCCTTACCATAACCGTGGCGATTCTCATATCGGGGGTGGTCTCCCTGACCCTGACACCGATGCTTTGCAGCAGGTTCCTGAAGCCGCCGGCCGAGCTTAATCACGGCCGTCTCTACAATTTCATGGAGCGCTTCTTCAGCGGCATGCTGAGCATGTATGAACGCTCGCTTTTGAAGGTGCTCCGTTTCCGTCGCACCACGATGCTGGTCACGCTGATCATGGCGGTGATCACGGTCTGGCTGTTTACCAGGATGCCGATGGGGCTGCTGCCATCGGACGATATCGGCGCCATCTTTGCCACTACCGAGGGGGCCCAGGGGGTCTCCTTCGAGGAGATGAAACGCCAGCAGAAGAAGGTGATGGATATCGTGCTGCAGGAACCCAACGTCGAGGCATTTATGTCCTCGGTCGGCGCCAGCGGCAGCCGGGTCGGCTCCAACTCCGGTTTCCTTTTCATGAAACTCAAATCGCGCCACGAACGCAAACTGAACGCCGACCAGGTGATACAGAAACTGCGTCCCAAGGTGTCATCGGTGCCGGGGATCATGGTCTTCATGCGCAATCCGCCTTTGATCCAGTTGGACACCACCCAGAGCAAGGCGCTGTACCAGTTTGTGCTGCAGTGCCCCGATTCTGATGAACTCTACCGTCAGGCGACGGATTTTGAACATAAGGTGCGCGCTTTGCCGATGTTGCAGGATGTGACCAGCGACCTGCAGATAAAAAACCCGCAGGTCAACCTGGAGATCGATCGCGACCGGGCCGCGGTGTTGGGGGTGACCGCGGAGCAGATCGAGGATACGCTCTATTCGGCCTATGGTTCGCGGCAGGTTACCACGATCTATTCACCCACCAACCAGTACCGGGTCGTGATGGAGGTGGAACCGCGCTACCAGCAGGACCCTTCTGCGCTGGGGCTGCTGTATGTACGCTCCGCGAGCGGGCAACTGGTTCCGCTTGCGTCGCTGGGAACCCTCAAGAGCAGCCTGGGGCCGCTGTCGGTCAACCACCTGGGCCAGATCACCTCGGTGACGATCTCGTTCAACCTTAAACCGGACATTCCGCTGGGTGATGCGGTGACTGCGATCGAAAAGGAGGCCAAGAGCCTGCCTGCCGCGATCACAACCGGCTTCCAGGGGACCGCAGAGGTTTACAAGGCCTCGACCAAGGGGCTGGCGCTGCTTTTGATCATCGCGATCGTCGTCATTTATATAGTGCTGGGGGTGTTGTACGAGAGCTACATCCACCCGCTGACGATCCTTTCCGGTTTGCCGTCGGCCGGCTTCGGGGCGCTGATCACGCTGTTGATCTTCGGCAAGGACCTCAACCTGTACTCCTTCGTCGGCATCATCATGCTGGTGGGGATCGTCAAGAAAAACGCCATCATGATGATCGACTTTGCTCTGGAGGCGCAGCGCAGCGAGGGCAAGTCGCCGATGGACGCCATCTTCCAGGGCTGCATGGTCCGTTTCCGGCCGATCATGATGACCTCGATGGCGGCGCTGATGGGAACGCTGCCGATCGCAATCGGCTTCGGAGCCGGCGCCGATTCCCGCAGGAGTCTGGGACTGGCGGTGGTGGGTGGGCTGCTGGTTTCGCAACTGCTGACGCTCTATATCACGCCGGTGGTCTACTATTACATGGACAGGATCCAGGCGTGGGCTCTGAAAAGATTTAAAAGGCCTACAGGAATCAATTGATTTGTCGATTATTGATTAATGGTGCAGTATCGCAGACTGCAGAAATACAAACGCTTGAGGTTGCGGCATGGCTAAAACGGTTGCAATAAAAATTCCTTCCGATATCGAGTATCGGGTGATAAGCAATGCTTTCGGGCTGAT
>Ga0209212_1004617_pt1 | contig 16890 bp, 16 predicted proteins | sample RifGroC2_FD_183996 | JGI IMG/M metagenome (GOLD analysis project Ga0209212, IMG submission 183996) | Groundwater microbial communities from Rifle, Colorado, USA - Groundwater C2 (SPAdes) (version 2) | ecosystem: Environmental > Aquatic > Deep subsurface > Groundwater | place: Rifle, Colorado...
GAGCATACTAAAGCGTTTGATGAACTTTGTGGACACAAAAGCTTCGCATTAATGAAGCGACATTTCAAAGCATATATTACGGACTTTAAGGGTGCAAAAGAATTGCGTGTAAAACTATTTGCTTGTGGAAGTGCGAAGGAAGCAGTGGAAGTATTAAAAGTTGAAAGTTTAAAGTTAAAAGTCTAAGGAAATAATTACTAGAATTAATACTAGTAATTATTTTCATATAATCTGCGCACATTGAGATCTTTATAACAAGACCCTGGGCTCTTTAGATTCTTGTCCATGTTTTTCTTTACTTTTAACTTTAAACTTCGTAGGGTATACTTCTTCAATGTCAGGTGTCGCTCTCTATCGGAAATATCGTCCCAGTAGTTTCGCAGAAGTGCTTGGTCAAGAACACGTAATTACTGCACTTAGGGGAGCCATAGAACTATCCAATATTAGTCATGCGTACCTCTTCGCTGGTACTCGAGGTACAGGTAAAACATCACTTGCGAGAATATTTGCTTCAAATATCGGTACCAAGGTGAGAGATCTTCATGAAATAGATGCTGCGAGCAATCGCGGAGTCGATGATGTACGCGCACTTCGAGAAGAAGTACACACGCTTCCGTTTGAATCTACCTATAAGGTGTACATTATTGACGAGGTGCACATGCTTACTAAAGAAGCATTTAATGCTCTTCTTAAGACTCTTGAAGAACCTCCGAAACATGTCGTCTTTATACTGGCGACAACAGAGTTAGAAAAGTTGCCTGATACTATTATTTCACGGTGCCAAACGTTTACTTTTAAAAAACCATCTACCGAGCTTCTCAAACAGATGGTCCTCCGTGTGGCAAAGAGTGAAGGGTATGCACTTGAGCCTTCGAGCGCAGACCTGTTGGCACTTCTCGCCTCTGGCTCGTTTCGCGATGCACTCGGGTACGTACAGCAGGTGATAGCAAGTTCAAAGGATAAGTCTATAACACCTGAGGAAGTCGAGGCAGTAACAGGGGCACCGAGAAGTACGCAACTATTGAAACTTGTCGATGCTATCGCAGATGGAAATCTAGACAGTAGTTTGCGTATTGTGCATGAGATAGCAGCCTCGGGGCTCGATATGCGTACTGTCTTTGTTTTACTCTTAAGATTACTGCGTGCGATACTCCTCATGCGCGCCGCCCCTTCACTTACAGCTGAACTACAAAAAGAGTTTACCGAAGAAGAGTATGGGGCGCTTGCGCGACATGCTAAAGATTCCAAAGCACACATACACTCCAAGTTGCTCCTGACACTGCTTGATGCACACATGCGCATCGGCACAACCTACACGCCGGAGCTTCCTCTTGAACTAGCACTTACACAACACCTAGAGCCCACACCTTAATTTTTGCAACACAACACTATGGCAGTCACCACAACAAAAAAACGTATATACTTTATACGCCATGGACAGAGCGTGGGAAATTTGCAACAAGTTTTTCAAAATGCTGATGACCCGCTCTCAGAAGTGGGTACTATTCAAGCGAAAATAGTGGCGCGAAAGGCACGGTCATTTAATGCAGATGTCATTCTTTCAAGTCCTATGATTCGAGCGTATCAAACAGCAGAGACCATACAGTCAGTAACTAAACTCCCTCTTGAAATAATTGAAACACTCCACGAGTATAGAGCACCATCTAAGCTCTGGAATAAATCAGTGGTGTCTCCTGAAAGCGATAATTTTTATAAGGAGATACTTGCACATTTGCACGTGCCTGGTTGGCACTATGAGGATGAGGAAAACTATACCGACCTTCATACTCGGGCGCAATCACTCCTTACTGATCTTGCAGACCGAAAGGAGAAGACGATTATTGCAGTAACGCATGGTGCTTTTATGCGTATACTGCTCGCTACTATGATGACCGAGGGAAGTGCGGATGCGCTAACGGCGATACGACTGGTACGTTTTCTGAGTCAAAAGAATACAGGTGTTACAAGCTGTGAGTACTCTCCGGAATCTCAGATGGGGAATAAGTGGCGTCTCGTTGCGTGGAATGATTACTCTCACCTCGACACGTTAACATCCGAACCCTTTCCTTTTATCTGATTATGAAGCACATCTACTTTCTTCGTCACGGAGAGACACTCTTCAATAAAAAATGGAGACACCAATACGCCAGCACCCCTCTCTCAGCAGAAGGGAGAAAGCAGGCTCATGCTATTGCAGATAAAATTAAGGAGCTACATATAGATTATATTCTTACAAGTTCCTGCGAACGTGCAAAAGAAACAGCACAGTTGGTTGCGAAGGTAATTGGAAAACCACCTATTGAATGCTCCGACTTACTGGTCGAACTTCGACGACCAAAAGTACTTCATGGAATGAGCTGGTTTGCTCCAAAGTCTATTTGGATTATGGGGTTACTGTACCTTTTTGCCTCCCGCAAAAACTGGCGCTACAGCGATGAGGAAAACCTTGAGGAATTTCGCTTGCGTTCTAAAGAGGCACTTGATTACATTGTGAGTAAAGAGGGGAAGAATATTCTTGTAGTCACACATGCTGGTCTTATGTCGAATTTTATAAGCAGTATCAAACATGATGGTTTAGATTCACTTCGCGAATACAAGCGAGCACTTTGGAAAACACTCCGTATTGGAAACTGTTTTTTTGTGAGTGCAAAATGGTCCCCCAGAGGTACGTATGGGGAAACGCTCGACGGTACTTGGAGTGTTGCGGAAGCTCCAACATGCCCTTTTTAATCCTTTAACGGGATTGGGAATATTCTGAAAATATGTTAGTGTTTTGGGGTATTGCGCAACACAATACTAGAAAAGATTGCCGGATCGTCTAATGGTAGGACAACGGTTTTTGGTACCGTTTATCTAGGTTCGAGCCCTAGTCCGGCAGCAAGTACAACTTAGCTCCCTCTACGATTGAGTATTGGGGGCTTAGTTGTACTCTGAGCATGGATAGGACTCGAACCGTAGGACCCATGTTTACACAGAGCGAAGCGACAATGTAAACGTGGGATCTCGACCAAAGGGAGAGTCCGGCAGCCAAGTTGAGATAGGTTCAGATTCCGAGGAGTATACTCTAAGTCAAGGTATGGCAAAGACAAAGAAAAAGTCAGTCAAGCAAAAAGATCCTATTTTCTGGGAGAACCTTATCCTTTTCTTGGATCATATAGAAAGCCTCGAGAAATCTCTTATTTCAGTGCAGGTGATGAGGAGACTTCATGAATTGGAATCAAAGAAAATTGAGACTTTTATTAAGAAGAAGGCAACAAACGTAAAAGAGGCGGAAGGCAACATCTCTTTTAATGTCCCGTCTCTTTATTCGACCGAGTATCGAAAATTAAAACACGAACGGGACAATTCAGCTAATGCTCTCAAGATACTTCCGCGTAGTCTCTTTGTCTCTGGAGTGAGCCGCTTCGATGTTTTTATAGGAACTCTTGTTAAAATAATCTTAGATACACAGCCGAACATTATCTCACCAGAGAAAACTCTTAGCTTCGCAGACATTAAATGTTTTAAGACTATTAGAGAAGCTGTAGACCATTTGATTGATAAAGAAATCGAGGCCTTGCTATTCGATTCGCATAGTGCGCATCTTGATTGGCTTAGCAAAAAGACCGGGGTGCAGCTCCAAGATAAACTTTTCTCGGAAATCCCCGTGTTTGTTGAGTTGACGGAGAGGAGGAACCTCTTTGTTCATGTGGACGGGGTAATAAGCGAACGCTATTTGCGTCAGTGTAAGGAAGTTGATGTGAAAATAGCTAAGGAGTGTGCTAAAGGTTCTGAGCTCGGAATGGACCCAGAGTACTTCAAGAACTCAATGGAGTGCTTATATAGGGTTGCAACAAAAGTCACTTTTCTTCTTTGGAGAAAATTTAAGCAAAGTGAGATAGAGAAATCAGACGAGTTATTTAATAACGACATTGCGGTGCATTTGATTAAGCGAAAGAGATATGACTTAGCGGAGAAGCTCTTAATTTTTGCTGAAGCGGAATTCGTGGAAAGCAGCGAGGAGATGAGGAAGGCTATGAGTATCAACTTAGCCTTGACTAGGAAGTTAGCCGGACGGAAAGCAGAGGCAATAGCTGGTATAGATGAAATAGACTGGTCTGCATGCAGTGATGACCTAAGACTCGGTGTTGCTGCGCTCAAAGATGACTACAAAGAAGTTTTCAGGTTGATGGAGAAAATAGGCGAAGAAAGTCACTTCATTAATAAAGAGAGTTACAAAGATGATCCTATCTTTGAGGATTTACGTCACCACGAATCTTTCCCTAATGTTTTCAAGAAAGTTTATGGAGAAAAGTTTGTGTCACCGATAGAAAAAGTAATTAAAGATCCGCGCTTGAAGAAAGTTGTGGACACGACAAAAAAGAAGCTTATAAAAGCCGCAGGAAAGAAATAACCTTTCCGATGCGTTAGTGAGAAATGCTAGTATAAAATACGGTATTTCTACTAAAATTCTTAACAGCGACGAAGCAAAGATTTTTGTAAAAGCTGAAAATAGCTTCGCAAAAAGCAACCCGGCAGTTTTGCGACTGTCGGGTGTGGGGTTCAGCTACCATTGGTCAGGAGAATATCTCCTATACTTTTGGGGTTCAAAAAGGGGTTCAGAATTTCTTTTTTTATATCGATGTTTGTTCGAATACGTTGGCTTAACGTCAATAAGAACTGGTGGTTTATTAAACCAATTTTCTCCGTCACAGGAGTATAGTTTAATCATTACCGGCCTTCCGGACATATTCAACTCTCCTGTTAGCTCAAACAGTTTCTCCTGAAGGCGACATCTTCCTTCACACACCGCAGAAGAGAAGACGACAAAGATTCCAATTACAAGACAGCATAGCGTTTTCATGCTTACCCTCCCAAAAAGGTTATAAAAATATATTCTACTCTTAATATATTATGGCACATATTAGCAAACATGTATATATATTCGTTAGTTATGATAACAGCTTCAATTATTCAAAAAGTAATGCACAAGACATTCAGAGAGTGTAAAATTCTTTACTATGCGTCTATTACCTAAAAAACTTAAATATGCGCGGACTGATATTTGGCGAGAGGGCAAATGGCTTGACCTATGGAGTGTTGTACATGTGTTTTCGGGGTTGCTTGTAGGCTTCTCTATATACCTCCTACACATGGATGCCGTTCTTGGAACCATGCTTGCTGCGGTTGTACTTATAGCATACGAATTGTTTGAGATATACGCAGAAATTGAAGAAGCTCCTACCAACAGGTTCATGGATGTTGTTGTTGGTATGGTAGGGTATGTCCCCGCTTATTTTCTTATCTCACCGATTCTTACAAGTGAGGACCTCGTGCTAACTTTTGTCTTGCTGCTCGTACTTAACAGTGCGCTAAGTATTGCAGGTTGGCACGCATCTCAAAAAGCGCTTGATATTGAAAAACATCTTCGCACAAGACTTGCCGCTGACCGCCAACGGTTGAAAGAACGAAGTAAGCGATTTCGTTCAAAACACCATTTTTAAGTACTACTTCGTATTATTTTGATTATACTGTGTTTCTATCATTTCTATTAAACTTTGCTATACTGCAGTTTACGAAATTATTTCTTGCTTAAAATATGTATGCATATTAAAAATCACACCATTGATATTCAAAGCTCAGAAGGCTTAGATTTTATTGATGTTACTGACAAGCTTAACGAAGCGATAGCAACTCATGGGCCGAAAGATGGAATCGTGAATATTCAAAGTCTTCACACAACTATGGCAGTATTAGTAAATGAAAATGAGCCACTTTTAATCAAAGATATGAAGGCGATGCTTGAGAGATTGGCGCCGAGTACTATAGAATATCACCACGACAATTTCGAAATTCGAACAGTGAACATGTGTGCTGGTGAGTGTGATAATGGGCATTCACATTGTAAGGCAGTGCATTTATCGCCTGCGCAGATTCTTAACATAGTCGATGGCAAACTACAACTTGGTACTTGGCAACGTGTATTTGCTCTTGAGTTGGACCGTGCACGTCCACGGCAACTCGCACTACAAATGATTGGCATTTAGAATTTCAAATATTGAAAAGCAAGGCCCCCTGAACTGCTCGGGGGCCTTTAAGTTTGTTTTATAGCACACATGTTTAGCAACTATACTATACAAGGAGATATGTTTATTTAAAATATCTTCAAACAATAAGGTAATCCTATTGCTTGAATCTATCAGTAAGTCACAGATGCACTATTGGGGAAGATATTAAGATATTGCTAGCATCTAAATCGTTGCGCATAGCTTCTACAGTAAGACCACAGCCAATTGAACTGTTTGCAATGAGCATGTTCAACATTCCAACAACTTCACCTTTTGTGTTGAAAACGGGCGCACCTGAGCTACCGAAGTAGCGAGCTATTTGATACAAATAGTTTTGACCTACAAACGGCGGTTCCTTGTCAATGAAACCGTCTTTCATTACGTAGCCGTAACTGTATGAAAAAGAAAGTAGTTTATAGTCTACAGGATGACTAATCATGTGGACATAGTCAGCAATCTTTGCGTTACACTTTGCAAGTTTTAGTGGAGTAAGACCATGGTTTTCGTCTTTGATTTTTAACACAGCTAGATCAATAGTAGGTGATCTGTATATGACCTCAAGACTTATTTTTTTGTCTTCAGTTTTTTTAGTAATTGCGTAATAGGTAACCTCACCGTTTCCTACTACGTGTTTAGCTGTAAGTAACAAATCGTTCCCAATATAAAAACCTGTACCATGTCCAAGTGAACTTTGGATTATTACAACTGAATTTACGTGTGTGTCGTATGAGAATGCGGGACTCTCAACTTTTTTAACTGCACAACCTGACAATACAAGTGAAAGTATAACTACAAAACATATCCTCATACTCTACCTCCGTTTAAATCAAGATCTATACCGCCACTGCAACACAACCTGCTGTCCACACCCATTGTGGTGTATTACCACCTCCTTTTATGTCTATTTTTTCAAAAAACGGTTAATGCCACTGTCACAAATAAGGCACCTCCATATTTCAATATAACATCAATCTGTAAATAAAGATGGATAATACACACCTTTTAATACTAGTGGTAGTTACATAACTAGCACTAGTATTTTTTGTTTATGATACTTTCAAATAATTTTTTGCTTTCAAAAAAAATATTTTCTGGTATGGTACAGCCAGAGTTGAATTATCAACAAACCAAACTACGCGGTTTAATGCGTAAAAACTGGACCTTGGGAGGAAAAAACATGAACATGACCTATGCGGATACGGGTGTCAATTATGATGAAATGGATCCACACAAAAGAGCCTCACAACTCGTAGCTGCCACAACTGATCACAATATCAAACGATTTGGATTTTCTGTAGTTGAATGGAGTCGTGGTGAAAGTGCATTTCTCATCGAAACGCCGTTCTGTTACTTGGGTTTCGTCGTGGAAGGTCTTGGTACCAAGAATCGTGTGGCGGATGCATTATATGATATTGCAAACCGTTCACAATTTTCATCTTCTGGCTTTGCAAAAGTTTCTCAGTGCAACGTCGCCATGGCTGTCAACGACCTCGCGACGCTCGGAGTTCGACCACTCGTATATGGTCAGTATCTTGCAATCGGCGAGTCAGCTTGGCTCACCGACAGAACACGAGGTGATGCTCTGATTGAAGGAACGCGCATAGCTTGCGAATTAGCACGGTGCACGTGGGGTGGGGGTGAGATTCCCACACTGGCTGGGATCATTGCTCTAGAAACTGCAGATCTTGCGGGGGCAACTTTTGGCATTATTGTCGAAAAGAAGCAGGTAATCAACCCGGCAAAAATAAAAGACGGTGACGCAATTGTCATCATAGAAAGCTCGGGTGTTCACGCTAACGGACTCACACTGCTGCGGAAGATTGCTGACAAGCTGCCAGAAGGGTATCTCACAAAAATTCCTGACGGACGCACCTATGGAGAAACCCTACTTGACCCGACACACATTTACGTTGGACTGGTCGAAGATTGTCTTGATGCGGGCGTTGATATTCACTACGCGGTGAATATTACAGGTCATGGATGGCGCAAACTGATGCGGGCAAAGCAACCCTTTATGTACGTGATTGACACATTACCAACACAGCTTCCAATTTTTGACTTCATCCAAAAACATGGACCAGTCGATGACGAGGAAGCATATGGCAACCTCAACATGGGTGCAGGATTCGCTCTTTACGTAGCTGAACCTCAAGCTGAACAAGTGATTGATATTGCAAAAAAACTTGGACAACGTGCATTTGTTGCTGGGCACATCGAAAAAGGTGACAAGAAAGTCGTAATCAATCCCAAGAACCTTAAGTACTCCGCTGATACATTGGCAGTTCGATGACATCAAAGTTCCATATTCCAAACAAAACATGAGGAGGGTCATACCCCTCTGGAGTAAGAACACCCGACAGTTTTGAGACTGTCGGGTGTATCTGTTGCGGTGGGTGATAAGTACGAAACTTGCTACCACTCATCATACTGTCGATTGGGATAAGGAGGATATATCCGAGTTTCGGGGCGTCTTTCTCTCGGGTGCCAAATGAATTATCGCATTACCTATTCACAGGTCGCGATTGCAAACCTATGCACTCATGCTTATATGAGTAATTACTACTTATAATTATATTATTCATGGCAAAAAAAATTATCGTATTTTTAGTTTGCATACCTTTTGTTTTATTTCTTGCCTTTTGGCTATTGTTTAGAAACTCAACGCAAATAGGTGAGACTTTTCTTTCTTGGAATGCTTCAGAGGGAGATATAGCAGGGTATCGTATATATTATGGTACAAATCCACGGACTGAATCCTGCCCACAAGGTGGCTACACAGAAAATGTAGATGTAGGAAGTTCCACACAATATACTCTCACAGGTTTAGAGAATAACACCACATATTACTTTTCCGTCACCTCATATAACTCAGGAAAAATAGAAAGCTGTTTTTCAGAAGAGGTTAGCAAATTAGTTTCAGTAGGGTTACTAGATAGTCTTAAAAAAAGTATTAAATAAACACCTAATTTTCATACTTTAGAAATTCAAGCCTAAGCAATGTATTTTTGTTAAAATACATCTATATGAAAAGAAACAAAATTGCCAGTGGTACGGTGCATAAATTACCTGATGATTTACGAAAAACTTTGACTGCCGATAGAAAGGCATTAGAAGCATGGGGGGACATAACTCCACTCGCACGAAATGAATGGATATGTTGGATTGAGTCCGTTAAGAAACAAGAGACAAGAATGCTTCACATAGAGAGAGTACGTACTGACTTGAAGAAAGGAAAGCGTCGGCCTTGCTGTTGGATTGGATGCATTCATCGCACAGATAAATCAATAAGTCCCTCTGTGCAAGCAATACTTAAAAAGCAATCAAAAAAACAAAAGAGAAAATAAGTTTGTTATTATAAGAATACGTATTATCCCCATCTCTTACAAGAAGTGAAAAAGTTGTTGGTTTTTTTGTGTACAATACTATATATAATTAATATTCTAAAAAAGAATTGTATATGAATAAAATACTTTTATCAAAGGTCACACTGTCGATTATTGGTCTGATGCTACTACCACTTTCGTATTCATATGCACAAATGCTGAATGCAAAATATGATGATTTGGGAGTAACCATAGATGGTGATTCTGTAGATGTAGAAATGGAAGGACTTGATGTTGCTGTTGACGGAGATGATGTCGATGTGACTGCGGGTGATTTGGATGTGGATGTGCGAGATGACTCTGTTGAGGTCAGAACAACGAACACTCCTGCAGCAAACCCAACAGCAACACAACAAAGTGTTACCTCTGTTCGTACTGATTCAAGTGGCAACGTAGAAGTAAACACTGATCAAGCAACCGTTCGCACAAATACAAAAACAAACACTGCAAGTGTTTCAACGGATGTTGACGGTCTAAGTGTTAGGCTACAAGACGGCTCTGTATCTGTCGAAACAGAAGGTATGCTTGTAGATATTGATGACGACTCACGAGTGTTGTTCCAATCAGAAAGTGATGTTCGTGCGTACGCTGATATCGTTGAGAAGAGAGACAACAAAATTGCTTCTATCGAAACTTCAAGTGATGGTGTGGAAGTGGAGTATATGACGGAAGGTCGACTTTTTGGCATTTTTCCAAAAACTTACATTTCACGAGTAACAGTACGTGATGATGGAGAAGTTGAGGTAAAGGGACCTTGGTATTCTTTCCTTATGACAAACAAAGCTCATGCACAAGTAAAAAGTGCAGTGGAGTCAAAACTAGCTACTATGACAGTAGCAGTCAACGCTGAAGAGAAACCTTTTGTTCATGCTCAAGTTATTGATGTTGTAACTGACAGTTTGCAGGTGCAGATTGGTGACCAGGGAGTATCAGTTGAAACTGACGGTGTTTCAGTTGATGTAAGTGACGGGGGGGTAGATGTAGATTTGCGTTAATCAATTTTTACAATCGTAGTGTTAGAAAATGCCTGCATATGCAGGCATTTTACTTTGGGTCTAGAATATTTGACTTATGTATAAATTAGCCAATAATCAGTACAGACTTGAGTAAGTAGAGGCGAACGAACATTACATCAAAAAATACGGGTGAGGTGAAAAATGTCTAAATTGCTAACTTTCTGTTCAATGATTAGTCTTCTGTTTGTGACTAATGTAGAGGCTCATGAGTTAACGGCATTTCAAAATGTACTCATAACTTGGGTAACACCAACAAACATACTACTTGTTGGCTGCTGTTTTGTTGGCGCCTCAGCGTTATTGTATCTGACTGAAAAAGTTTTTAAAAAACGAGAAGTATTAAGAATGCTTTGGGAAGGTGCGTTATACATTGTTGGGATGGTATGCATAGCGTACGGATACTTTGTGGCCGGAACTCATAATTGGGTCTTTGGTCTTGTGGGTGCTCTGGTAATGACAGGAGCGCTCGAGGTGTCTGATATATGCAAGAGATCGTTCATGAGTCGATGGAGATACTATCTTTTTGCATCCATTATCTGGTCAGTGACAGCATTTTTGTATCAGTTTGAGGCATTTGGCATCGCAACTGCGGCGTCTTTGTTTATGGTATTCACCATATACATTTCCGATCGGTTCATGGGTAGCTTGAAAAATCGTGAAAAATATCTTGAAGCAGAAACACGTCGAGACAAATCAATGGTGTATTTGTTTCGTGATACCTTGTCCGCACTCTGCATACTTCTCTTTCTTGTTCTGATGCAGATATACTCGGTCATGTATCCAAGCTTACATGTCTTTCTTCTTGGTCTTACTCTTGTTGGGGGGTGTGAGCTTGTGTTTGACCTGCTCTATGTGTCCATGAAGCGATTGCATTACATGAATGAGATTGGTGCATTATGTTGTGGTGCTACTCTTCATTTGGACAGGAAAAGATACTGGTGTGTACAGCTTATAGTACTCATTGTTGCACTCATTGTCTGGCTAATAGGATACTTGACAGGCATGCGGGAACTGTCCCTTATAGTGTACTTGTTTGTAATACTCTATCTGCCCGTGAAAGTATATGACTTTGTAGACAACAGAGTATGGAGTAATGTTGTCACTTTGTCAGGATGTGTAGTATTGGGAGTCCTCGTGTACATGCACAGAGATGCTCTTGGTACACTAACATTGAGTGACATCTATTCGTTCTTTCGCCTTTAAGCTGGCGTTGACTGGTAGATTGATTTAGCGGTGAGTAGGGACTCGTGACGGCAACCACACCCTACAATACAATCGCGTTGTCACCATATAAGATGCTTTGTCGATTCGTTCGGCAGAGCATCTTTTTTGTTAAAGCAGTTTATTATAAAACCCTTGACTTATATGATTATTTTGTTTAAATAATTTAATTAAAATATTTAAATACATGAGAGAGTCGAGATACTATCAAAATATGAAAAAAGTCTCAGGCGCGTGAGCTCAAAAAAGTATTTTGTACTGGGTATTCTTTGCTTGATACTCATTTGCGCTGTTTTTTACTTTTTGTCTGCACAAGAAAAACCCTTGCGTGATCTACACCCTATTGTTGTAGCGATGGAGGCAACTCCTGTAAACTCACTTTTTTATATTGCTGAAGAAAACGGTTTTTTCGAAGAAAATGGTATTGCGATAATTATCAATGATGGATATTCATCGGGATTTGTTGCTACAGAAGCCATGTTGGAAGGTAATGTTGATATTGCTACTGCGGCTGAACTAGCTGTAGTGAGATACACACTTGAAAACAAGAACATCCGCACAATTGGCAACATAGACAGGTTTATGCACCAATATCTTATAACAAGAAATGACCGAGGTATCGCAGCCGCTCAAGATCTTGCTGGAAAGAAAGTAGGAGTCCCTCTTCAGACCGGTGCGCAATTCAACTTTAGTCGCTACCTTACATTACATGGTGTTGCTGAAAATGAAGTAATGGTAGTTGATGTACAAGCCCCAAAAGTTCTCGAAATATTTAGAAATCGTGAAGTGGATGCAGTGGTCGCTTGGCAACCCAACACTGAGAAACTAAAAACTGAGTTTAAAGACTCTGTGAGCGTGTGGTCTATTCAGAACAATCAACCAATGTACTGCTCAGTTGTAGCGACAGAAAGTTGGTTAGTACAACATCCTGGATAAAGAAGATGAGGCGAGATGGTTGATTAAAAATCAGTTTTCAGCTACGCAGTCAATGCCGAATTTTCTAAATGTAATTTACTTCGATGCCATAGAGGAAACAAAACCAACAATGGTTACAATACCTCACTAATACTTCTATGAAAATACGAACGCAACTATTACTTAGCGCACTTGTCTCAACTGGTCTTATTGCTGCTTTGATTGTGGTAATACATGTGACTTCAGATGAGGTCATCGGACAGAACGAGCAGAGAGTTGCATCAGTTCAAACGTTACAGGCCGTATACGAACTGGATATTTTGGCATATGAATACATTTTTCATCAAGAGGAACGTGCTGAACAACAATGGCACATTAAATATGATGTATTAAAGGACACACTTACTACACTGGAAAATAGCGATGAAGATGAGAAATCGATAGCAAATACATTGTCAAACCAATACAGCACAATAGGAGATATATTTTCAGAGCTTGTTACAAGCTTTGAAAATGAGAATACACTCATTGTAAATCACGCATCAAAAAAAGAAGTTGAAGTAAATACTGCCATTAGAAACGAGCTTGTTTCTCAGCTCTTGATAGCTTCTCAACTAATGGTTGATAATGCCTCTGCACTTGCTGAGAAAAATGTAGCTCAACTTATAGTTGCGCAAACTCATGCCAGAAGCTTAAGCTTGATAGTAGGTATTCTGGTACTTATTATTTCAATTATTTCATCTTTACTTATTGTAGGTTACATTGGGAGATCATTTAAAGTCTTGCAACATGGTGCCGAAATGCTCGGAAAAGGAAACTTTGACTACACCATAAATATTGAGAGCCAAAATGAGCTTGGGCAAATCGCAAAAACTTTCAATGCTATGTCAGCAAATCTTAAAAAAATTATCATTACAAAAACAGATTTAGAGAAAGAGGTTGCTGAGCGCAAACAAGCAGAGGAAGCTTTGTTGGAAAGTGAGGAACGTTGGGAAACAACATTGGCAAGTATTGGAGATGGAGTTATAGCCACCGATGAACTTGGTATAATAACTTTTATAAATACTGTCGGTGAAAAGCTTACAGGGTGGAGTCTGGATCGCGCTGTCGGCAAACCAATTACCGAGATTTACAATGTTATTTCAGAAAAATCTCGTGAAAATTTAGATAACCCCGCTTTATTGGCACTAAAGAAAAAGTCAGTCGTGATGCTCACAAATCATTCTGTTCTGATACAGAAGGACTTGACTGAAATTCCTATTGATGACAGTGCCGCACCTATTAAAAACCGGGAGGGTAGTATCGTTGGAACAGTTCTTGTCTTTCGAGATATTTCTAAAAGAAAAAATGCAGAGAATGCAAAAAATGATTTTATCTCAATGCTTGCTCATGAACTGAGAAATCCACTTGCTCCACTCTTACTCTCTATGCAGAAACTTAAGATGTATATTCAACCAAATGGAGAAATGGTATCTAGAAAAGAACCTTTGATTCTTTCCGAATCGGTGGAAAATGCTTTACGACAAATATTCATAATGACACGATTACTTGATGACTTACTCGATGTCTCGCGCATGGAACAAGGAAAGATTGCTTTACAATTTGAAAAAATCGATTTACATCGCGCTCTTAATTTTTCTGTTGCCTCAGTTCGTTTGTTAGTTGATGAGCGTAAACATAAATTCACAATGTCTCTACCCCTAGAGCCAATTGTTATTGAAGCAGACCCAGTCCGTTTTGAACAGACTGTCGTTAATCTTCTTAACAACGCAGCAAAATACACTGATGTTGGAGGAAAGATTCACCTTTCAGCAACTCGAGATAAAGATTTTGTCGAAATAAGGGTACGGGATACTGGAAAAGGTATATCCAAAGATAAGCTTACTCATATTTTTGACCCGTATTATCAAATTGAATCAAAAACTCAATTGTATGAGGGTCTTGGTTTAGGACTAATGTTAATTAAAAATTTAATTACTTTACATAATGGGACAATAGAGGTTGTAAGTGAGGGGAAGGAAAAGGGTAGTGAGTTTATTGTGCGTTTGCCAATCCTGCAACCAGGAAATACTACTTTGTATGAAAAGCAAGAAGAAACGCTATCATTCAAAAAAACTTCACCGTCAAACAAAAAGAAAATTTTAGTCGTTGATGATAATCAGAAGCTTGCCAGTCTGATGAGGGATTTGCTGGTGCATTTTGGACATAATGTTGTAATAGCACATGAGGGAAAATCTGCATTTGTAAAGGCGCAGGAGTTTAATCCGGACATTATTTTTTGTGATATTGGTTTACCTGGGATGAGTGGGTACGAAGTGGCGAGCGCTATACGAGAGGCAGAGAAAGATAGTAAAAAAACGCTTCTTGTTGCAGTTTCAGGGTATGGCCAACAAGATGATATAGAGAAAGCTTTAAAAGCTGGGTTTGATCACCATCTTGTCAAACCAGCAAGTATAGACTCACTTCTTCGAATTATTGATGGTTAAGAATTGTAAAAGATATTCATTTAAGAGATTTTGCATTACTGCTTGTAATTATTTATAAACTGTGTTAATCTGCCGAGCAGAAATTCAATACCTGCAGTAGAAGCGACAAGGTAACCACAACCAAGTCAAAGAAAAAACAACATTGGAGGAAAGTATGGCTGAAAACAAAGGCTTCAAGAAAGATGGAAATATCGTGACCCTCTGCGGAGGTGGCAACTGTTGCCCGAAAATCAATTTCGAAGACCCCAACAATATCCTGTTCACCGATGACCATGGCGGCGCCGTTCAGCTCACCGCCGATCAATTCGCCGGTTTGAAAAACTACTTCAACGACGACTCCGCCGCTTCCAGCAACTAGGCTCCGCCGGCCTGGCCTGCACAAGCGAAGGGTGATGTACCTTCCGTTGGTGAGATAACCTCGCCAGCACAGATGTAACCCCCGCTACTCGGTAGTTGGGGTTACTTTTTATTAAGCGTGTAGCCTTAGGTTCTTATTCAATTACTCGCAGGTAGTGTGATTCATCATCACAGGGTACTAGGTATCCCTCATCTGAAGTATCTCCTTGTACTTCTATACGGTCTCCTACTTCTAAAGACCCTGCGCTAGCGACTGAGTCACTTGCTGCGCAGAGTAAACTTCCCATAGATGGCAAGGCTATGGTGAGATTTGTACCTGCATCTGTTGTAAATTGTATGAGTGCAGGGCCATCTGCAATTATTTGTTCAAGATTCACTGAAGTAACTACCCCTTTAAACTCAGAAGAAGTAGTTTCTGTAGGTAGGTCTTGAAGTGTTTCGACTCTTGTTAAAGAGGTCATGACATAGTAAGCAATCACCAGTAAAATAATTACGATTGCTGCTATACCAAGCATTTTGTTTGTATTCATAAAAGCATATATATATATTTAGTAATAGTAATATTGTATTCTATCAAGATATATACAACATGAAGTTTATAAAGACAGGATAGAAAAGAAACTTCATGCAGACGTCACATTTCCTATTTAGAATGTTGTACTTATGATATACGTAGCATTGCTTCGCACGTTTTTCATAAAAATTATTGGAACATATTATACAAGCACATCCGTATGAAATGTTAGTATCGTACGAGTAAGCTGCAGTTAGTATCTCTTGTAGAAGATATGAAAATTTTTCTAAATGTGATAATTTTTGTAATCATCCTCATAGGTGGCTTGTATATTTTGAATTCGTACATATATAATGAGAAACAAGCTGACAACGATACTGTAGAAGAAGATGGAATGGTGTGGGAACAATACGAGAATAAAGACCTTGGACTTTTTTTCCAATATCGGACTGCTCCAGATGGATACGTACTTATTCCACAAAGTACGACAAGTGCGGATCCGATATCTTTAGCAAACATGGTTCTTGTTAACAAGAGCGAGCATGAGGAACTTTTAGCTACAGAGGTTCCTCGAGAGGGTCCACCCGCAATATCATTTCAAATTTTTTCGAATCCTGCCAAGCTCACCCCTCTTGAGTGGGTAAAAGCTAATCCAACACTTTCTAATGTTGACCTTGCCCGAACTGCAATTGAGGAAAAAGAATTTAATGGCGTTCCTGCAGTTCGTTATACTACTGATGGTCTTTACCAAAACGACACCATACTGGCGAGCAATAATGGAAATATATACTTAATTACGGGCTCTTACGACAACTCTGACTCTGTTGTAAGACAAGACTTCCTTGAAATGCTTCAATATATTTCATTTTCAAAATAGTCTTAGAAATGATAAGTGGATAAACATAAAGCGTGGATACTATATGTATGATGAAATATACCTATGACTAAAGC
>Ga0209212_1004618_pt1 | contig 16884 bp, 15 predicted proteins | sample RifGroC2_FD_183996 | JGI IMG/M metagenome (GOLD analysis project Ga0209212, IMG submission 183996) | Groundwater microbial communities from Rifle, Colorado, USA - Groundwater C2 (SPAdes) (version 2) | ecosystem: Environmental > Aquatic > Deep subsurface > Groundwater | place: Rifle, Colorado...
AGGATCTGCCGCCTAAGGCGGCAGATCCTACAGCTTACACACAGCCAGCACCGCGCGCGCATGTTTTGCGCTGCAGCGGGCACCACGGGCTATGACTAAAGCACCACATCCACACCGTCCCAGCGCCTACTCCGGGACGGGACTCTCGGCGCGCGTCGCTTACTTCTTGGGCGTCACGTCCTTGAAGTACCACGCAAAGGTTAGAGACTCGCTCCTGCCGAACCTGGACATGTCGCGGCTACTTGCTTACAATATAGGCGCCGCCCTCAAGCAATTCAGGGTTTTTTGCGCTGAGGTAAATAACCCCCGTCATATTCACCTTAACCAGCACTTCCGTTGAAGTGGACATAGCTTTAACTACCGCGCGCGTCGTTCCCAGAACTTCCGCTTCAGTCCTTGCTTCAAGTTCTATCTCCATATCTTTCCCGATCCTTGCCGGCCTGTTTGCGGAATCCTGTAACGCTATCCTGATAGTTATCCACTGGGACTTGCTGGCCGCCTTAACCGACGCGGGCGCGGCAGTGACTGCCAGTTTAACAGGCAGAGCGTACTTAACTTCGCTAAAAACCACCTTCGGGAGTCGGGCCTCCGGAACGCTGATCCCGCCGGCCTCCCGGCCGTCCAGCAACTGCTCCATGGCCCCATCCGCCACCGCGTCGCGCAGGTCGCCCGGGATATGCACTGGGCCCGTAACGCGCAGGCTATAGGCGTAAAATCCGCCACTCACCACTACCGCCACCGCCAACAGCCATTTCAATTTAGCTCTCATAAGTCCTCCTAAGGATATCCCGCCTCTTCTTACTAAAGTCTACATCGCGGGTCATGGTGAGGAAAGTACCTTTCGTCCTACCCAGCCCGCGGCAAAGGTCCCAACGCCCATTTCCGCTTTTCTTACCGTTCCTTTACCGAAGCTGAACTACCACAAGTAGTATAGACAGGGCCGTGGCATCAACTTTTCTTACCCGGCAGCCTGCGAGAGATCTGCACGGTAAATCCCATCCGCATAAACACCCCCTCCTTGCGCGGAGGTCACTTCAACAGCGCCCTCAACCGGCTCTCCAGCGCCTTACCGGACAGCCGGAACAGGTGGCTGGGGCCGAAGACCTTGCGCTCCACGAGGCCGTATTCTTCAAGCTGGCGCAGCGCGTTATGGGCCTGCTGGTGGCTGAACCCTATATGTCTGGCCAGGTCCCTGCCGGTCACATCCCCACCGGAGGCAAAAAGGTATCTCAACGCCTCGCGCCGCGACGGGCTTGCCAGTATCTCAAAGACCGCGTCATCCATATCCAGGCTTTTTAGCGACTTGGACATACCGAACCTGACATTGTTCACCGCGTCCCCGTCATTGACAGCCGCAGCTTTGGGTTCCGGCACGCTGCCGGCCTCCCGGTCCTCCGTCAACTGCTCCATGGCTCCGCCAGCCACCGCGTCGCACAGGTCGCCGGGCATGGCCGGGCCCGTCGCGCGCAGGCTATAGGCGTAAAAATCCGCCGCACGCCGCCACCGCAAACACCGCTATCCATTTCAGTTTGATGTTCATAAGACCGCCTCCGAATTACCGGTTAGTTCCCCCGCCTTTTCAACAAGAACTTCTGAGTGTTGTTACAATCGGAAATCAATCCGTTCGCATCCGTTCTTACCGCCGTGATCTCGTCCTCTATGCGTCTCAGGCCGTTAAGTGTTTCCGTGTGGTCATTCTTAAACAGGCCGGCGGCCCTGTCCTCTCTCAACAGCCCGGCCCGTGCTTCCGATAGCAGCCCGCTCAGATGACTCATCTGGGCGTCGCGTATTACCGCAACCATCTCCGTGGCGGAACCAAGCGAATAGGCATCGGCAAGCGTCGCGCCGCCGCGGGGCAGCGCGCCAAGATGACGCCGCGCGGCTTCCAGATTGGCTTTCAAGCCATGCAGAGCGCGCATAGCCCGTGAAAAATAGTCAGCCCTGTTCGCGTCGTACTTTGAAGAACTGGGGAGAAGCAGGGCTTCGGCGGTAAACAGATTAGCCGCGGACGCATACTGCACGGCGCCCACCAGTTCTGAGAAAAGTTCGCGCGTGCTCGGCATGGCCGCACAGGCCCCATCAGCTTCGAAGCCCGGAGATGCAGCCGGGACGGCCGGAACAGCGGCATCGCTGACGCCTTTCAAAGTGTCAACCGCACCGCCAGCCACCGCGTCCCGCAGGTCTCCGGGGATGGCAGGCGCCGTCGCGCGCAGGTTATGGGCGTAAAAGCCGCCCGCCGTGGCTACCGCCACCGCAAACACCAGTTTCAGGTTGGTCTTCATAACTCCTCCTCCTCCGCTTTCCTGACACACTTAAAGTATAAACATTGCCGGTTACACCGTGGTTAAATCAACCCGCACGGTCGGGTCAATCGCTCAGCACTGTGGGGTCCGTGAACCTGTCACGCATGGCTCCCGCGCCCGCGAACTGCCGCTCGTATTCGCCTTTCAGACCGGTGTTGAACACACTGTAGGAGGCGGAAATGTCCGCTTCACCATCTATATCTTTGTCGGCGGTCATCGTAAGCCCGGCGTAAATATTGTCCACGCTGACAAGCTGCACCAGCACCTGCAGCATACCTTCGTAACCCAGCCTGCTGGTCCCTTTGCCGCCCAGCAGGGCGGCAAGCCTCTCGGAACGCGCCTTGCCCCCGGCAGCGCCGCGCACTCCGGCCAGGTCCGCGGCAAGCCTGGAAACGTTGAGGCAGAACCTGTCCACCACTTCGAGCGGATTAAAGGCCATATCCGTCTGCTGGTAAGACGACAGAGCCTTGCGGGCGGCGTTCCAGTCATAGGACGCCCTGCCTTCCGCGTCCACGCGCAGCAGATGGCGCACTTTCTCAATTATTTCCCTGTCCAGGCCGTCCATAACGTTGATCACGGCTTTCATTACGATGAGGGACGGGGCGGCTATAATTTCCGCGACCGCCTTGCGCGAAAAAGCCAGCGAGAACGACATGAGGGCGGATTTATAGCGCTTCGTGTCCGCCACGGGATTGCCGTCGCCGTCCACGCCCGTGGGCGCCGCTTCCTCCGCCGCCAGCCGCGGGAACAGCGCCTCCGCGTCTATCCTGGCGCTTTCGTTAAGGCCCTCGCCACGGGTCCCCGCGTATTTAAGGATCTCGTTCATCCCGCGCAGCATGCCGCGAGCGTTGCGCTCATCGTGCTTGATATACCCCTCGTAGCGCTGATACACCACGGCCGCGTCCGACATGGCGCCAGCCGCGTCCTCGTAATTGACCACGTGGAAGTTCTGCTCCGTGTTGTGCTTCATCATCCTGCCTATGAACGGCAGATTAAGGTTGGAAACCTCCTCGCGCTTGGAGGCGTTGTGCACGTGCACCACGTCGCCGCCGCCCAGCGCCTGGTATCGGTCATAGCGCAGCCCGGAGGAGACCTCATGCTGGGTCAGCACGGGCACGGAAGCGTTGAAGCCGTGCGAAGAGCCGTTGAAGTGATTTGCCCCCGCAAAGGAGGAATTGAGCCCCAGCCCCTGCTGCGCGATATTTTCCACGCCGTCAAGAGCCTGAGCGCCGGCCGCGTTGTCCTCCGCGCCGGAATAATCGTTGAACCGCACCCCCATCTCTATCAGCTTGCGGATTATCCCGAGGTCGCCTTTCAGGAATTCAGCCAGCCTGGCAGTCTGCGATGGGTCCGCCGGGTCCACAATAAACTCCAGCAGGATCTTCTTGCCGAAGGCGCGGGACCGCCCGAAGCCCAACTTGAACGCCAGGTAGCGGTTGAACTCCTTTACCACCCGCTTGTTGAGCTGTTCGCCGAAAAAGCCCTCCGCCTCCGGCAGGCCTATCAGCCCGGCGTCAAATCCGGTCCCCACCGCGACACCACCGCTTTTGACGGTGATACTGTCCAGGCGTATGCGCACCCGCAGAGCGTTGGCGCTCATCCGGTAAAGGGTAACGGAAGGCTTCATTTCCCGGGTAGTACCCATGGAGAAGGAAACCGTCGCCCACGGCTGAACGGCCGCACCGGCGGAAGCGCCGACCGAGGCGCGCAGCACTACCGGGAACTTCCAGATCTCGTTGAACCCCATTTCGGCTATGCGCTTTGCGTCCACCGGCAGGATAGTCTTGGCTTTGCGCAGGTCCAGGACATGTAGGAGTTCCTTGCAGAACCGGACATTATTCATTTTGCGCACCACCACCGACTTGCCCTCCAGATACGCGGACAGGCCTATACTGAACGCATCACCGTCAACGTTCAACGTGTCCTGATAGGTCTCCCCACCCTCCAGCCTGACCGACACCTCGTCTATCACGGCTATCTTCTTGTCGGGGTACTGCTTCATGTAACGTTTCAGCTTGCCCTCCAAACCAGCGGCCTCGCCAAGGTCCAGGCCGGCCTCCAATTCGGCCTCCACCTCTTGGCAAGCGTCATCGAACGCGTCGGCCTTGAGGTCCTCCCAGAAATGCAGCAATTCGTTATTGGCGCCGGCAGGCTGCGCCGGCTGGGCCGCCGGAGGGACCGGGGCAGGGCCATCGGCGCTTTCGGCCCGCAATCCGGAAACCAGGCCGGACATGGTGGCATCTCCGCTTCCGGCGAACACATTGGCGTAGTCTCCGGCCGGCAGCGGCGCCCGCAGGGCGCACAAAAGCGAAAGAACCGCGACCGCAAGTCCTGATCTTTTTATCCGAGTGCTCATATTTTCTCCAGTCCCGCCGCCGGACTTCCGGACCTTTTTTTGCTTCTTTTATAGTTTACCCCCCTCGCCACATTTTTCCCAGTGTCCGGAGGCCCCTTTTATTGTGAGAATAGACCCGCTGACTCTTTCCGTTTTTCTTACCGTCTCCTTACCATAAGTCGGCTTCACCGGAGTCTACATAAGAAAAAATCAACCGGGCGTACGCAATGGGTACGCCCGGCCGCCTTATTTCAAAACACTCTCTACTCCATCAAGTTTGTCGAAACGCGGACCAGAAACGTCCGAGCAGGCCGCAGTGGGGACTCAGATTAAGCGCTTAAGTGACGTGGTTAATTGGGGACTCTCTATCTTTAGCATTTTCAAATATGTACTGCCCGAGCAGTTCAGAATGCTCCTATATTAAATTGATATACAACTTAATCAGAAATTCCACCCCTCTCCGGGACCGTCAGCGACGGCGCCTGGGCGCTGGGCGGCCAGCCTGTCCAGTTCCGCCTTTCTTAAATACTCCGGGGCATTCACGAAATTATCCAGGGCAGGCGCGAAACTCCGCATGCATGCCCGTTTATCCTGTTGCGCCCGGGCCAGGCACCGGTAATAATCCATCACCATGTTGCCCTGCTGTTCCACGGTATAGTCGTTCAAATCCTTATCCGGCTCCACCATGTACGAATATTTCCCGCCTTCGCCAAGGCGCCTTTTTACCACGGCGATACCCTGTTGATGCTGGTACACATGGGTCATCTCATGTATGAACAGCAGCCTGCGCCACATAGCCTCCCCGCTGAAATCAGAGGAATAGGCATCGTTATTTCTGGGATAAAATATATTTCCGTCCGGCGCCATGATAGTGTTTTCCGGCTGGAACGCGATCCATTTGCGGTTGAAGATCCTCACCCTGCCATAGTCCACCCCGGTCCCAAATACGCGAAAAGCCATGTTTATCTCTCCCGTGGTCAAGGACCGGCCCGGGTCTGCCGCCTCCATTGCCGGTAAGCCGACGAACTCCGCTTGAGACGGGGAAGGGATATTACCGACCTCCGCCGCGGCGGATCCGGATTGCAGGTCCGCGCCGGTTATCGCGCCCAGCTCGCCGAAATCCGCGGCATACGCCCCGCCCGCAAGCCCCAGCACCACCGCCACTACAACCGCGCCCATGTTCTTGTACATATGTTTTTCTCTCCTGCTTTAGATGCGCCGCCACCGCCAGCCTCTCATATATAGTTTAGCCCGCATTAGGACACTCCCCAAGGGGCCTTGGTCCCGCTGTCCCCTATTAAACGGCCTACCGTCGGGGCCCACGGTTTCTTACCGTTCCTTTACCCCAGCCCAGCGGTTAAGTGACACACAACTTAATTCACTCTTTCCCGCAGACTGGACTGCGGGCTATCCCCTGGGCGCACCTGACCTCCAATCATACTTTACATTTAGGCTGATTTATTGTAAAGTACGATTATGATAGACAGACCCTTTTGGATAGATCGCATAAAATCTGCCTGGGATAAAGCCCCCGTGGTCTGGCTGTCCGGGGTGCGGCGCTGCGGAAAAACCACCCTGGCCGGCATTCTGGGAGGAGAAAGCACTCTTTACCTTAACTGCGACCTGCCAACGGTTGAAGATATGGTAAAAGATCCGGAATTCTTTTTCCGGAACTGCGGCAGCAGACTTGTCATTTTTGACGAGATACACCAGCTTAAAGATCCGAGCCGCCTCCTTAAAATAGGAGCCGACATGTTCCCCGAAATTAAAGTACTGGCGACGGGGTCCTCCACGCTGGCGGCGGGTAAAAAATTCAAGGATACCCTGGCCGGAAGAAAAAGGCAGATCCACCTCTCGCCCGTTCTTTATCCCGAGCTGGGGCTTTTCAACGCTACACTCCATAAACGGCTTCTGCACGGCGGCCTGCCGCCGGCTCTGCTGGCAGGAAAAAAAGACCCCTCGTTCTACAGGGAATGGGCCAACTCATTCTTTTCGCGCGACATACAGAAGCTTTTTGGGCTCAGGGATCAGTACAAGTTCAATTTGCTGTTCGAATACCTTATGAGACAAAGCGGCGGGATCTTTGAGGCGTCGAAAGCGGCCTCAGCGCTTGGCATAAGCCGACCCACCGTAGAAAACCACCTGGCGGCAATGACGGTTACGGGCGCTATGACCGTTTTACGCCCCTTCTTCGGCGGCGGGCGAAAGGAACTGGTCAAGGCCCCGAAAGTATACGCCTTCGATACCGGCTTCGTCAGTTTTTTCCGCGGCTGGGAACCGCTTCGCGCGTCGGACAACGGGACGTTGTGGGAACACCTGGCATTGGAATATCTTACGGTGCTGAACCCTCAACGGACGCTCCTGTATTGGCGCGACACCGCCGGCAGAGAACTGGATTTTGTCATACCCAAAGAACGGGATGAGGTGGACGTGTTCGAATGCAAATGGAGCCCCGATGAGTTTTCCCCCGACGCGCTGAAGGTATTCCGCGCGGCCTACCCAAAAGGCAAGAATTTCCTGCTTTGCCCCGTGTCAAAGTCATACAAAAAAGGCTTCGGCAGTTTAACCGTCACCGTAACTTCCGATATCGGCCTGGCGGAATAGCGTAACCCCTATTGACATATGATCACCGGCAAGGATACCCTTTCCGGTCCAGGTGCTTGTTAAATGTGCGTATGCTTGACCCTACCCCGCTATAGCACCTAGACGAAGCCGCCGCCCCGATAATCTATATCTTCCCCGCTATCCAGGACAGAAGTTCGTCCCAGGAAGAATCCTGGGCCCAGCGCAGCTGCGCGTAGCCGGGCGCCGGTTTGGTGCCCGGAAGATATACCGCCAGTCCGCCGGCCTGCGCATAATCCACCTGTTCCAGGCCGTCAGGAGGCTGGGCGTAATTAGCCGAAGCCTTATAGGCCACCAGCTCCCCCCGCAAATGCGCGGACAACGCGGCGGCGGCGTCGCGCAGGCGCGCGTTGGAGGACTTGGCCGCCACATAGGTGAGGAAACTGTCAAGGTCTTTATTGTCGTCGTAGGCATAGTGCTGCGCGTAGTAGAGGCCCCGCTTCAGCACGCCTTTGTCGCCTGCCGCCATTGCCGCCGAGACGAAAGCGTCCGCCAAGCCCCGGAAAGCCGGCAGCGCCGCCGACCTGAGCGCGCTCAATGTGGCGCCGGTGCCGGCGGCGGCGTAATACGCGCCGTAGGAATTCACCAGCGTCCTGGCCAGTTCCCGCGGGGCCATGCGCGGGTCCCCGTTGAGCGCCCCCAGTACCGCGTCGTAAGGGTAGCCGTCGGCGGGCTCGGTCTCTTCCGAACCCACAATGTACGAAGCGTGATCCTTAAGTTCCCACGCCACTTCCGCCATCTGCATCAAGCAGGCGTCCGAGGCGTAAACGTCCACCGGGCCGGTTTGCCGCAGCACCTCGCCCAGCTGCGGTATGGTGACATGGTTGCCGGTCTCGTCGTCGTAGGAAATACCCCTTGCTCCCCCGGGGCCGGCCTTGGTCCAGCCCGAACCGTGGTTCCAGACGACCAGCAGGTATCTCCCGGCCGGGTAAGCCGCGCGGGCCCAGCGGACGAAATCTATCACGGTCCTGTAGTCCCCCATATCCGCCTGGCCAAGCTCGGCCAGCACCGGGGAAGCTATCCGCCCGGGATCCGCGTCTTTTTGCGCCAGGTAACGTCTGACCCCGGTCCAGTCGCCGTCCCCGTCATAATAGCCCCTGGCCCGGCCCAGTTGCGCCACTATATTCACCCGGTCCGAAGACCCGGCGGTTTCCATCTCGTTTAAGTCCTTCAGGGCGAACTCTTCAAGGTTGTTCTTGCCGTTGAGGAACACCATCACCGTCCAGTCTTTAGGCGCAAGACCGGCCGCGGGCTGAACCTGCGACAGCGAGAGCAATAGAGAACAAAGCGGTGCGTATAAGCGGAGGTTCATGATGGCGTAAGGAATCCGATATTCTCGCTAATTTTTCAGGACACTCCCTAAGTTTCTCACACGTCGGGATCCCGCACGATCCAGGCAATTAAGTTGCGTACCGCCTTAATTGACCTTTAATTAAGATCTGTGTCCGCACGACTCCGCAGGTACGCCGAGATATTCAATTCTATAGCCGGATGAATACAAGTATTTTTGCGGGACAACCGCCCCTCGTCTTTTTCAGGCTTTCCGCGCGCGCATCTGCTTTCTTCTTTATATCTTCAGAATTAGAACAAACCTCATTCGCCATCTGCACCCGGGCCGAAGCCAGAGCAAGAAAAGAGATAGTGTAAGAAGAACTACCTAGGTGCTTATATGTGACATAATCTCCGGCCGCTTCAAGTTCGGCTACTGCTTCCGCCATGTAGCTGGCGAGATTATTATCATCCGGATAATTAAAAGGGCCGGTCCGTACGGCCTTGAGGTCATACGGAAGCTGTCTCACCCGGTTAATCCAAGCCGCACTCGGAAACATAGCCGTTGTCGAACGGAGGCACCCCTGCGGCATTCATGACCAGCCGCTCCACTTGAGTGGCCACACACTCGTCCCGAATTCCCATGGTATGCGCCGTTTCATGAATGACTATCTGCCCGACGTACACTTTCTCGTACGAAAAAGCCAGTTTGCAAAGATAGATATCGGGCTTCCCGACTATGGCAAAAGCAAGGACGCGGCTGGAACAGCCCTTAAACTCTTCCCCGTAATCCGCTTTATGCACCGTATTTTTCTGCACCTGGGACTCCAGCATCTTGAATAAGTCCAGCGCGGGGTCCTGCCTAACGGCTTCTCTGGCGAGCACCAGCCCCATCGCCTTCGCGTCTACATCCACGGTCGATTTGGCCTTAGACACGGCATCTACAATTTTCACCTGCTCCGCCATGGAAGGGTCGTCGTACAGGTCCGAGGCTTTTGTGTGCGGCATAGTACCGGAGAGCCTTTGCCCACGGCCGGGGACGGATACGTACGGCACAGCAGCGCCGCCAGCCGCAGCCTTGATATCAGGGACGTTGGAGATCTGCAAATCCGCAAAATCCATCGCCCACGCGCCGCTCGACATCCCTAGCAACATCGCCGCGATAAGAATTCGCTTCATACTTTTTCTCCTCTATCCGTCAGTCTCTGCCGCTGAGTATAGTTTACGCCATCCTGCGCCTGCCCTGAAGTGTCCTTGGTCCTGAGGCCCCATGTTAAACGACCTACCGCCGGGGCCCACGGAAATTTACCGTTCCCTTACCAAGGACCAATATACCCCGAAGGCGGTTTAAGGTACCAGCCTATGAACTCGTCCCAGCGCGAGTCCCGGGCCCAGCGCAGGGCGTCGTAATCAGGGTTGTAACGGCTCGACGGAAGAAAGACCGCCAGGCCGTTGGAGCCCGGATGAGTTCCCCCCGCGGCTTTGTGGAGCAGCACCAGTTCCCCGGAGATGAAGCCTGCCAGCGCCGAGCTTTTAGCGGCCAGTTCCGGGTCGCCCGTTCTTTCCGCCGTCAACCTCAGGAAATCGCGAAGGTCCCGGCTGCCGGCGGCGCCGAAGCCCTGCGCGGCGCGCAAGGCGCCCAGCACGGCGGCCTTGTCCCCGGAGGCCATAGCGCGTTCCGCCCAGCCGTTGGCGAGTTCCAGAAAGCGCGGCAGGGCCGCCGTCCTTACGGCACTTTGCATGGCGCCCAGGCCGGCGTGGCCGGCGTAGTAAGCGTAGAAAGACTCCACCAGGGCCGCGGAAAGCCGTTCCGGGCCCATTGCGGGGTCCCGCAGCAGCTCCTTAAGGAACTTATCGTAAGGATAGCCGGAGCCGGGCTCGGTCTCTTCCGAGCCGACTACGTAAGCGGCGTAATCCTTCACCTCGTAAACCACCTCGGCCATCTGCATCAGGCAGGCGTCAAAAGCCAGCACGTCCACCCGGCCCAGCTCGCCCAGCGCCGCGGCCAGCTCCGGCGTGCTGATGTGGTTGCCGCTGGACTCATCGTACGAGATGCCTTTAAAAGGTCCGCCCGGGACAGCCGCCTTCTCCCAGCCGGTGCCATGGTTCCACACCACAAGCAGATACTTCCTGGCCGGGAAGTTTGTTTTAGCCCAGCGCCCGAACTCCGCCAGGTGGCGCCAGTCGCCCATGTCCGCCTGAAGCGTTTCCAGGACCGGGGAGTTTATTACGGCGGGAAACGCTTCGCGCTTCACCAGGTACCGCCGCACCCCGTGCCAACCGCCGTCGCCCTGGTCGTAGGTGCCCAGCCGGCCCAGCTCCGCCACCACGTTGACCTTGCCGGTCGAGCCAGCGAGTTCCATTTCGTTCAGATCGTCCAGGCCGGAATACTCCAGGTCGTTCCTGGCGTTCAGGTAGACCATCACGGTCCACTCGGCCGGCCCGGAAAGCCGCGCAGCCGCAGCGGGACCCGCCCAAACGGCGCTTCCAGCTGCCAGCGACAGCGCGCTTAAAAACAGGACGATGGTTATTCTCATTCTCATCCGTAGTCCACTCTTCAAAGAACGGCGCCGGGGGTGCCCGGCGCCTTCGTACTGCGCGATCTATCCGTTTTAGCGCAGCGAGCAGACCATCGGCAGCGCGGTGGTGATAGCGTCGGGGTAGTTCACGATCAGCGTGCTCTCGAACGTCTTGCTTCCCGCAATAGCGCCGGCCGGCGCCGAGAACTGCACCCTGAGCGGCGGATTGTCGAAGGACCTGTAAATGAGCGTGTCGCCGTTCTTGAACGCGGTGAAGCGCCCCCACGCGCCGTTGGCGTAAGGAGAGAAGAGAGGAGAATTAAGCTCCAGTTCCGCCGCGGCCTCGCTTATGTTGCCTAAGAGCACCTTCCTGCCGTTTACGGTGCAGGTCATCGGCACGTAGCCCATACGGTCCGCCGCGAGCGCCGCCGAAGCAGCCCCAGCCGCGAGGGATTTAGTCTCGCCGCCGCGCTCAAGCGTCACGCGCACCCTGGCCTGCTTGGAGGCGTCCAGCTTTATGTCGCCGACGCAGCGCACCATCTCCTTGGCGCCGCCGCCCGGCTCGCTTACCTTTATTACGCCGCAAGTCACCACCTGCTCGGCGCCGTTGCCGCCGGGCAGCAGCGTAACGGCATTATAAGGCTCGGCTTGCCCTGGCAGCGAGAAGGAAAGAGTCCCCTCGTCCACGCGGCCGTAGTCGCAGCGGGAATCAATGGCGTCCGGAATGGTTATGGCCCCGTTCTTGGCCCCGAAAGAGGGATATATCCTCTTGGGAACGCGCACCACCGAACCCTCGTTCATGGAGAGGGTGGTGCAGAAGAAGGAATCCTTCCTGGCCATGAAGATGGCGCCGGCTGCGGCCTCCAGCCCGGCCGGGGCGGATACGTACAGCCGCACCCCCGCGCCGCGCTCCACAACCTTCTCTATCACCGGCTCAGGCGCCACCGCGGCGACGCCCAGTTTGCGTATGGCCCCTCCGTCCATGCCCTCCAGACCGAAACCGCCCGCATGCCCCGTCCCCGCTACCGCCATCAGTATCACCGCCATCATTGCCTTGTTCATATATTTTCTCTCTCCTTTAATATTGACCCGCCGCCGCAACGTCCCGCATTTATAGTTTAGCCCGCCGGCCGCCTTCACAACAGAGTCCTAGGTCCTTTCTTCCTTCGGAATAGGGCCCCGCGCCTGTTTCCGCTTTCCTTACCGGAACCTTACTCACAACTTCTCTTGCGGTGGTTACCCGAGCCGGACATGCTTCGCTTTTCTGCGCCTGCCGCCCAGTACCGCCGGGGCTGGATAACGTTCGCGCAGGCCCCTTACCTGGCCAGGCGGAAACCCACCAGCGCGGAGCGGCTATTTGCCGTGAACCGGGCGCGCACCGTAGCCGAGAACTGCTCCGGGCGCTGATCATAGTAGGACCCGCCGCGCACCACCCGGTATTCCTCCGCCTCGTAGGGGTTGGGAACTTCGTAGGCCGTTCCGTCCACCGGAACTTTGAAATAATCCTGCCGGTAGATGTCCTGCACCCACTCCCGCACGTTGCCGGGCATGTCGCACAGGCCGTGCCGGGTATTGCCGGCCGGCTTGGAGCAGACCTTCATGGTGGGGCCGTCCGGATTGCCGCAGCCTATGTAGAAGTTGTTATAGGCGTTCATTACGGTATTGCCGCAGCCGGGGGCGGAATTGCCCCAGGGGAACATGGGCGAGACGCCGCCGTTGGAGGCGGCGTACTCCCACTCGGCCTCGGTGGGCAGACGGGCGCCGGCGAACGCGGCGTACTGCGCGGCTTGTTCCCAACTCACGCAGTTCACGGGATGATCCTCGCGCCCGGGAACGCCCCAGTTGCAATGCTGTATATTCGCGGCGGGAGCGCCGCACTGCCCGGCGGCCACGCAGGCCGCGTATTGCGCCACGGTCACTTCGCTCCTGGACATCTCAAAGGGCCTGACATATACCTGGTAGACCGGTTTGGCGTTGAAGAAGATCTCTTCACGCGACGGGTTGCCTCTCTTGAAACCGCCTCCGGGGATCCTGACGAATTCCACAGGCCTCGGTCCGCGGAGAGCGAGCTCCGGTCCGCCAGCCTCCGGCGCTGGCGCCGCTCCGCCGGAAGATATGGCCGCCGCGGTTTTACCCGCCAGCTCGCCGAAGTCCGCCGCGCCAGCCACGCCAGCCAGCCCCAGTACCGCCGCCATCACCGCCATTCCTATATTCTTGTTCATACCCCTTTTTCCCTTTATGTCCGCAGAATTTGCCGCCGCGCCCTTCCGTCATATACGTTCTGACCGCCGATCGCTAGTTGCGCATCTGGCCCAGTATGAAGTTCCAGACCGCGGTTTCACTGGGCGCGCTGTAGGACGCCGCGTTGCGGAAATCCTCGCTCTTCACGGTGTAGTTGGCGCCCCAGTTGGAATCCCACTGCGAGCCGGAAACGAAAGCCAGTTCCAGCCGGATCAGCTGCGCGGCGTCGCCGTCGCCGGCCAGCTCCGACAGGCTCATGGCCGGGGTCATAAACCCAGTCCCCTGCCATTCCTTGCCTATCTGGACAGTGCGCTCGGTCACGCGCGTCCCGCCGCTGTAGGACGCGTAAGTGGTCCGTACCACCGCGGTAAGGTTCTCAGCTCCGCCGAGTATCCCGGTGCGCTTGTAGCCTATCACGTACTTGCCGCCCATGGCCCCGCCGGATACGTTGGCCACTATGGCCGGCCCGGCCTGCACCACCCGCACGTTCTGGTTGTAATAATCAGACGGGTAGTTGGACGCCTTGACCATGCCCGCCCCTATGAACATCAGCACCGCCGCCGCTATTATCTTTTTCATATTTTCTCTCCTTAAATTATGCGATCAACCGCGATTACCGCGCTGCAGCCTCCAGGTAGTAGACATGCACCCGCCAGCCCTTTACCGACTGCCAGTCGTTGGAGGTAGGCACGAGTTCGTGGTATATCACGGTCCGGCCGAGCCTGGTATGCTCGTCCTTGGTCCGCCGCATCAGGTCGAAGCCCTCGGAATAGCCCACCACCGGGCTCCTGGAGACCTTCAGTTTCCTGTCGGAAACAAAGGACACTTCGAACACCACCATGCCGTCGTCGCCCATGTTCTTAACCTTGAAATCGGCCACTTTCGCTCCGGCATTCCTCAGGTTCTTCATGGCGTATTCGGCGTCCATCATGGCGATAGGCGCGTTGTAATGAGCGTGCCGGCTCTCAAGCCGCTGCACGGCGCTGCTGCGCTCCCCGCCCACTGACTTCTCCGCCTGGGCCAGGCGGAGCTCCGCGGAGACCGCGGCCACGCCGTTGAACAGCTCGCCGTAGGTGCGCGCCTTGCCCGCCACGTTGTAGAGCTCGGTAACCGAACCGTCGGTCAGCGCCTGGAACTCGTCGAGCGTACGCGCTTTCTTCGCCGCCGCGTCGTAGATCTCGCAGTATTTCTTCAGCAGCGCCACCGCCGCCTCCGTGGCCGCAGGGCTGGGCGCGCCGGCCTCCGGCTTAGCCGCCATTTTGGAGGCCGCCTTCCTATAATAGGAAGCGAACACCTTAGGCGTAAGCTGCGGATCCTGCACCCCGTCGTTGGCCATTAGCTGCCAGGCCAGCCCGGAAGCGCGCACATCGGTGCGCAGAAGATATTCCCGCTCCGCCTTGGTTATCGCCGTCTGGGCCGAAGTGTAAACCCGCTCGGCCGCGGGGGCGGACATTTCAAAAGCCACGCCGCGCACCTCCCCGGCCTTAACCCCGTCCAGCGTAAAGTCCCCCGCGTGAACCGTCCCCGCCACCGCCATCAGTATCACCGCCATCATCGCCTTGTTCATATATTTTTTCTCTCCTTATAACATCCGCCCGCCGCCGCGACGTCCTGTATTTATAGTTTACCACGCCGCCCGCTTTCGCAACAGAGTCCCAGGTCCTTTCTTCTCCCGGAATAGGGCCCCGCGGCCGTTTCCGTTTTCCTTACCGGAGCCTTACCGCCTGATTTTTTTCTCCCTCACATGCTCCGTGCTTCCTTATACAAGTTTACACCCTCCGGCGGCGACGCCCCAGAGGCCTAAGGCCCGGAACTCCATTGTTTTTCTACCCAGGAACGGATGTTTAATTTTTTCCGCTTCATTTAAACCGAAAGTTTAATCAATCTGGTATGCTGACGGCATGAACTCTCGATTGGCATTCTGCAATGTTTTGCGTAAGATCAGAAGAGATCACGGCTTCCCCACCGCCCATCATTTTCAAGGGTATGGGTGAAAGCGAAAACCTGGGGATTCCCTTCGTGAGTTATTGGGACCTGGAGCGCGGCAAGTGACAACGGTAGGTTAAAGTGGAACACAATTTAATTTGCTCTTTCCCGCAGTCTTGACTGCGGGCGAGTTTTTAGACCCGCCCCGCTGGTGAGTTCCAGGAAGCTCGGTCCGACCCATTGTGGGGGTCCTGCAGCAGTTTAAAGGAACTTATCGCAGATTTTTATCTCACCGTGTCCCGCACCCGTCCCGGCATGGACGGGCTAGAACCTGTCTGATGGCGGTTTAGGGGACCGTTTTTCCGTATCGGCAGCTTGGCCGCTGAAAGCCGGCAAAAGCGCCGCCGGGTATTTCCGGCGGCGCCCTGGACGGATGCGCGGGTTAGTACTATATAGAGTTTACAGCCTCCCTAAGCTGGCGCTCGACATCCCGACGGAACGCCTCGTAGTCCACCAGCAGCACGGTCACAGGTTCGTAGCGCTCGGAAGAGAGCTCAGGCTTGCCGGAGAGGCCGCCAACAGCGCCGCACGTTTTATCCAGCAGCTGCGCGCTGTACCCGCGGTCAAGGAACGGCGAGAGCAACTTGTAGCTGCTCTCGGAAAAGAACGCCGAGAAGGAATCTCCGTCCCATTGCGGTGGCCGGCACGTGGCCCGCGCGGAAACAAGCTTATAATTAAGCTCGCTTTTTATGGCTTTCTTCCCCGACTGGAGTATTCCCTCCTCGGAAGGCGCCTTCAACAGGTTCTCCGTCTTTAAGACCAGAGGCGCGGCCCAGGCTCTGCCCCCGGCGGCCACGGCTTTTGCGACCTCGGGCGTTTCCACGGATGAATACGCCTCCGAGGCGTTTTCCACGGAAACCTTCAGGCCGGCAATCGCGGTTCCCCGCCCATCTACCTCCGCGGCATACGCCCCCCCAAACCCAAGAAACACCGCAACAAACATTACTCCGATATTTTTCTTCATGTTTCAAATTCTCCTTGTTAGTCACCGGCCCACAGCAGGAGACTATTCCCCTGTCCGCGCCGCCCCTCCATCCGGCCGCAGCGATTTTGTCCCATCACCGCGGCGGCCGGCCTGACGCGGCTTTACTTGCGCAGCTGGCAGTTCATCCCGCTCAGTATGCCGTTCCCCTGGCCCGCACCTATAGCGTAGACCGCGTTATGAATGGTGACCGTGGTATTCTGCGTCACGTTCGGGAACGCTTCAATGCCACCCCGCCCGAGCATCAGCCTCGCGGAACTGGTCTTGTATTCCGGTGAGGCGAAACGGAGGGACACCTCACGCGGCGTGCCGACATTGAACCTGACCTGCAGGTATTCACCGTCGTATTGCCCCATGCCCTGCACCATGATGAGCTCGGACAGCACCGGCACCGCACCGACCGCAGTGTCGAACCGGGAGGTCATCTTCACCGGCATTCCCGCTCTGTCAAGTTCGAAGGAGAGTGACGCCTGCGAGTGCCCGTAGCCCAGCCACGGAGAAGCGCACTCTATGGTCGGGGCGCCCTTCGCCTCGGCCGCCTTGGAGCGTGAGAAGAGGTCGGCTTCCTTGAACGTCACGCCCGCCACGCCGTTGAACAGCTCGCCGTAGGTGCGCGCCTTGCCCGCC
>Ga0209212_1004620_pt1 | contig 16884 bp, 14 predicted proteins | sample RifGroC2_FD_183996 | JGI IMG/M metagenome (GOLD analysis project Ga0209212, IMG submission 183996) | Groundwater microbial communities from Rifle, Colorado, USA - Groundwater C2 (SPAdes) (version 2) | ecosystem: Environmental > Aquatic > Deep subsurface > Groundwater | place: Rifle, Colorado...
CGTGCGGCATTTGAACCGGAAATCTTTAGAAGTTAGCGCACCGACCGGGCAGATATCGACGGTATTGAGGCTGTAGGGATTATCGAGCGGCGCGCCCGGATAGGTCGAAAGCGTGTTTTTTGAGCCTCTGCGCGTTACGACCAGCTGGGGCGATTTCGCGATATCCTGCATGAAGCGGACGCAGCGCGTGCAAAGAATACAGCGCTCCTCGTCGTGGACGATCGTCGGGCCGAGGTCGGCTTTTTTGCGTTTATGCCATTTTTGCTCTTCATAGCGGCTGTCGCCGGCCGAGAATTTAAAATAATTGTCCTGAAGCGGGCATTCGCCGGCCTTGTCGCAGATGGGACAGTCGAGCGGGTGGTTGATCAGCAGGAATTCCAGGACGGCCGCGCGCGCCTTTTTAACGCGTTCGGTATCGGTATGCACGATCATGCCTTCAGCGGCAAGTGTGGTGCAGGATGTCACGAGTTTCGGCGATTTTTCGAGCTCGACCATGCACATGCGGCAGGAGCCGGCGTATTGAAGTTCCGGATGATAGCAGAAGTGCGGGATATCGATCCCGGCGCGCGTTGCGGCCGTGAGGATAGTGTCGGTTGAAGCCGCTTCGATCTGGTTTCCGTCAATTATTATTTTAGCCATAATTAATCACTTTTAAATTCATTTTAAAGTTGAGAGTTCAGAGTGGAGAGTTGAGAACTAAAGGAATTTTGAATTTTGAATTTTCGAAATACGAAATACGAATTTTGAAATTTTATAGTTCATTTTTTTCATAACGAAGAATAAAATTTAAAATTTCCAAAACTCTCCACTCTCCACTTTCCGTTCTCCACTAAAATTTATTCCCCCGTCAGTGCCTCGAATTCGTGCCGGAACTTTTTTATGAATGCAATCGAGGGCATCGCGCAGGCGTCGGATAGGACGCAGATCGTCTGGCCCATCATATTCGAGCACACGTCGAGGATAAGGTCTATATCTTTTCTGCGGCCGCCGCCGCGGTAAATTTTATTGAACAGCTGCGAGACCCAGCGGGTGCCCTCGCGGCACTGCGTGCACTGTCCGCACGATTCGTGGGCGTAAAAATCGGCTGTCCGCGCCGCGATCTTCGGTATGCTCTGATGCTCGCTTATGACGATAACCCCGCCGGAACCGGCCATCGATCCCGCTTTTGCGAGCGAGTCGAAGTCGAGAGGCGTGTCGAGCTCGTCAGCCGTCATTATCGGCGCCGAGAGCCCGCCAGGGATAAAGCCTTTAAGCTTTCCACCGCCTTTGACGCCTCCGCAGATGTCGTAGATCAGCTTTCGTGCGCTTATTCCGAGCTCGAGCTCGTAAACGCCGGGTTTTTCGACGTCGCCGGAAACTCCGAAAAGGCGCGTTCCGCTGTTTTTAGGAGTGCCGAGCGCCGCGAATTTTTCTGCGCCGCCGGATATTATTTCAGGGACGCAGGCGAGCGTTTCAACGTTATTTATGACGGTCGGTCCGGCGAAAAGCCCGGATAACGCGGGAAACGGAGGTTTGAGTCTCGGCTGTCCGCGATGGCCTTCGAGCGATTCGATGAGTCCCGTTTCCTCGCCGCAGATATATGCGCCCGCGCCTGCGTGAGCGTGTATATCGATCTCATAGCCCGATCCGAAGATATCGCTTCCAAGAAAACCTTTCGCGTAACATTCGGCGATCGCGGCTTCGATCCTGTCGAAAGCCTTTTTATATTCGCCCCTTATATAGATATAAGCGGTATGGATGCCGACCGCGAGGCATGCTATCATTATGCCTTCGAGCAGCAGGTGCGGGTCGAGTTCGAGAATCTGCCTGTCTTTGAAAGTGCCGGGCTCGCCTTCGTCGGCGTTGACCGCCAGATATTTTGGAACGCTCGATTCTTTAGGCACGAAAGACCATTTCATCCCGGTCGGAAACCCCGCGCCGCCGCGTCCGCGCAGCCCACTTTTCTTGATCTCTTCTATGATATCGGCGGGTTTCATCGACTCAAGGCATTTTTTAACGGCCTCATAGCCGCCGCCCGCGATATAGGTGTCGATCTTATATGAATCTTTCTTGTCGAAATTTTTACTTACTATCAGCTTCATAGTTAGTCATAATTATATTTTAATTTACCTTGATAAGTCAAGAAAAAATTCCCTCTATTATTTGAGCGCTTTACTTTGACCATGCCGGAGGTTATTCTTCAGATGTAATGTTCATGGCCATATAAAAAAACACCCTTTTTTTTATTACCCGAGCCCATGCGCGGTTTTTATTATCAGGCCGAGTGCGGCCTTCACGTGTTTTTTTTCGACGTTCGTCTGGCCTATCGACATTCTGATGACGTGATCGCCGTTAAGTTTCGTGTGCGATAAATATAGTTTTCCGGTCGCGTTAAGTTTGTCAAGCAGCTCCGCGTTGAGCGCGTTGGTTTTTTCTTTTGAAAGTTTTGCCTGCGGCTTGTATCGGAAGCAGACGACCGAAAGAGGATGCGGCGCCATTATCTCAAAACCTTTTTCAGCCGAAAGTTCTCCGGCGAAATACTGCGCCAGAGCGATATGTTTTTTAATAAGTTTACGCAGGCCGGAAGCGCCGTAACTTCTTAATACGAACCAGAGTTTCAGCGAGCGGAAGCGACGCCCCAGCTGGATCCCCCAGTCGCGGTAGTTGTTGACGGGCGATTTTTCGCCTGTTTTAAGGTATTCCGGCAGGATCTCGAAAGTCCTTATAAGTGCAGCTTTATCTTTCACGAAGTACGCCGAGCAGTCAAAATTGGTGAAAAGCCACTTGTGCGGATTGAAAACGAACGAGTCGGCGTATTCGGCGCCGTCTATCATGTAGCGCATTTCAGGCAGGATAAGCGCGCTTCCGGCGTAAGCGGCGTCGACGTGGAGCCATAAATCGTATTTTTGGCATATCTTTCCTATTGCGCGCAGCGGATCGATACCGGTGGAACCGGTCGTACCGATAGCTGCGACGGCGAATATTGGCCGGAATCCGGCCTTTATATCTTTTTTAACGGCGGCCTCCAGTTCTGACGGGATCATAGCGTAATTATTATGGCAGCGGATAAGGCGAAGGTTGTTTTTACCGATGCCGGCAATTTTGACGGCTTTTTCGATCGACGAATGCGCCTGGTCGGAACAGTAAGCGGTGAATCTGCTTTTCGCGCCGAAGCCGTCAGCGTTTATTGAATAATTGGAATATTTTTCACGTGCGCTCAGCAGCGCGCAGAGGGTCGAAGTCGACGCGGTGTCCTCGATCACGCCGCAAAAACCTTCGGGCAGGCCGATGAGCCGTGCGAGCTGCGTCATGACGGCTTCTTCGAGTTCCGCCGCCGCCGGCGATGTAGCCCAGCTCATGCACTGCGCGCCGAGCGCCGAAGAGAGCAGTTCTCCGAGAATGGAAGGAAAGCTGTTGTTAGCCGGAAAGTAAGCGAAAAAAGAAGGGCTCTGCCAGTGGGTAATTCCGGGCAATATTATCTTTTCGAAATCGTCGAATATTTTTTTAAATTTTTCGGCTCTTTCGGGCGCTTTTGCAGAAAGTTTAGAAATGATATCGCCCGGCGACGATTTCGATTTGACCGGAAAATTTTCGATCTTTTCAAAATAATCGGCTATCCATTCAACGAGCATATGAGCGTTTTTTTTGAATTCTGAAATGTTCATAAGGCCCCTTTTCATATATTGATACTTTTCAAGATTATTTTAACACGGACTTTTTTTTTCGTCAACAACGAGTTTGCCTTGAAAAAAATTATTTAAACTCCGTCCTTTTTGTGTTATAATAAAAATTCAACTTTATTACTTCTATCCGAAGAATTTTTTAAAATTAAAAAGCGGTTTTACACTCCGGATAAAAACGAACGCCGGAGCGGTGTCGATTTATTTTCAAAATTATATACAGAATGAGGTTTATACCAGATGACTCTCGGGTTATTCAAGGAAATATTCATAATATTCATAATTTCGATGTTCGTCCTGTATTTTTGCAGCCGCATGAAGATACCGGCCATCGTCGGCTACCTTTTTACCGGCGCACTGCTCGGCCCCTATGGGCTCAGGCTCGTTCACGCCACGCACGAGGTCGAGTATCTCGCCGAGGTGGGCGTGGTGCTGCTGCTTTTTACGATAGGCATAGAGTTTTCGTTCAAAAAGCTGCTCCAGATTCGAAAGGCCCTGGTGCTAGGCGGCTTCACCCAGGTGCTTCTGAGCATAGCCGCCGTGACGTTCATTGAGCACAAACTTGGTTTTACTGTAAAACAGTCTATTTTTATAGGATTTCTTGTATCTTTGAGCAGCACCGCTATAGTTTTGAAATATTTACAGGAAAAAGCCGAAATAGATTCGATCTACGGCCAGACCTCGCTTGCGATACTCATCTTTCAGGATATCGTCATAGTGCCTATGATATTGATAACCCCGCTTCTGAGCGAGCGTATGGGCGTTTCTTCCGCCGGCGATTTTTCGGTGGGATTGCTGCTTCTTAAAATAGTTGCGATAGTTTTTTTGATCATCGCCGCCACCAAGTTTATTGTGCCGCAGATACTATACCATGTGGCGAAAACGCGAAATCAGGACCTGTTCCTGCTTACCGTGATCGTGATATGCGCCTCGGTAGCCGTTTTGACTTTCAAGGCCGGACTTTCGCTGGCGCTTGGCGCGTTTCTGGCGGGTCTGATAATTTCCGAATCAGAATACAGCCATCAGGCGCTCGGATATGTTCTGCCGTTCAAGAGCATATTCACGAGTTTTTTCTTCGTTTCGATCGGAATGCTTCTCAATACGAGCTTTATATTATCGATGCCGTGGACCATAGCTGCGCTTACCATAGGCGTGATCGTCGTCAAGACCGCCGCGGCGTTTATTGGCGGCGTGCTTTTGAAGGTGCCGACCGGATCGGCCATGCTGGCGGGTTTCGCACTCAGCCAGATCGGCGAATTTTCCTTCGTGCTTTCAAAGACCGGCGTCGAAAACAGTATCATTAACGACCATACTTACCAGATATTTTTAAGCGTGGCGGTGCTTACGATGATATTGACGCCCGCTATAATTTATTGTGTACACGTCATCCTTAAACACCTCGTGAAACTTAAGTATTTACAGGCCGTTCCGGGCGATGCCGCGCAAGACGGCGATTCCGGGGACGCCGGCGAATTTTGTTCCATAAAAGACCAGCTCATAATCATAGGTTACGGCATTAACGGCAAAAACCTCGCGCGCGCCGCGAAAGCGTCGAAGATACCTTACGTCATATCCGACGTCAATCCCGAAACGGTCCGCCGCGAAAAAAGCAACGGCGAGCCTATAATTTACGGTGATGCGACTTACGAAAGCGTTCTGGAGCACCTGAATATAAAGTGCGCCAAGATCATAGTGATAGCGGTTCCCGACCGCATCGCCGTCAGAAGGATAGTCGAACTGAGCCGCAAAATGAATCATGAAATTTACATAATTGCGCGCACCCGATTTTACAGTGAGGTCGAAGAAATAAAGAAACTCGGCGCGGACGAGGTCATTCCCGAAGAATTCGAAACCTCGATCGAAATTTTCACGCGCGTCATGCAGAAATATTTAATTCCCCGCAACGAGATCGAGGATTTTATTTCGTCCATCAGGAAAGGCAGTTACGAAATGCTGCGCACGCCGAATAACTCGCCTAAAATAACCGATATGGAATTTAAAATGCCGGATATCCGAATAACCACCTTCAGGGTGGAATCGCATAATCACTTCGCCAATAAGACCCTCACCGAGATCGATCTGCGCAAAAAATACGGCCTTACGCTCGTCGGAATATCCAGGGCCGGAGGCAATATCATAAATCCGTCCGGCGAAGAACGGATACTCGAAAATGACGTTCTTGTCTTCATCGGCGACTCGAAGATGCTCGATAAGGCCAATTCGTGAGATAAAACCGGCCCGCAGCCATGAACGCTCTTCAGGATTTGATCCCGAGCAGTTTGACCGCTATTATTCCAGTTTCATACAAGATCAGCATGGGTATCGCTACCAGGAACTGCGATATGACGTCGGGCGGCGAAAATACGCCCGCCACGATGAATATTAGTAATATTGCATATTTGCGCCCCGAGGAGAAAGTCTTTGGAGAAATTATGCCGGTGAGGCTTGAAAATATCATCAGCAGGGGCAGCTCAAAAACGACGCCGAAGGTCAGCGAAGTGTAGACCAGAAAATCGCAATACGCGGCGACCGATATCATCGGCCTGAAAATAGCGCCCGAATATCCCACCAGAAAGCCCAGCCCGACGGGGATCGCCGCGAAGACCGCGAAGGCGCAGCCGGCATAAAAGCAGGCCGATGAAAATAAAAGCGCCGCAGTGAAATATTTCTTTTCTTTATCATCGAGTGCTATATAAACGAAACTCCACGTCTGATATAAAACAAAGGGGACTGAGATCAGCAGCGCCGAATAAAGCGACATCTGAATTGTTACGAAGAACGCCTCCGCGGGCGATATGAATACCAGCTTTTCGCCTTTTAAGGCTTTCGCCGCGCCGGAAACGAAAACTTCCATTATGGAGTCTGAAAAATACAGCGTCAGGGCGAGCGCCGCGCAGAAGAAGATCAGCGAATTGATTATCTTCGCCCTGAGTTCGCCTAAATGGCTCGTGAGGTCGGCGGCCTCGTCCGCGGCGGTTTTAACGGGTGCCGGACCGTCTTTGCCGCGCGTCGCGTTATTATCGTTTTCCATAGCGTTCGAGTCTTTTAAGGCGCCGTTTCGTTTTTTACGCCCGCCCGGCCCGCCGCCGGCCTTTTTTTCGCGCCGCGCCTTTTCCGCTTTCTGATCGTTCTTTTTCATAGCGGCTAATTATAAAACAAAATGAAAATTTTGTCAAAATTATCTTATCTTATATTAATATTCGTAAATTATGATTTATTTGACGGCGCTAAATTTGACGGGCATCATTTAACCGGGCAAACTTTTACGGAAAAAATTTGATTTTAACTATTAAAATTTGTTATAATTATTGCATCAAAAACGCTATTGTAAGATTTTTATAGAGTTTTTAACAGTTTAACCGGCGAAAAGGAGATCTATGAAGAAATTTAATTTACTGCCTTTACTTTTAATGGTTTTCGTCCTCTGTCTTTTTTCAGGATACGATATAAATACCGCCTCAGCTCAGGGCGCCTCATCTCTCACGCCCGCGTCGATCTTCGACGAGCTCGCCCGCCAGAGCGGAAACCATACGGCTTTAGTGCGCATGATTACCAACAATCCCGAGGCATGGTACGCCCGCTGGTATATATTGAACAGCGCAAAACGCTCCATAGACACTACTTATTTCATCGTCGACAAAGACATATTCGGCATGTCTTTTCTGGGGCTTCTTTTGAAGAAAGCCAGAGAAGGCGTAAAGGTCAGAATAATGATGGACGCGCGCGGCTCGAAGGACCTGTCGCATAAGATGATGGGCCAGGACTACCTCCAGGAACTTCTCGAAACGCCCGGCGTCGAGATAAAGGTCTATAATCCGCTCAGCGATAATTTCATTAAAATGTTCGGAAACCCCAAACACGTGGTATGCTCGAATCACGACAAGATCATAATCGTCGACAACGATTACGTAATGACCGGCGGCAGGAATATCGAAATGAATTATTTCGTGGAGGCGGCCGATTTCGAGCGCGCATACATTGATTCAGACATCATTATGAAGGGCGCTTCCGCCGCGGCCGAAATGCAGAAGGCCTTCGACGAGGAATTCAACTCGCACGAAATCTTTAAGGTAAAACGCGACCTGTTCGGCAACTGGAAGTCCCGCGCTCAGGAACTCGAATTCGCAAGGCGCGCCATGGAATCATATATAAGCGGAATGGGCCTTCTCGACGGCGCCGCGCTCGACAAGCATTACGCGAAATATACCGAAGAGCTCTCGCAGTATAAGAATCTGCGCTCTTATAACGGCTACAGGCCCTTCACGGGCGATCACGAATATCCATTCATAATGCTCGACAAACATTCCATGAAGGGCAAACGCAACGACATAACGCCCGGCATCGGCGCCATGATAAGAAACGCGAAGAGTGAAATAATAATAGAGAACCCTTACATAGTTTTAACCGACGACGCCATGAGCGCGCTGCGCGAAGCGAACGCCCGCGGCGTTAAGATCAACATACACACCAACAGCCCCATGAGCACCGACAGCACGGCGACTCAGGTATTTTTCTCCGACGAGTGGGCGAAGGTAATGAAAGAACTTCCCAATTTAAGGCTTTTCGTCTGCCCCGGCCCGCAGCCGCTGCACTCGAAGGTATTCGTTTTCGACCGCGAGATCGCCGTTATCGGCTCCTACAACATGGACCCGCTCAGCGAGCAGATAAATTCGGAGATAGTGAGCGTCGTAAAGGCTAAAAACTTCGCGCTCAGAATGGCGCTGCGGATCTTCGAAGCCGAAAAAAAGGCTATAGAATATAAGATACAGGTCATGAAGAACGGCGAGATCAAAGTTCTAAACGGGCCCGAAAATCACTCCGATCCCAAAAAGCTCGAGAAACTGCGCAAACTTCAAAAGTTAGGATTCCTAAGGCCGCTGATATAAAATTATTTTATTCTGGTCTCGCCGCGGTATAGCATCCCGCCGATCAGAACCGCCGGCAGAAGCGCCGAAAAACCGCCTATAAAACCTATTATCGCCGCGGACCCGCTTTTGGCCAGAAACCACATCGCGGCAATAAAAAGGCCGACCTTCAGAAAATAAACCCCGGCCACGATTAGTTTCTGCCGGGTCCCGGGTTTCAGGCCCGGAGCTTCCGGCACCACAAGATATGAAGTTTTAATTATCGAATAAAACGAGATCATCGCCAGCGCGAAGCCTACGAAAAAACCGCTCAGGCATGGACGTCCGAAAAAGTAATAAAGCGGAGGCGCCGCGATCGCCGCTATGACAAGGCTTATTGAATATACCGTCTTTTCGAGTTTCATTATGGCTCCCGCCGTGAAGAAAATTTGCCGGACCGTAAACGAAAGAATGAGATTACTTTATTTTGGTCGCCTTGAATATTTCGAGAATGCCGGCTCCCATTCCAAGAAATGTCATTATAAGTGTAAATAGCGGCTGGGTGCCGAAAAATTTATCCGCCTGATAGCCGACAAACAGTCCTATCATCACCGAAGCACTTATGTAATAGCCGATGTTGAAGAGCATCCCGAAACTTTTATTTAATTCGGCCCAGCTGCCGGATGTTTTTTTGGGGCCGCCGTTATTTTTATCATCCATATCGATTTAGCCTGCTTTATCGTGTCATGTTATCAGAATAAAATAAAAAAATCAACATTTATTGATTTTTTAGCAAATATTTGTTAGAATTCTCCATATGCTGAATAATATAAATTATCACAATAAAAATGAACGTGCTTTTTCTTTTTTAGAGATGATGATAGCCTTCGCCGTCATTCTTGCCGGAGTTATTCCCGTGTTCACGGTCGTTTCGACCGGAAACAAAACTTTCGCTAAAAGCGAGAATAACGCCATTGCCTATAACCTGGCGCTGGAAGCGCTTGAGTGGGCGCGCTCGGCCCCTTTCGAACAGGTCATCGACGCCAATATTGATGCCGTGTCGAAACCTTTCTGCTTTCCCGTTTCGCTGACCCTGAATTATCAGACCAAAGACAATCCGTCATATAAGCTCGAGTATCCCCAGAAATATTTCAAGTATTTCTCGAACTTTTCACGTGAAATGAAGATAGAAGACTTCGGCGACAAGATGAAAAAGATCACCGTTATAGTTAAATGGCAGGAAGACAAAGTACAACGCAGGGAAGAGGTTTCGGCGGTAATAATAGACCAGAGACTTAATAATTAGTGCAAGTGTACAGTTTATAGTGAACAGTGAACAGAGAACAGTTATGGATTTATTTATAAATAAAAAGAGTGGAAAAGGGCGAAGAAACGCTTTTACTGTGATAGAAGTCGTGATAGTCGCGATGATCTCGGTTTTCGCTTTCGGCGTCATATATATGTTCTGGGCCCGCACTCAGGAAAATTTCATGCAGGGCAATTTCAAATACGCGGTCCAGCACGAGGCGCAGAAGCTGATGGAGATGATCCGCCAGGACCTTCTGCAGTCGTGTAAGATCGTTAAGGATGAAACCGCGGCGGCCGTTCCGGTCGTAAACAAGATCGGCGACAGCTGGTCGTTTTTAAAGTTCAACAGCGAATTCGTCAAGGGCAAGCCGCTCGTTGAACGGGTTACTTATGATCTGAAAAAAGCCGGAGGCAAGGTTTACAGGCTGATCGAAAGGGATTCGCAGTCCGCCCTGGCGAAAAACGAAAATGTGCAGGTGGCGCAGAAAGTTATCGATATCCAGATCAACCCATACATGCTCAACGGCCTTAAATATTTCCAGCTGAAGATAAAGGTCGGCGTGAGCGCCGATGAGACACATATCCGAAGCGAGGAGCTCACTCTGATAACAACCGTGGAAAGCCGCTTCGACAACAATTATATCAATCAAAAAGGCTGGAACGACAATATTCAGACGAAAATATATACGAAATAACGAATATATCGAAACGACGGACAATTAAGGATGCTGAATAAGCAGAGACAAGCGACCAAGTGATAGCCATTGAACTCCTACAATAGAAAAACATTATTAAAATCGAATATTGTCAATGTGAAAGCGTTCTCATGCACGGCGGGCGGACTCGTCCTGCCTCTGACGGCGTTTTTTTTTGTTCTTGCGCTCGTCCTGTTTTCGAGCGCGGAAAAAGCAACCGCCGCCTCCCGCGTCCCGCAAAACAAAAACAAGCGCGGTCAGGCCTCGCTTGCTCCGGAGCCGACGGCCGCGGATGCCGTTTTTTTGCGCTCCGAAGCGGCAAGGCACGTTAAGAAGATCGCCGCCTCCGCGGAAGTTGTCCAGAAATATTCGCCCATGCGCGATTTTTCATTTTATTCCAAAATAAAACACATAGGGGCTCCCAGGGCCGTTGAAATATCCGGCGGACCGACCGCTTACGAACTTCCTCTGATCGCCGACGACTACGCCGCGCGATTCATTTATTTGAGCGCCGACGGACGCCTTCTATATCCGCCCGCGGCTTCCGCCTCCGGCGCGCGTTATTTTCTGACCGAGCGTGAGTGGAACGAAATGGCAGGTGGGAATTATCAGCTTCCTCCGGGCGATTTTACAGTTTATCCGGCCGGCTATTCGCTGCAGCATTTTCCGTTTGTTTATAGCGAACGGCATCAGAATCTCGTCGAGCTGTGCGGCCTTCCCGTAGGACAGGAATCCCTGGCCGATTTCAAAATGCTCGATTACATATCGCAGGTCCCTTCGAAATCGATCGGCAAAAGAAAACTGAATGTTCTTTCCCGCGCCAGCCATGAGATAATCGAGCTCACGCCCCTGAAATCTTTTTCATACGCCGCGGCGTACTGCGCCGATTGGTGGCATATAGCTGCCTCGTCCTCGGATGAGATCGCCTTTGAACGCTACTACGATTTTTTAACGGGCGCTCCCGCCTTCGGCGTCAATCCGCGCGCGGTCGAAATGGTATATCTGCAAAGAGCGTCGTCCGACGCGGAGTTCTTCGGGTTTTCAAATTATATGAAAGATCCGCTTTTCGCCGGCGAGCGATTCCATTCTTCTCTCGAAGGATACGCTTCGGTGCTGGTACTTCCTGAAATGATAAGCGCGGCGGACGCCGGCGACCCGAAAAAAGTTTATGAGATCAGCGAAGAAAATAAATTTTATATGGGCGAAGAATACATAGAACTCTTCCGGGGCCATGAGGCGAGCGCCGAAACGCTGGTTGCGGCGCTGGAGACCCACGGTATCGTGATGGCCGGCGTTTCTTTCTATATGAAAGGCGCCGCCCTTTCGCATCCGGCAAAAGCGGTCGCGGTGATCGGCTATAAAAAAGCGGGCGGAACCACGCTGTTCGTCTATAAAGATTTCGAGGACCCTGCGAAGATGTTCCGCGTGGCCCCCGCGGGGCTTTTTTGCGAGGCATACTGTTTCGCCCACGAGTTTCGCGCGCGGGCCCGCTACATAGTAAAAAAAAGAAAACTGACTATAGAAACCTTCGACCAGAGAGGAAACAAAATAAACGTCGACTCCATTTCGGCGACCTTTCCGACCGAGGGCAGGCGCGTCAAATTTTTAAGGGAGGCGTCCGGCGTTTACTTTCATCAGGTCAAAAAAGAGGATTTTTCAGGCATCGACCGGGCTAAGCTGACCGCGGAGATAAAGAAGAAATACTTCGTCAGCGGCGACAGCGAAACGTTTACGCTCAGGTACGCGATTTATTGAAATATTGAAATAAAGTATTCGATAAATAAATCGGAGGCTAAAAATGAAAATGTTAAATTTCAGGGTTTTAATTTTAATGTTTTTATTCGTTTCGGCTTTATTCGCGCAGGGCTGCGGATGCGGCAACAACAGGCATTACATCAAGGGCCGCGAGCTGTACAGGGACAAAGACCTCGCGGGAGCGATCGAAGAACTCAAGCTGGCACACAAGCAGCAGCCGAAGAACGCCGAAATAATGTCTTTCATTGGCAAGGTTTATTTCGAGAACAAAGACTACGACGGAGCCTTAGAGATGTACGGCAAAGAGCTCCAGCTGGTTCCCGGCGACATTCAGGCGCACTTCAACATAGCTAAGGTTTACAAGGAAAAAGGCGACGGAGCGCTCGCGCTGGAGCACTTCAACAAGGTCGTGGAGATCAATCCCAGGGGAAAACTGGCCGGCGAAGCGCAGAAGCTGATACCCGAATGCTCGAATTTGAAGCCTCGGCCGGGCGCGGCGGACGCCGCTGACGGCGGGACGAACGGGACCCAGGCCTCTTCCGGCTCTCAAAACAAGCAGGGGCAGAGCAAAAAAAAGGCGACTGATTTTTAAAGCATTTATTCTGAAAAAAGCATTTCATAATTCATATAACAGAAAGGAAATTAAAATGTCCATCAAAATCTTCGACACGCTTTCGGCTAAAATGACCGACTTCATACCGTTAAAGGAGAACGAGGTTAAAATGTACGTCTGCGGCGTCACCGTTTACGACGAATGCCACCTTGGCCACGCCCGCGCGGCGATCTGCTTCGACGTCATCCGAAAGTATCTCGAATTCAAGGGAAATAAAGTTACGATGATCGTGAATTTTACCGACGTCGACGACAAGATCATTAACCGCGCCAAACTTGAAAAAGTCGACGCGCTCGAGATATCGCGCCGCTATATCGACAAATATTTCGTAGACATGGACGCTCTCAAGATAGAGCGGGCCACGGTTTATCCGAAAGCGACGGAACACATAGACCACATTATAAAGTTCATCGAGGCTCTCATCGAGCGCGGCTTCGCCTACGTCGTCGACGGCGAGGTGTATTTCGAGGTTTCGAAATTCGCCGAATACGGAAAACTTTCCAAGCGCAATTTCGAGGACATGCTCGCCGGCGCCCGCATTGCGGTCGACGAACGCCTTAAAAACCCCCACGATTTCTGCCTCTGGAAAGCCGCCAAACCGGGCGAGATCAGCTGGAAGAGCCCCTGGGCCGAAGGACGTCCCGGCTGGCATATCGAGTGCTCCGCGATGAGCGGCCACTATCTCGGCGATACTTTCGACATCCACGGCGGCGGGCTTGACCTCATATTCCCGCACCACGAGAACGAGATCGCGCAGTCCGAGGCGAAAACCGGAAAGACGTTCGCGAAGTACTGGCTGCATAACGGCCTGGTCAATATCAACTCCGAGAAGATGAGCAAGTCGCTCGGCAATTTCTTCACGATATCCGCCCTGCTGGAGAAATTCTCGCCGTTCGTCATCCGCTATTTCATCCTTTCGAACCATTACAGGAGCCCCATCAATTTCACGGTCGAAAAGATACAGGAGCTCGAAAAGGCCCTCGGCAGCCTGACCAGGTTCATGAAGCGCATGAAGCAGTTCGCTTCGGGCGTCCCCGCCGCCGGCCGCGAAGGAGTTAAAAGCGAAATTCTCGCCGAGGCGGACGCTTTCGAGGCTAAGTTCAACGAATTCATGGAGAACGATTTCAACACGGCCGGCGCCATTGGTTCGATGTTTCAGTGTTTTTCAGTTTTCAACCAGGCATTCGCCGGCGAATTCCCCGAAAAGGCTAAGTCCGCAGCGTACGTTTACGGCGTGTTCATGCGTTACGCCGAACTTCTGGCTATCGCCGACGAGGATTTTATAATGGCCGAAAACGTTCAGCAGGGCGCTAACGTCGACGGACTCGCCGACGAGCTGATCAAAGTGCTCATCAAGGTCCGCTCCACGCTGAAAGGCGAAAAAAATTACAAGATGGCCGATTTCGTCAGAGACGAGATAAAGGCGGCAGGCGTGGTCCTGGAGGACACGAAGGAAGGCACGAAGTTCCACATCGAAAGAAAATAAGAACTTGAAAGGAATATAAACATTTTGGAATATATTTTTGGAAAAAACCCGGTCATCGAGCTTATAAAAAGCGGCCACGAAGTGAGCGAAATTTTTATGGAAAATTCGCCCGCGAAAAAACCTTTCTTTCGCGAAGTCATCGCCAAGATGCGCGAACTGAAAAAAGTGATTAAATACAGTTACGTCACCCGCGAAAAGTTGACGAACATGTGCCTGAGCCCCGACCACCAGGGCATCGCCGCAGAATTCGGCGGTTTCAAAACTGCCGGCATCCAGGCTTACCTCAAAGAGATAGGTAAAAAGGAAGATATCTTTTTATTCATCCTCGACTGCATACACGACCCTCACAATCTGGGTGCGATACTGCGTTCGTCTTACTCGCTAGGCGTTTCGGGCTGCGTCATATTCGAAAAGCGCTCGGCGAAAATAAACGCGACCGTGGCCAAAACTTCAGCCGGCGCGGTATTTCATTCGAAGCTGATAATGTCGGAAGGCATATTCGACGCGATAACCAATCTGCGCGGCGCCGGGTTCACCGTGCTCGGCTGCGAGATGAACGCCGAGAAGAACATCTTCGACTATAACCTTAAAAAAGGCCGATACGCGGTAATTTTAAGCAATGAGGGCGAGGGGCTTTCCGGCAAAAGCCAGTCTAAGATAGACGGCACTGTAAAAATACCGATGGCGGCCGATTTCGATTCGCTGAACGTATCGGTGACGGCCGGCATTATCGCCTACGAATACGCGCGGCAGGGGTTCGCGAAGTAAGAAAACGGCGGGCGGACCCGAAAACATCCAGCGGCGAACCGCGCGCGGAAACGCCTCGAATTGACACCGTGTTATTTATCTGCTATAATTAATTAAATTTCTATCGGGAGGTATTTTTAAATGAAAATCGTTTTTACGAAAGTCTTAACATTCGCCATGATAGCAGCTGTTGCGCTCGTATTCGCCGTTCCAGCCGTTCAGGCGGCCGACAACAGCATGGAAAAAGTGAGCCGCCATTACGATCCGTCGCATATAGGCCACTCTCACCAGTGCAACAACTGCCACAACGCATACAATCAGCAGGGCGATAACGGCCCTTACTCGACCGGCGGCAATGTCTGTCCTTACTGCGGTTACGCGAATCCCATCCCGCCTTCCCCGCAGCAGCCGAATAATTACGATAATATGACCTGGACCGACGGCCGCGACGGCGTCAGAGTTTACTATCCGGCCAGCGGCTGGACCTGGACTGAAGGCCGCGACGGCCGCAGGGTAGTATATCCTTCGAGCGGCTGGACCTGGACCGAAGGAAGCGACGGCCGCAGAATCGTATATCCTTCGAGTGGCTGGACCTGGACCGAGGGCCGCGACAGGCTCAGAGTGGTATATCCCTCGAGCGGCTGGACCTGGACTGAAGGCCGCGACGGCCGCAGAGTAGTGTATCCTTCGAGCGGCTGGACCTGGACTGAAGGAAACGACGGCCGCAGGGTGCCGTATCCGAGCGGATACTCCGGCCAAGATTATTCCTACTTCCTGGTGAACCTTTTAGGCCGCGCCGTTTATCTCACGCCCGCCCAGGAGCCCCACAGAGACCTGTTGCTCAGGCAGATGAGAATATCCGAATATTAATCGAACCATAAAAACTAAACCAGAAACTATAAAAAAAGGACCGCTTAATTGACGGTTCTTTTTTTATTGAGCGGCGTTTTTGCTAAGAAATTGTTAAAAAGATCATTAAAATTGTTAATTACGTTAATAGTCGTTAGTCGCTAGTCGTTAGTCGTAGTCGCTAATATAATTATGGTAAGGTAATGTTATAAAATGGTTAATTTTGATGGATATAGACAAATATAAAAATATGAAAATAAATATGAAAAATATGAAAATAAATATGAAAAAACGCATTAAGGTCTGTAAAATGAAAAAATAACGATTTAATACGCTAAAATTTGAATAAATCGGTTATAATCAATTTAAAACACGATTTACATTTCTTTCAACTTGTGATAAAATATTTTTACTTTGATTTTAACGCCGACATAGCTCAATTGGTAGAGCACCGCACTTGTAATGCGGGGGTTGAGGGTTCGAGTCCCATTGTCGGCTTAAAAATAGAGAACGGTGGGATTCCCAAGTGGTCAAAGGGAACGGACTGTAAATCCGTCGACCTCCGGTCTTCGAAGGTTCAAATCCTTCTCCCACCATATCTCCCCTTAAGCCCACCTAGCTCAGATGGTAGAGCGTATCCTTGGTAAGGATAAGGTAATCGGTTCAATCCCGATGGTGGGCTTTTTATTATAGGTAACAGTTTAATTTTAAATCAAAATTTCTCTTAAAATTAAGGAGGGCAATTTAAAATGGCAAAGGAAAAATTCGAAAGAAATAAACCGCATCTTAACATCGGCACGATCGGACACGTCGATCACGGTAAAACGACGCTGACTTCCGCTATAACCAAAGTTCTGTCGCACATCGGCCTCGCCGAAGCGAAAGACTTCTACGATATCGATAAAGCTCCCGAATCGCGCGAACGCGG
>Ga0209212_1004622_pt1 | contig 16881 bp, 26 predicted proteins | sample RifGroC2_FD_183996 | JGI IMG/M metagenome (GOLD analysis project Ga0209212, IMG submission 183996) | Groundwater microbial communities from Rifle, Colorado, USA - Groundwater C2 (SPAdes) (version 2) | ecosystem: Environmental > Aquatic > Deep subsurface > Groundwater | place: Rifle, Colorado...
ATTTTGACTTAATAGAAAACATCTTCGGCAAATTCGTGCGCATACAGATTAAGCAGGAAAGCCAATCCGGCGATCTTATCACCCATAGCGGAGTGATAATAGGCACCAATTCTTATGATAAAGTTGTAGACTCCATTGTCAAAATCAGGGATGTCCATTTGAATGCAGACAAAACCAAGGAGTTCTTTGGAGATGTTGCAAAGCCCAAGCCGAAAGACAGCAATTTGGATGAAAATAAAGGTGAATAACAAGCCCAAAAATCAGTGATAAACCAAAGATATATTACTCGTAATTATTTCTGTGCTTCTTGCCCCAATGAATCTTGTTCCATAGCCTTTCGTGCACAAAATACGCAATGGTGCTGGAGAAGTTGCTTAACACAATAACTCCCAATGTCAAGTCAATCCTGCGCGTGAACCAATAAATAATCCCAAAATCCAGAATTATTATGAGGATTCTGAATGTGACTGCCTTGCTTATCGAGCGCGTAACAGTTTCATGAAAGTGCTTCATCAGATTTAACTTGGAATGGCATTGTATATAAAATTTGCTTTTTTTTGTCAAAGCACAATAATTCTATGCCTCGGCATTCTTAATAGACAGGAACCTGAAAGCTATGTAAATCCACACAAGGGAGAATATTATGTTCAGCTGCTCCCCGACTGCATCAAAAGTTTCATTCCTGCCAAAATACCACTCAAGCGAGTTGGACAGCGAAATCAAAAAGGCTGTGAAAACAGCAAAACTCACCAAAAGCCATATATCAGTTGTATTTTTTGTTTTCCGGTATATCTTCAGCATGTAAAAAAGCGCTACGAGGAATATGATTGCAGCAACAGCCCTTATGCCGCTGATCAGCAGATTGCTTGATGCAATGGAGGCAATGTCAGCCACTTAACCCACCTTCCAGTATGTTTTTTCCGGCAAGCGCAAATACTACAGCAACAGCAATGCTGCTCAAATGCTGAAGCAGGTTAAAGTAAGGCCCAAATGCCAAATCATCAAGAGTGTCAAATATTCTCGTCAGTAGTACAATCACTGCAATAAGCAGAAAGTACGTCCAGAATTTTCTTGCAGCAGCGTCATTGGCGCCTTTCCTGTATGCCTTATAGACAAACACAAAGGCAACAATGCTGAAAGCCAGGTTCACAAGCTCGCTTAAGCTGAACGGCCCGATAGGTATTTCCATTTTAATATAGGGCTTATTCTTGAAACAAGTTTAAAAACTTTTCTTAAATCTTAACAGTCAAAAGAAAACTGCAAGCCTCATTCCAGACGCCCAAACAATATGAACCTGTAGGCAATGTAAATCCAAGTTATGGAAAATATTAGGTTCAAATACTCCCCCAGTATGTCAAGCGTCTCATATTTGTATGGCTGGATTCCTGTAAATAACGAATCAAGATAAGGGTACCGCTCAGCAGCGCTTGATAATGAAATCAAGAACAAAGTGAATATCGCAAAACCTATAAGCAGCCATATATCGGTAGACTTTTTAGTGCTTTGGAACATCCTGTAAGCGTAAAAAAGCGCAATTAAGGACAATATAACTGTAGCTATATCAATGCCCATAATCACGATTTCATTCGCAAACAGCTCAGCCATTTTTAGCACCTTTGACTGATTTTCTTACAATCATGACAAAAACAACCGCAACAGCTACATTGCTCAAGTGCTGGACAAGATTGAAAAATGTTTTCAGCGCAATGCCTTCTATATTAGTTGATATCCTGTTGAGCAGTATAAAGGCGGAAATCAATAAAAAATAAGCCCAGAAATTTTTTAAAGGAGGGGTGTCGCTTGCCTGCCTGTACGCCCTGTAAACAAACGCAAAAGCAACAATGCTCATAGCCAATGTCAAAAGCTCTTCCAGTTCAAACAAGCCCAAATCTATCATTTCAGCCTCTTTTTTAATTATTGTGCTATGACTTTGCTTTCTCAAGCTTTTTCGCAAAATTGGCGAATATTACAGAGATATAAAACAAAATGCCCAAGCCGATTAACTGGAGAATGTGCGCTGCCAGCTCTGCTGTATCCTCAAGCTCCTCTGTCAGCGGCTCTTTATGCAAGCCGGTTGCATGCGCTATCTCCAATATATCAACAGCCACAAGGCTTAGGAAATGCACCAGCAGGAATGCAAGCATCAATGTAAAGATTCTCTTTGACTCGCCTTCGACAAACTTGTTTATGTTGAATAAAAACACCAAGAACACCACTAATGAAAGAATTAGTATAATTACGTCAAATCCAAACTCTATCGCGGCTATTGTTTCTGCCATTTTAGCTTTCCAAACTCATTATTATTTAAACATTATTTTTAATCTATACTCACGGACAAAAATAATTGAACAATTGTTAAAGCCTCAAGCCTCTCCTCAATCCTCTTCTTTTCTTTAGCGTAAGTTTCCTCTGAAATAAAGCCTGACTTGTAAGCCTCTTCCAAAGCTTTTAGCTCGCCTTCCATTTTTCTTACTTTTTCTTCGGGCTCCTTTGCCTTTATCTCCTCAATATCCTTTCTTTTCCTCAACAGCTGGTATTCACGCACTCCAAACAGCATGGCAATAGCCAAGGCAACAATTGCAGCCATTGTTGCTATATAAAACTTTAATTGCTGGTAGAAAGGCTCTTTTTCGCCCCTGACTTCAAATGTGTCAGAGCCTGTGCCTAGGAACGTGCTGTTTGTGAATGCCTCCACAAAAGCAGTATAAGTGCCTGATTTCATTTCAGGAGGGATAATCAACTCTCTTATGAACTTTGCCTGAGTTTCGATATATACAGACTCCTCTTCAACTGCGACAACATTTCCTTTGGAGTCCTTGACAGAATACCTCACATTGACGTTGCCTGCCCCAAATCCCCTAAGGTTGAACAAGACATTCTGTATCAGTATCTTGTCGCCCTGCCTTACCTGCTTGTATTCGGGCAATACATTAATGTCGACATCAAACAGTTGCTTCGAGCTGTCAAAAACCAGTTGCCTTGTTCCGTTATTCTCGATGTAAACCCTTGCAGTGCCATTAGATGTTACAGAGCCAGTCGCCTTCAGGGATTTTATATTGCCGGGATTCTTAACCTGCCACTCATAAGTCCCGCTTTCATTTATCTTAAGGCTCAAGTCGTCGCTGTAAATAGTCTCCTTGCCCAGAATCGCCTGCCCTGTTATCGCTGGGTTTTTGAATATAAGGACGCTTAGTATAATAACGGCTATTATCAGGAAAAGGAGCCTGTTGTCAAATTTCATCTTTTTATTTGGCATTATTTTTATCCCTCAACTTTAAGTTTAATAAAACTTTGTATTTTTACTTGTTCTGGTATATTAAGTACCTTTTGCCGCCTTTTTCTATATAAATTTTTGCAGTGCCGTTGCCTCCGATGCTCCCTGTCACCTTGATTGATTTCATATTTCCGGGGTTCTTAACCTGCCACTCATAAGTCCCGCTTTCGTTTATTTTTAAGTTTAAATTGTCGCTGTACGTTTTTTCTTCGGCTACAACTACAAAGCCTGTCAATGAGGGCTTTAATAAAAACAGGCTTGCAGCGACAATCAGCAAGACAGCAACCGGAATTGCGTACTTAAATAAGTTTTTTTGGCTAAATCTGGCAGTTATTTTGCTTATGTTTAATTTTTCTTTTAATGCAAACGGCTTTTCTCCTGAGTCCTCGAATACCAGCCTAAAAGAATCTTTTATGTTTTCTTCCTTAGCCTGCTCCAGCTTCCTTAGCTTTGCCCTGCACCTTTCAATCTCTTTTGAATGGAATTGAATCCAGTCGCTTATGTCGGAAATCTCTTCCTTTAAGTCAACGCCCTGCAGTATATTGCTTAATTTTATGTTAGTGTTTTTATTTAGTTCACCAGCTATATTGCCTAAGACAAGCTTCTGGATGTTGAGGCTGTTTACTTTTGCCTCTAACTCAGCCAGTTTCTTTTTTATTTTTGCTGTTACTTCTTCGTTCATTTTACCCGATTTTTATTATGACGCCTGCAGCAATTTTTCCGCAAGCTTTAAATACCCAATTGCCACCGTTATTTTTATGAGAGTTGAAATCAGTAAGCATATAGTTGCTGACAGCGAAATCTGCCATGGAAAGCCAACTTTTAAGGGCACAAGAGTCTTGGTTAGCGATGTCATTGAGCTTGTAGCTGATGGCGTGCCAGCCCAAGAAATCATTAGGGATTACTATCCAAGCTTGAGCAAGAGTATGATTAAAGACGCTTTGGAATGGGCAGCTAAGGTAGTAGGGGGAGGACATCGTGTCAGCTATGCTAAGATTCCTGCTTGATGAAAATATCCCAAAATTGCTTAAAAGGTCATTGGCGTCAAAAGGATATTCAGCGGAATATGCTGAAAAAGGCGCTAAGAACGGCAAACTAGCATCTCTAGCTATTGGCAAGGGACTTATTTTATTATCCAGAGATAGGGACTTTCTTGATTCGGTTTTATTCCCGCCAGCCCAATTTGCAGGCATAATAGTCTTGATTTCACATCCCCCAAGAGCTGAGAAATTGATAAAAGCGATGGATTTGCTGCTATCTAAAGTTAAAGAATTCAAAGGCAAGCTATTTATAGTGGACGAAGAAGACTTTGAAATAGTTGATTGATGTAAAGGGGAGGAAGATAATACTAAATTATTATATCTTGCGAAGCAATAAGATTTCCCCAGTTTTTTTCTTGAATTTTTCATCTTAACAATGCTATCATCTTTTCTTCGCTTGTTTTTTGGCATGCAAATTTGTTTTTTCATTTCATCCAAGCCTCATGATTATGCTGCCGTTTATTTCTGTGATTCTGGTTAGCTGCGGCTGCAGGAATGCAATCTCAGGCTCTCCCAGAATTTCAGAAACAGGCTCTTTCCTCCTGAAAGTTATTGACTTCTTGATTTTGTCTTTGTCAAGCTTTGTCTTTTCTTCTATTTCCTTGATTACTTCATCTTCATCACCAGAATTTATTGTTATTTTCTCGTTGATTTTATCAGATTCTTCATTTATAACATTACCAGTTATTGAAATCAGTGATTTATTTATTATTGAGTTGTTTTCATTTACAACATTCCTGCTAATCTCAACATCAGTTACCTTGTTTTGTTCATCAATCACAGCTATTATTTCTAAATCCTCTTTTCTTTCCAAATCCAGCCTTACATCCTTGTAGCCTTTCCTTATCGCGCTTATCTGCCAAGTAAATGCAATATTGCTGCTGGGCACATAGCTTTTCACAATAAAGTATTCTTTGGCTTTTTCATCAACGTAAATTCCAAGCGTTTTGCCTTCAGGAGTCAGATGCACATTATATTCAGGCTCAACTGTCTCAATGAATATCGGGTCTAAAGAAATATTTGCAATCCCATTGCTTAATCTGGCCCTGCCTTCATCATAAAACCTTATGTCAGGAGATTCCATTGCATACAGCTTTCTAATGCCGTAAGTAGTGTTGACAACTGCTGACTTTGTGCCTGTGGCAGAGAAGTTGCCTGTGATGGTTAAAGTGGATGCTGGAGTTGTAGTGCCTATGCCGACGTTGCCGTTGCCTAAAATTGTCAGTGCTGAACTTTTGTTTACATTAAACTGCAGTCTATCTAAACTATGAGAATACTCTATATAACCCATTTCTGTATCCTCGGGGTCTGCGAAAGTAATATATTGGGCTTTATTATTCGGACTATGAAATTTTAATCTTACATGATCATCGTTTTCAATCGTAACTACATCATAACTATCTACTACTGAAATTGTTCCACCATAAGCACCACCGCTTACATGTCCCGATGCCGACGTTGCCGTTCGATAAATTAGCCACCATAATTACTGCATTTATGGCGGAATATGCGTCATTGGGCGCATCAATGACAAATGTACCTGCTACATCACTATACAGTCTTGCCCGTTTTACATTTGTCCCTGAAAGTGTATTATGAAGTATAATTTCAGGCTCGCTGGATTCAATATGCAATTCTGATAAAGGACTTGTTGTTCCAATGCCAACGTTGCCGGATTTATCTATTGTTTGATACGCAGTTCTGTTTAATCTTATTTCAAACTGGGTGTCAACCGATACAGGATTAGTGATTACAATAGACCAATTCCTTTGCGCGAAAGCACTGCCTGCTTTCAATACAAGCTCTGCTGAATTACCCGCCACATCGCCCGAAATTTGAAATGTGTCATGGGCCCCGGCAGTGTTTAGCGATGTCGGGCTCGTCGTCCCGATGCCGACGTTGCCTCCTGTCGTTATTGAAAACTCTGTTCCCGCAGTGCCGCTGTTGTTAATAGTGAATAATCCGCTAGAGTCCTGTGATAAGGTAGTGGTTCTAACGGTAGCGTCTCTGCCTTGAAGAATAATCTGCGAGCCTGAGGGATTTGTAGTGCCATCGAGGTAAATAGTTGCAATGTTTGAGTTGGCTATGTATAAATCAGCACTTGCAGTGCCGGCGCCGCCTATGGAAAGCTTGGATAGGGGGCCTGTCGTCCCAATGCCGACGTTTCCGCTGCTCAGATTAATAACCATTCGCTGTTCATTTGAGACATCTTCAATAAATTGAAGGACACCATTAGCGCCTAACCTTATATGCGCCAATCTGCTGGCGCCAGTGTTGTTAAATGTAATGACTGGATTGCTTCCCTCTATTCGCAGGACTGGCGAGGCTGTGATTGTTCCTGCATTTGGATTAGTAGTCCCAATCCCCACATTATTGCTAGTAGCATCAACAAAAAACGTTGTTCCATCAACGCTCAAATTCCCATCAACAGAAAGATTTCCTCTAATAGAAACATTTCCAGCATTAATTAAATTATTCCCGCTCAGATTCAAGTTCCCAAAAACATTGATGAAATTGCCGGTTGTCAGTTCAATGGAAGTTGCTGCGTAAGTTATAGTCGAGAATAAAATCAACATAACTCCGATTACCAAAATCATTTCTATTTTTGTTGAATTATTTTTTACTTTCATTTTTCCTTCTTCTCTTCAGCCTTTGGACTATGCTCCTCATTCTCATCACACACCAGAATTATCACTTTCTTGCCCAAGTATTCCTTTGGAGCATCAATCTTCGCGCCTGTGCCAAATTTAGTGACACGCCTCTCAAAGAATCCTCTAATGCCCTTTACACTGATTTCATTAGAAATCGTTGTCTTTATCCTTCTCATGGCGCCAAATCCCTAAATTATCTTAATATATATAATATATATATTAAGTATTTATAAACTTTTCGGTCAGTTTGAGCCTTTTCAGGCAAAAATTAAATGCAAGCAGAATTAGAGGGGCACCCATTTCAGCGAAGCTTGCGCATGGGTCTCTAGTGTTTTTTTAAATTAAAAATTGTGAAATGGATTAAAAAATTGAAAATGATAGAAAATCAAATTAAAAAACAATCCAAAAAATACACTAAAAATAAAAAAAATTCAAAAATAATCAATTTAAATTCAAATTGCAAATAAATAATCTAAAGCTTTAAAAGCGAGGCTAAAACACAATCAAATGAAAAATGCCAATAATAACTATCGGAGAAATCGTAGACTTGATTCTTATGACCATATTTGTAGGCTACATATTCTCGGACATAATACCGGTCAGGAGGGATTCTTATGATCCACTGACACATTACAGAAGAGGATTTGATTTTGAGGCGCTTAAATTCGCAATTTTAGCGACAGCCCCTGCAATCATAGTCCATGAAATGGCGCACAAGTTTATGGCTTTGGGATTCGGCTTGAGCGCAACATTCTTTGCTTTCTACAGGAGCTCATTCACCTTGATGCTTGGAATTCTTGCAGTTATCTCAAAATTGACAGGCTTTGGCTTTGTGTTCATAGTGCCCGGGTTTGTAGGCATAAGCGGCAATGGCACTAATTTGCAGTTTGCATTGGCGGCATTTGCAGGCCCTTTTGTCAATCTCATATTATGGCTTGGCTCTTGGTATTTATTAAAAAACAAGATATACAGGAAAAAGCATCATTTGCTTTTGGCTTTAACCCAAAGAATAAACATGTTTTTGTTCATATTCAACATGCTTCCGATTCCGGGTTTTGACGGATACAAGGTTTTTACAGGGCTGATAAGGACTTTTATTGGATAATACATGGCTAAAAGAATTACAAGCGGATTACTTTTAACACTGATACGTTCAAAAGTCGCTCTCGTATTTGTTTGATTTTTAGTTGCCTATTATTTTATTGCTTTAATAAATTTATTTCATCAATCTTCGCAGCCAAAATAAAATCATTCTCCGACAATCCTTTTATTGCATGCGTCCAAAGCTCAACCTCAACCTTGTTGTAATGCACGCAAAAATCCGGATGGTGCCCTTCCTGCTCTGCAATATCCGCAACAGAATTGACAAATTTCATCGCTTCTTTAAAATTCCTGAACTTGAACTTTTTGTATAAATGCCAGTCTTTTAGACTCCAAGCGGGAATTTCTTTAAGCAATTCATTTACTTTTGCCTCTTCCAGTGGCGGCATTCCAGCCTCGCAAGGCACACATTTCTTTTTCGTTAAGTCCATAAGAAGTAAGAATTTTGTATTAAATATAAATCTATCCACATTTATTTTCAATATTGCAAACAACTCCAATTTATTCATCAAACCATAAACTATAAATAAAACTTGTTTCATTTCCAAATAATGCAACTAAAAGATTTTTGGGGGTTTATTTCTAAGTTTTTACGAGGTGTTTCTTTCTATGCCTAAATACATTGTCGTAGCCGGAGGAGTTATGAGCGGCGTTGGAAAAGGCGTAACAACAGCTTCAATAGGAAAAATTCTCCAGGAGCATGGCTACAATGTTACAGCAATAAAGATTGACCCTTACCTGAATTACGACGCAGGCACATTAAGGCCGACAGAGCATGGAGAAGTCTGGGTTACAGATGACGGCGGCGAGATTGACCAGGACTTGGGCACTTACGAAAGATTCCTTAACAAAGACATTCCAAAAAGAAACAACATCACCACTGGGCAGGTCTACAAGACCGTCATTGACAGGGAAAGGCGCGGAGAGTACCTTGGGCAGACGGTTCAGTTCATTCCCCACATTCCTGACGAGATCAAAAAGAGAATTAAGGAATCAAGCGACAATTACGACTTTGTCTTAGTGGAAGTCGGAGGCACAATCGGCGATTATGAAAACATCCCATTCTTGTTCGCATTGAAAAGCCTTGAAAGGGAAGTAGGGAAGCAAAACCTTAGTTATGTCCTTGTAACTTATCTTCCAATACCAAGCCATATAGAGGAAATGAAGACAAAGCCAACCCAGCAGGCAATAAGGCTTCTGAGCGAGTCGGGAATATTCCCGGACTTCATAATATGCAGGGCTAAAAGAGCGCTGGATGTGGTGAGAAAAAAGAAAATTGAGACATACGCAAACATTATTTCAGACCATATCATCTCAGAGCCTGACATTGAAACTGTCTATCAAATCCCTCTTGACTTGGAGAAGGAAAAGTTTGGGGAAAAAATACTGAAGGAATTTGGAATGAAGCCAAAAAAGCAGCCCGAGTGGCACGAATGGAAAAAGCTTGTTGAAAACATACTTAACCCAAAAAAAACAGTCAAAGTCGCGATTGTAGGCAAATACATTGACATAGGCGACTACAATCTTGCAGACTCTTACATTTCCATAAACCAGTCTTTATTGCATGCAGGCGCCTCATTAAACACAGGAGTGGAAATTGAATGGCTTGACTCAAAGATGTTTGAGGAAAACAAGAAGTCAGCCAGTGAGCTGAAAAAATACGATGGAATCATTGTTCCGGGCGGCTTCGGCGCTTCCGGAGTTGAAGGCAAGATTAATGCAATAAATTTTGCAAGGGCAAATAAAATTTCTTATCTTGGTTTATGCTATGGCTTGCAGCTTGCAGTCGTAGAGTTTGCAAGGAATGTCTGCAATTTGAAAGACGCCCATACCACCGAGGTTAATCCCAAAACAAGCGCTCCTGTCATTGATGTGCAGCCAGCGCAAAGGGAAATTCTGGAAAAGCACATGTTCGGCGGCACAATGCGCTTGGGGGCTTACGCCGCTGTTTTGAAAGACAAAAGCAAAGTTCTGAAGCTTTACGGGGAAGCCGGAAGATTAAGCGAAGATGAAAAAAGAATTCAGGAGATTATGAAGGACAAAAGCCAGGCATTCAGGTTGGGCATTCTCGAAAAAGGCAAAAAAACAGTGCTTGAGCGGCACCGCCACAGATATGAGGTAAACCCAAGCTTCGCGGATTTGCTGGAGAAAAATGGATTGGTGTTTTCCGGCTGTTACATGAGGGCAGACAAGACAAAGCTGATGGAATATATAGAATTGCCCGACCACCCTTATTTCATTTCAACGCAGGCGCATCCGGAGTTCAAGTCAAGGCTTGGAAACCCGTCGCCATTGTTTTACGGGTTCGTAAAGGCGTGCGGGAAATAATAATTTCATCAAAACTATCAAAAAAGTTTTCATTTTTTCGGAATTTCGGAAATCCATGATTTCCGCAACCTTTATTAACAATACATTTTTCTAACTTCTATTTTATGCGGGGTTGTATTTATGGAGCAGAACACTCAGAATCAGCAGCAAAAAAAATCGCTAAAGCAGGCATTATTTGAAATCTATGAAAAGAAATACAAGGCATTGCTGATTATCCCGTTTTTGATTTTTCTGTTGTCGCTGGCCCAGATAGGCTGGCAGATTTACAATACAGGGGATTTTGTCAAGAAAGATGTTTCATTGAAGGGCGGCGTTACCGTAACAGTTCCCTACAATAAAAATATCGACATAATTTTGGTTGAAAAGCAAATCTCTTCAGAATTCCCGAAAAATGACATTGCCGTAAGGACTTTGGGAGGCGCCGGGACTGCAGGAGGCATTATCGTCGAGGCGGATATTGACGCAAATAATAATGCTGAAAGAGGCAGGCTGCTGCAGGCGATAGAAGCCTCATTAAAAATTGATTTAAGCAATGTAGATTACGGGATCGAAATCATCGGCTCCTCGCTCGGGGCAAGCTTTTTCAGGGAGTCGCTGATTGCGCTGGCTGTAGCCTTTCTGTTCATGGGGCTTGTTGTTTTTATCTATTTCAGGACTTTTATTCCAAGCCTTGCAATCGTGCTTGCAGCTTTCTCAGACATGGTTTTTGCGCTGGCCGCAATAAACCTCATGGACGTGAGGATAGGGACTGCGGGAATTGCCGCATTCCTGATGCTTATCGGCTATTCGGTTGATACAGACATCCTGCTTTCTGTCAGGGTTTTGAAAAGAAAGGAAGGCACTGTCATGGACAGGATTATCAGCTCCATAAAAACAGGAATGACAGAAACTATCACAGCAATAGTTGCTGTGACAGTCGCAATGCTTGTAACTCAATCAGAAGTGATAAGGCAGATAATGCTTATTCTGCTGCTCGGCCTGGTTGCGGACATTTTCAACACGTGGATACAAAATGTAGGATTGTTAAGAATTTATATTGAAAGAAAAGCAAAGAAGGGGATTATTATATAAAAATGAACTATAAAATCAAAAAATTAATCGCGAATTGGCGGATAATATTGCTGGTTGTTTTTATACTGGTGTCTTTAGTTGCAATACACCCAACCTTAAGCAAGGGCGTTGCAATAAGGAGCGTTGTTACAAACAGCTCTGCAAGCATCGCAGGCATTCCGCAGCCAAAGCCCAATATACAGCCTGTTGCAAGGGAAAGGGTAATTGCTGTAGCCAACAAGCAAGTCGAAGATGTTGAGGATTATTACAATTATATCAATTCTATAGGAATCAACAGGACTATCCAGATAACAACAACAAAAATGGCTTACAGGGTTGCTAAAACTGGAGACGATATCGGGCTTCGGGTTTTTGAAGCCCCTTCAACAAACATAAGGAAAGGGCTTGATTTGCAGGGCGGCACAAGGGTTCTTTTGCAACCGGAAGCAAAGCTGAGCCAGTACGACATCGGTGTGCTGATAGACAATATGAAGGAAAGGCTCAACGTCTATGGCTTGAGCGACATTGTAATCAGGGATGCAAACGACTTGGTTGGCAACCAGTATATTGTGGTCGAGATTGCCGGAGCTACAGAAGAGGAGATAAAAGACTTGCTTGCCCGCCAAGGCAAATTCGAGGCAAAAATCGGCAACAAGACAGTGTTTAGGGGAGGAGCTGACATTGTTTACGTTGCCCGGAGCGCCAATGAAGCCGGCATAGACACAGCCACAGGATGCTATCCCCAAGGCCCGCAATGGTATTGCCGCTTTAGGTTTTCAATAACGCTGAGCCAGGAGGCGGCGCAGCAGCAGGCAGACGCCACAAAAGGCCTGAGCGTGGTTTTTGACCCTGCTTCGGGGCGCAGCGCAGACTATCTCAGCGAAAAACTGGAGATTTATCTTGACGATGTGAAGGTTGACGAGCTTAACATCGGCTCTGACTTGAAGGGGCAGGCAGTCACTCAAATCCAGATAACAGGCCCCGGGGTTGGCGCAAGCCAGCAGGATGCAATATCCAATTCATTGCAGAACATGAAAAGGCTTCAAACCATACTGATAACAGGCTCGCTGCCTGTGAAGCTGAACATAGTAAAGACTGATGCGATAAGCCCTGTTTTGGGCAGGGAATTTGTCAAAAATGCAATAATCATGTCGCTTCTTGCAATACTTTCGGTTGCAGTCGTTATCGGCTTGAGGTACAGGAAAATGCTTATTGCGATACCGATTCTTATTACAATGCTTTCCGAAGTCATCATACTTCTTGGAGTTGCCGCATTCATAGGCTGGAACATTGATTTGGCTGCGATTGCAGGCATTCTTGTTGCAATAGGCACAGGAGTTGATGACCAGATTGTCATAACTGATGAGACTTTGAAGGGACAAACTGCCAATGTTTACAACTGGAAGGAAAAAGTCAAGAGGGCATTTATAATAATAATGCTTGCGTATGCAACTGTCGTAGTTGCGATGATTCCGCTGATTTTTGCAGGGGCAGGATTGCTGAAGGGCTTTGCAATAACCACTATAATAGGGGTTACGATCGGCGTTTTCATCACACGTCCAGCATATAGCGCATTTGTGGAGATAATGCTGAAATAAAACAACCCTTCCGCGAGTTGACGGCGGGAAACTTTTTCGCAAAAAAGTTTCATCAAAAAATGTAGGCTTCGCAACAATGCTCAGCCCACGAAAAATAGATTAACAAAAGTTCAAAGAAGAGAAAGGGGTTAGATAACTCGTTTTTGCCTGCTTAACCGATAGTTTTATATATAAGATATATCTTATAAATCTTGTAAATAAGATATTAAGGTGATGCAAAATGACAGAAATAGTGGAAATAGGAAAAATAAGCTCTCGTGGGCAAGTAGCTATACCCTCAGACATTAGAAGTCAACTTGGGTTGCATGAAGGTTCAAAGGTGTTATTTGTACTAGAAGACGACACCATACTTATGAGGAAAGTAACTGCAGAGTCTTTTGCACAGCTGACTAAACCATTAAGAGCAGCAAAGAAAAAAATAAGAGAGGAAGACGTAATCAAATCAATCCATAAGTTAAGGCAAAGCAAAAAATGAAGTTTACGTTGGATACAAATATACTAGTTTCTGGCACTTTTTGGACTGGAGATTCTTTCCAAATTCTTGATACGATTGACAAAGATAAATTAAAGCATGTGTCTTCAAAGGAGCTTATTAATGAAAGCTTATTAATGAATATTACAAAGTAATTTCCAGCGATGAAATAATTAACAAGGTAAAAAATAAAAAGCTGATAATGTTAAAAGTTGTGCAGAGAGTAATCAATAACTCTAAGATTGTAGAGCCTTCTGTTAAACTTGACATTGTAAAAGATGATTCAAACGATAACAAAGTGCTAGAATGTGCAAAAGAAGGAAAAGTTGACTACATAATTACAAATGATGGTCATTTATTAAAGTTAAAAGAATTTGAAGGCATAAAGATTGTAACACCAACAGAATTCTTGAGAATTCTGAAAGTTAATTGAACATCAAAATCAATAACTATAAAAACAACTGATTTTCCAATTTTCAAATGGCAACCAAACTATGGGCGGCTTTGCTTGTCTTGTTCACTACTGTGCTTACTTCATCAGCGCAGATTTTGTGGAAGAAAGGCGTTGCTGCACTGGCTTTTGATATTTTAGGCATAATCACAAATTACTACATTATTGGCGGCATTCTTCTTTATGTTGTTGGCGGCGCTTTGCTGATAATCTCATTTAGGGGCGGCGAGGTTTCTGTTTTATACCCTATAATTGCAATGAGCTACATATGGGTAAGCCTGCTCAGCGTCAGGTTTCTCGGTGAAATTATGAACCCTTTCAAATGGATTGGTGTTGCAGCGATAATTGCAGGAATTGCCTGCATAGGCTATGGAAGCAAGGACTCTCTTCCAGGGGCTGTATAAAATGGCAACACAAATTTGGGCTGTAAGCCTGGTTGTTTTCGCTACATTGGTTGGGGCGTTCGGGCCCATACTGCTGAAAAAAGCCTCTGCTAAAAGCCTGTCAAATCTCAGCTCGCTGGCAACAAACTACCATCTTTTTGGAGGCGTTGCATTATATGCTCTGGGAACATTGATTTTCATTCCTGCATTGAAAGGCGGCGACTTGTCTGTTTTGTACCCTTTCGTTGCTTTGGCGTACATATGGGTGAGCCTGCTCAGCGTCAAATTTCTCAATGAGAGAATGAACAGGCTGAAGTGGCTTGGAATTGCATTGATAATTCTCGGTGTCAGTTTCATTGGCATAGGAAGCCAGTAGAAATGTTTTTATACTGCTGTTTTACATTGAATGCAAAATGCAAAAAACAATCATCCTGTCTTTAGGCGGCTCTTTAATTGTTCCGGACGGCATAGATATCGGATTTCTGAGGCAATTCAAAAAAACAATTGAAAAATATGCCAAAAAAAATTACAGGTTTGCCATTTATTGCGGCGGCGGCAGATTGGCAAGGAATATGCAGGATGCAGCTTCCAAAATAGCAAAACTCAGCAATCAGGATTTGGACTGGATTGGGACTTATGCGACAAGATTAAATGCATTATTATTATGGTATATTTTTAAAAATGATGTAAGCGGCTCAATTGTCGCTGATCCTACCCAAAAAATCAATTTCAAAAAAAATGTTATAATAGCGGCAGGCTGGAAGCCCGGTTGGAGCACTGACTATGACGCTGTTTTGCTTGCTAAAAATCTGCGCATTAAAGAAATAGTGAACATGAGCAATGTCGATTATGTCTGTGACAAAGACCCAAAAAAACACAGAGATGCCAAAAGAATTGGAAATATAAAATGGGCAGAATTCGTAAAGCTGGTAAGCCGGAAATGGAAAGCGGGCATGAACGTTCCTTTTGACCCTGTTGCAGCAAAGGAAGCCCAAAAGTCAGGGATGAAAGTCAGCATCATCGGCAGGGACTTGAGGAATCTTGAGAATTTGTTGGAAGGCAAAAAATTCAGGGGAACTGTAATACGCTAAAAATGGAAGAAGAATATAACTGGAATTTGATACTTAAGGCGGCAGTTCCAATTGCATTGATAGAAGCATATGTTTTTTACACAAGCATAAGCAATGGCTGGAAATGGCTTTCTTTGATAATAGGCTTGCTTTTAACAGGAGGAATCGTTTATTCAAGAAACAAAAAGAAAAACAACGTTTTCACAGCAGTTGCCATGGTATTTCTCGTTGCCCTGATAGTAAGATTTTTGAAAAGCTTTGGGGTTTTCTAAATAAAATCGCTTATTTTATGTTTCATTTCTTCATGCCATAGCCACAGCAGCAATATTATTGCATCAACTGCAGCTGGAACATTTGGAATACTCAATTTGTTTAGCAGATGTAATTTAAATGTCGTATCCAAAAGGGGATAGAAAATCATAACTCCCTCATAATGCCCTCCTCCTAAAAAATAGTCAAGGAAAAGATGGAATAGCACGCCAAAACAAGCAACAAAAAAGTACATTCCTGCCCTATGCTTTTTATGGCGCCACAGGATAAATCCAGGAATCAAAAATATTAAGCCAGATAAAGGCGTATGGGTTATTGTGCCATGCGCTATGCTTAACCCAAAAAAATTGAGAAGCCAATTTAATGGTATGTCAATATCGGGCAACAAACCGGCAAAGCCTGCAATAAAGACTGTGTGCAAAGTGAAGTATTTTTTGTGCTTCGCAACATAATCCCTGTATAAATCAACTACGATTATGGTTAATAAAACATGGGTTACTGCTAAGGGCATTTAAATCACCAGTGCCTGAAGCTTTCCCTTACGATTGACATGAAAAGAATAAGTGCAAATACGGATGCAAAAAAGAAGCTGGCAAATGACAAAAACGGCACACCGAGTATTGTCGGCCCTTTCCCGATGTTCATCAGTATTGCAGACGCTATGAGCAGGGAAGCTATCAGCAGCCCGTAAGCAACCCTGTTGCTGCTCCTGTCTATCTCCAGAGACAGCTTTTTTATGTCTGTATCCTCAATGTCAACCTTTATTGTGCCTCTTTGTATCCTGTCAAGTGCCTTTTCAGCTTTTTCAGGAAAATCCTCTGCAAATTTCCTATACCTATCGATATTGTGCACAAAGCTTTTCCACATATAAAGCGGGCTTTTCCTTCTGGCAATGACTTTTTCAATGAACGGCTTTGCAGTCTCTATAATCTTAAAATTTGGGTCATACTCGATCGCAACACCCTCCAATGTTATTATGGTCTTTCCAAACAGGACAAATGAAGCCGGTATCCTGAGCTTGTGCCTTAGTGCAATGTCAAGCAGCTCTTCAAGCACTTTGCTGATTTTTACATCCCTTATCGAAGCGCCCTGCAACGGCTGTATTGTAAATGCTATGTCGGTTTTCAGCTGCCCGTAATCGATGTCGCCGCTTTCCATCCCTATGCCAATCAGCGCGTCCATCACAAGCTCCT
>Ga0209212_1004631_pt1 | contig 16868 bp, 12 predicted proteins | sample RifGroC2_FD_183996 | JGI IMG/M metagenome (GOLD analysis project Ga0209212, IMG submission 183996) | Groundwater microbial communities from Rifle, Colorado, USA - Groundwater C2 (SPAdes) (version 2) | ecosystem: Environmental > Aquatic > Deep subsurface > Groundwater | place: Rifle, Colorado...
ATCCACTATTTCAGGAAAATTTTCCACCAAAAGTTCGGAAACTTTTTCCCCCATTTCCGAAGGCGCAAATCTTCTTTGGCCGTCTTTTACAACGTATCCGCGCGTCTGGATAATGGACAAGGTGGGTGCGTAAGTTGAGGGTCGGCCGATGCCGAATTTTTCAAGAGTTTTAATAAGCGACGCTTCGTTGTATCTCGGCGGCGGCTCGGTTTGATGTTCTTTTGTTTCTATTTTTTTGGCTTTGAGTTCGTCGTTAAATTTTATTTTTGGAAGAATTTTTTCCTCTATTTTCAACGGATAAATTTTCGAAAAGCCGTCAAATTTCAGAACCGAGCCGCGGCTTTCCAAAAGGTAAGTTTTTTCTTCTTGGCGAGAACGCGCTTCTGTTGTTATTGTTGTCTGTTCAAAAACCGCTTCGGGCATTTGAGACGCGATAAATCTTTGCCAGATAAATTTGTAAAGCTTGAATTGGTCGGGAGCCAAATCGTTTTTTATGGAATCGGGGGCTCTATCGGGATCGGTTGGCCTTATTGCTTCATGAGCTTCTTGGCTTAGGCGCGATTTTGTTTTAAACCGGCGCGGTTGAGCCAGCGCATAATGTTCTCCTAAATTTTTTTTCAAAAACGCCTGAGCGTTTTTAAGCGCTTCTTCGGCGACATTCACCGAATCGGTGCGCATATAGGTTATAAGGCCGACAGAACCTTCTTTAATTTTTATTCCCTCGTAAAGTTGTTGCGCCAAAAACATTGTTTTCTTGGAAGAAAAATGAAAACACTGCCAGGCGGCTTGTTGTAGGGTGCTTGTGGTAAAAGGAGGAGATGGTTTCCGTTCCAAGGCTCGCGATTCAATTTCCTTGACGCTAAAGCCGGATTTTTTCAAGTCGCTCGCGATTTTTTCAACTTCCGTTTTATTTTTTAATCCGGACGCCGGAATTTTTTCGCCGTTTATTTTTGTCAGAATCGCCTCAAAGGCGTCTTTCCCGCCTTTTGCCAAAAGTTCGGCGATAATTGTCCAATACATTTCCGGCTTGAAAGCGCGGATTTCTTTTTCGCGGTCAACAACCAGCCGCAAGGTCGCGGATTGCACTCTTCCTGCCGAAAGACCGGCCGCCAATTTTTTCCATAAAAAAGGAGAAAGTTTGTAGCCGACAAGCCGGTCAAGAATTCTTCTCGCCTGTTGGGCATTGACGAGGTTTATATCAATGTTTCTTGGATTCGCGAGGGCTTTTTCAATGGCTTGTTTTGTTATTTCGTGGAAAATGATTCTTTTAGCGTTTTTGATTTTTTCCCGTCCCTCAGCCGGATATTTCGGGGATTTTTTATTTTTGATTTCAGCGGGATCCAGGGCCTTGCTGAGGTGCCAGGCAATTGCTTCTCCTTCTCTGTCTTCGTCTGTCGCCAAAATCAAAACATCGGCGCTTTCCAAAGATTTTCTCAAATGATTCACCGTTTTTTGAGCTTTGCGGGGAATGACATATTGCGGAGCAAAATCGTTTTCAATATCAATAGCCAGTTTGCCTCGGGGCAAATCTCTTACGTGGCCGTAACTTGATTCAACGATAAAATCTTTCCCTAAAAAATTAGAAATTGTGTTCGCTTTTGTCGGACTTTCAACTATTATCAGCTTCATATTATATAAAATATCGCATTTATTTTCCGCATTTTATAAACCCCGTTAGAAAATTTACAATTTATAGTTTTCATAAAAAAGCGATGGCGTTAAAATTTTCTAACGGGGTAAATTTCTCCTCCCGATTCTTTTATGATACCGCGAATTTCCAAAATGCTTAAGGCGGGATTGATTTCTTTGGGGAGCAGGCCGGATTTTCTGATTAAATCGTCTCTCGTCATTGGTTCTGTCAAGCAGGAAATTATTTTTTCTTCAAGAGAAGAAAGATTAAGATTTTCTTTTTTGTCTTCTTTTGTCTGAATGCCGAACGCTTCCAGAATATCGGCGCCGGAAAAAACGGGTATCGCCCCGGCCTTTATAAGATTATTTGTTCCGGCGGAATTTTCTGAAAAAATTGAACCGGGCAAAGCGAAAACGTCGCGGTTGTAATCTACGGCAAAATTCGCGGTGATAAGCGCCCCGCTTTTTTGGGGCGCTTCTATCACAAAAACGCCTCGCGACAAACCGGCGATAATTCTGTTGCGCTGAGGAAAAGTGTGGAGAGCCGCTTTCATCTTAAAGGGATATTCGGAAATCACGCAACCTCCGGCTTCAACGATTTCTTCAGAGAGCCGGAGGTTTTGACGCGGATATAAAATTTCACCGTTTATTCCAGAGCCGAGCACGGCTATTGTTTTCATTTTGTTTGCAATCGCCGTTTTGTGGGCGACGGCGTCTATGCCGATTGCCAAGCCGCTGACAACAACCATTTCATATTCCGCCAATTCGCCGATTATTTTTTCGCAAGATTCTTTTCCGTAACCGGAGCATCTTCTCGTGCCGACAACCCCCAAATGAATCGTTTTTTCGTCAGCCAGATTTCCTTTTATATAAAGCAATTCCGGCGGAAACGGAGTTTCCCGAAGCAAGAGGGGAAAACCGTCTTTTAAAATTATTTTGATTTTTTCTTTTTCTAAGGCATCAAATTCTTTTTCGGGGTCCATTTTTTCGCGAAAATCATCCAGGTCTTTGATATTAATTATCTTTTTTATTTCACCGAGAGGAGCGTTCCAGGCATTTTTGAAGCCGCCGAAATATTCGCGGATTTTCTTAAGCCGCACCGGTCCGAATTCCGGCGCTTGATTAAACGCGTTGGCGTAAATTTTCTCCTCATTCATAGATAAACTTTATTCTATCCGCAGAATTTAACAATGTAAAGATTTTTTTAATTATTCAATATTCAGCGCAGTATTCGGCATAGCGCGGCAATAATATATATTCATAGTATTTGATGGCGTTTGACGATGGTATTTGATGATACGGCATAATATTTGTCGTAGTTTATTATGTTTATTATTCATTAATGTCTACATTTTACGCTTAGGCGTCATTTGCAGACACAAAAGGAGAGGTGTATTATGATACGAATTATGAAAAGATACGAGGATTTAAAAGAAAGAGTGGAGAATTTTTTAGATAGCGGTAAGCCGTCGGCGCAAATAACAAAAGTTGCGCTCGCCCTCATTTTTGTAGCCGGTGTTTTGACAATTACTGCCATGGCCCCGAATGTATTTCAGGTTTTTGGCAGAAGATATAAAAAAGTCGGAAAATATGAAAAACGGCAATTCCAAAAGAACATGTTTTATCTGAAGAAAAAGGGTTTTGTTGAAGTTATTAAAGAATCAGACGATAAAACGACAGTAAGGATTACGCGCAAAGGTCAACAGAAACTCATTGAATACTCAATAGACGAAATGGAAATCAAAAAGCCAGAAAAATGGGATAGAAAATGGAGAATGGTTATTTTTGACGTGCCAAACAAATACAAAACTGCCAGAGACGCCTTAAGAAAAAAATTAAAAGAAATGGGGTTTTATCAGCTTCAAAAAAGCGTCTGGGTTTATCCTTATCCGTGTTTTGACGAAATACTTTTTATCGGCAAATTTTTTAATGCAGAAAGATTTATAGAATTGTTGACAGTTGAAGAAATGATAAATGACGATAAACTTTTGAGATGCTTTCGATTACAATCATAAAATGATAATTTGATATTTGTCTAATTTGTCTACATTCTACGTCTACGCGATTTTTGTAGACACTATTGATATGTTTACTGGTATGTCTACGATTTACGCTTAGGCGTCATTTGCAGATAGAGTTTGATTATTTGATTAAGAGATTAAGATTTGAACCATCTCGGACGCTTTTTATTCAAGATGGCCCCGGACGCTTTTTATTCAAGATGGCCCTGGACTCATTTCATACTTTTGGCGGCGAACAGGCATCGCTGTCAAGGTTATTTGGTTCTTGATTTTGGGACAGATTTTGCAGAGATAAAATAATTTGCTATTATGCAGAGTATGCTGGACATCAAATTTATCACAGAGAATCCGGATTTGGTCAGAGAAGCGGCGAAAAAGAAGCGCGTTGATTTTAGCGTGGACGAATTATTGAAAATAGACGAAGAACGGAGAGCCGTTCTTCGCGAGGTTGAAGAATTTCGCGCGGAGAAAAACAGCGTCAGCGGCGACATCTTCGGGATTAAAGACGAATCGGAAAAACAAAAGAAGATAGAGGAAATGAAAGGATTGAAAGAAAAACTCGCGCAAAAAGAAAATAAATTGAAAGAAATAGAGGGAAAATGGAAAGAATTAATGCTCCAAGCGCCGAATATTCCCGACCTTTCGGTGCCCGAAGGCGAATCGGAAGCGGATAATCAGAAAATCAGGACTTGGGGAGAAATTCCTGAATTTGGCTCCCCGCCCAGGGATTTTGAGCCGAAAAGCCACATTGAACTGATGGAAAAATTAAACCTTGTTGATTTGGAGCGGGGAGCGAAGGTGGCGGGGTTTAGAGGATATTTTTTGAAAGGCGACGCCGCGATTTTATCAATTGCGCTATGGCAGTTGGCTTTTGACCTATGGATTAAAAAAGGATTTATCCCGATGACGGCGCCTTCTTTGTGCCGCGAGGAAAGTTTTACCGGCAGCGGCTGGCTGCCGCAAGGCAAAGAAGAAGTTTATAAAACGCAGGATGATTTATATTTGGCTGGTACGGCCGAAGTGCCGATAATGGGTTTTCACAAAGACGAGATTTTAGAAGAAAAAGATTTGCCTAAAAAATACATCGCTTTTTCGCCATGCTATCGCCGGGAAGCGGGGAGTTACGGCAAGGACGAAAAAGGCATTTTCCGGCTTCACGAATTCGCTAAAGTTGAGCAAGTTGTTTTATGCAAGGCGGATCACGAAGAGTCTGTGAGGTGGCACGAAGAAATCACCCGCAATTCGGAAGAAATAATGCAGGTTCTTGGCATTCCTTATTGTGTCGTTATAAATTGCGGGGCTGATTTGGGCTTGGGTCAAGTTAAAAAATATGACATTGAAGCTTGGGTGCCCTCGGAAAAAAGATATCGCGAAACTCATTCTTCTTCATATTTCCACGATTTTCAAACGCGGCGGCTCAATATCCGCTATCGGTCAAACGACGAAAAATTAAAATTTTGCCATTCTTTAAACAATACCGCCGTTGCCACTCCGCGTATTTTAATTTCGCTTTTGGAAAATAATCAGCGCAAAGACGGCTCCGTAAAAATTCCCGAAGTTTTGCGAAAATACATCGGGAAAGATATCATAGTTTGAAAAATATATTTCGCGCCGATTGTTTCAATTGGATATGCACGATATTTTGGCGTCATCGCGCCATTTGCGGCGCAAAAGATTTTTTCTGAAAGCAGGACTGGGGCTTGCCGCGATTTTGCTCGTCTCCCTTGGAATCACGGGTTTTTTTTACATCCCAAAATTCAAAATAAAGGAAATTTCAATTGAAGGAGCCGATGTTCTGGATAAAAAAGAATTCAGCGCTGAAATAAACGATTTTTTAACGCGGAAATTATGGAAAATTCTGCCTTATGACAATATTTTTATTTTTCCGGACGGACAAACCGCGGATGAAATTATGCCGAAATTCCCCATCATCAAAAGCGCTGTTTTTCGGCGCGATTTTCCCCAAAAACTTTCCGTTTTTATAGAGGAAAGAAAGCCGGCGGCCTTATTGTGCAGAGAATCTGAAATTCAAAAATTAGAGTGCGCTTTTGCGGACGAAGCCGGTTTTGTTTTCCAACTCGCTCCGAATTTTTCCGGGGGAATTTTCCTGAAATTTTTCGATAATCGCCGGCAATCAACCTTGGCCGGCGCGGCTATACCGGCTGATATCGGAAAAAATATAATTGACGCCGGCGAATTCAGGAAATTGAATTATTTCGTCAAGTTGCTTTCAAAAGAAAATCTCGCCGCCGGAAAAATTGTCATCAAAGACGAAGGCGCGTATGAAATCCATTTAAGAGAAAAATGGCAGATTTTACTAAACGATAAAAATGAGCCAGAACAATCTTTCGCCAATTTAAAACTCGTTTTGAGCCAAATAATCAAAGAAAAAACGCCGCAATTGGAATACATAGATCTCCGCCTCGGCAACAAGGTTTTCTATAAACTCAGGTGAGGGATAAATAGCATTATCTAAAATTTGTATATAAAAATTGAAGCGCCGGCGCGGCTGACCGGTGTTTTGTTTTTGAGCCACGAGTAAGTGTCGGCGGGATTTTGAATGAAATTTTTTACCGGTTTGGCGAAAGCGTTTTGCCTAAAAGTGGCGGAGATTGCAAACCAAGCTCCTTCCGGCGGTTTGCCCTTAGACGACCACCAGGGTTCAAATTTATCCCCGAGATAATATCGGGGGTTTCCTCCGCCGAAATAATCAACGGCGATTTTCCCTATTTTATTTTCGTCCGCGAATTTAGCGAGTCGCTTTAAATCTTGCCCCCAATCGTAGTTGGAGTCCGCGGCTATTTTATAGCCCTGCGATGTTCCTCCGGCCAATTCATTATAATATGAAAGATAATAGGGGAAAGTAAAAAGAGTCAAAAAGAAAATCCAAAGCGCCAAAGACCACAAAATCAGCTGTTTTTTAAATGATTTTAAGAAAGCTTCATAAGCATTTTTAATCCAGCCGTAGAGAGTTTGAGGATTGTTTAGCGTGGGAACTTTTGACCAGCGGATTATCTGCCGCGAAACCAAAAGATAAATGAAAGGAAGCGTGGGAAGCACGTGCCGAAAGCCGATGTTTAAAGGGCTGATTAAGGCTTGCAGCCAATAAATTCCGATAAAAATCATGGCGCCGGTTAAAACGAAATTGTCTTTGAGCCATTCTGCAACGGCGGATAATTTTTTTTCTTTTGCTTTCAAAATATTGCGAATGGAAAAAACAAGGGCGATGACGGTAAAAATATGAAACGCCAGGTGCTCTTTTAAGAAATAAAGCGCGGGGAAATAATAACGCCAGCCCGTCGCCGAAATTTCTCCCATAAAATAAGCGGTGTTGCCGCCGGCCGATCTTTGAAGAACCATCAAAACTCCAAAAAGATATTGCCCTAAAGCCCGCAAAACAGGTTTATCCGCCATCCAAATTACCAAATTAGCCGCAGGCCTGAATCCGAAAGAAGTTAAAATAAAATCGGTATCGCCGACTTGGCGCTGGGCGGGATAATTTAAAATATGAAATTGGTAAATAATGGTTATCAAAGCGACGCCGATTGCGCCGATAAGCGCGATTTTCAAGAGCATCTTCGCGCCTTCGCCGAAAATTTTTTTCGGCTCGCGATAATTTTCCAGAACCACCCATAATATTCCCAAAAAAACGTAAAGCGGCGCCAGAAGAACAAGGGAAAATTTTAAAAGCTGGGCTATGCCGAAAACAATTCCGGCGAAAATCATGCTTTTTACGGCAGACGGACTATTTTGTTTTTTGAGGAAATTGATGAAGGCGGCGATGCCGATAAAAAATCCGAAAGCCGCCGCCAAATCCGTGGTGACGTATCGCGAATGAGCGATAAAAGTCGGCGAGAAAGAATAAAAGAAAAGAGTCAGAAGGCCGACCTCGTCGCCGTATATGCCGCGAACCCACCTAAAAAGCAGCCAACCGAAAATAAGGGCGAGGAGCATTATGGGGAAACGGGAGAAACGGAGAATTTTATCGGCGTTATTGCCCGATTCGTAAAGAAAAATTCGGCCCATATCCCACTGGCCGTTGACGTCATTTTTCCACGCGCCGACATCGGTCGGGAAATTGAGGTTGAGATAGAGCAAGGGAAAAGCCGCTAAATCTTTTATCAAGGGCGGATGCTCGGGATTTAATCGGTAGTCTTTTTGAGCGAGATACGAATAGCCCGCGGGGATATGAGCCAGTTCGTCCATTGTCGCCGAATCGCCCCAGGCGGAAAAAAACATAAGGACAAACATTATTCCAAGCATCGCAACCGCTATAGTTGAATTAATGATTTTCATCAAATAAACGCCGCAAAATTTATTTTAAATTATTTATGAAGAGTTATAATGCCCGAACTTGCGTCAATTTTCAGCCCGTTAATTTTTTCTTTTAACGCCGCCCGCAAAATAGCGTCATTTTCAAGCATGGCGATATAAAAATTTTCTTTTTGCTTTGCTTCGCCGATGAATGAATCAAGATTTTTTATCGGGATATAAAAAATATTTTTTTCGCTTTGCCATTTCGGCAAATATGTTTTTGTGATAAACATCACGGTTTGCGAAGGCATCGGAATTCCGTGAACGTCAGCTCCGTCCGCGTTTATTATAACATATTTTGGAATATCTTTAGGAAGCGTATTCAAATATTTGCCGATCTTAACATAATTCGCGCTAAAAGCGTCGGCAACATTGGGGTTGGGCGCCCAGCGCAGAAAATATTGGTTAAAAGTCTGGCCGACGGCGGCCACGGCAAGGAAAAAGAGCAAAGCAACGAATTCTTTTCGGATGCGCTTTAATTGCGCCGAATATTGGGGGTATTGCTCCATTTTTTTAGTCAGCCAATTTGACGCTTTTACGATAATTTCTTCAAGCCCCAAGGCGGAAAAAATCATAATCGCGGGAATAACAACAATACTGCGGAGAGCGTGAGGAAGGCCTTCATTACTGATAATTGTCGGGATAAGCATAATAATAAGCCAGCTAAATAAAAAATAATTTTGAATTTTGAATTTTGAATTTTGAATTAAGTTCTTTATTCCGATGAATACTCCCAATAGAAATAAAAAACTGACTGGCCACCATAATTGGGGCGCTCCGGCTAAATTGTGTCTCCAATTGTAATCGCCGCGGGAAAAAAACATCCCGATAGTTTTTAGGATATTGAGGCCAAAGTCGCCGACAGGGGACGAGACAGCAAAAATTGACAGTTGGGATGCGCGGCCCAAAAAATCCTGGGGATTTTTCAAAAAATAAATTCCCAGAGGCAGGGCGGCCAAAAAAGAAAAAATGAGAAAAATTAAAATAAGTTTTTTCCGGCGGGCTTTCCATAACAGCATGAAAGGAATTATAAGAAGCAGAGGGGCAACCCGGTAAGCGATATAGGTATGAAAACCGAGTCCGAAAAGCAAACCTGACGCGGCAATTATAATGGACGGAGAAAAAAGCAAATTTTTTAATTCTAGGCGTGGGCGCGCATCCCGCCGTCGGCGGGGTAAGGATAAGGAATTAAAAAATTCGGCTTTTTTGAAAGCCTTCCATAAAAAATAAAAACTCCACACAAGAAAAAATGGAGCCAAGATTGCCCTAAATCCGATGCGGGAGAAATTAATGTGCCAAAACGAAGTCGCCATAAAAAAACTCGCCAAGAGCGCCACCCTGTCGGATGAAAATAATTCTTTAGCCAGGAAGTATAATCCTAAAACCGTTAAAATTCCGAAAAACGCGGCTACGCCTCTCGGCACCCAGGGCTCATTCCCCAAGATTGCAAGGGGCAGAGAGATTATATTAATCCACAATCCCTCCCGGCCGTTATTTTCCGGATAAAAGATTTTCCAGCCCAAGGCTGAAAAATTCGTTGTTTCCCACGCCTCCAAAGCGTTATTGGCGTACATCGCCTCGTCGGGATAAAACCCGGGCGGAATAGATTTGATATCCCAAAGCCGGAAAAACGAAGCCAGAACCATTATAGACAGAAGCGCCAGAAAGACATGTTTTTTGCTCATAGTTATTATTTTAATTGAAAATGTAATATAATGTAAGTATGGCGATTGAATCGCAACCAAAATTTTCGTCTTCTTCGGAAGAATTGGAATGGTTAAGACAGCAATTTAAGGAAAAAATAGAGGCTAAAGAAGCCAAAGAAGCAGAAGAAAAAAAAGAAATAATCCGCCAGATATTCGGCGAGCATATTTCAAAATCATCCGAGAAAATTTCCGTTCCCGAAGATAAAACGGCCGAAAAAGAAATCAGAGCGGCTGTTTTGCAATTAAAACCGGAAACTCACGACGCCCAAATGGAAGAACTTTTGGGAATTTTGGAGGAAAAAGGCATTGTGAGCGCCGTTTCCGTGGCCCGCGGTCTCGGCCCTCACATAGAAGACGATTTTCATCGGGTTTTAGTGCAATATTTTTTGGATAGAATTGAAAAACCCGGCTTTTCTCCGGAAAAATCCCGTCTTTTCAAGGCGGTAGGCATGGTTTTATATGAAATTTCTTTTCCTCAAGAAGAGCAAAAGGCGGAAGCGGGAAAAACTTTCAAGGATTTGATTTCGGCGATGGAGCAATTTTACAGCGGCATGGCCGCAATCGCCTCCCAAAAGCCGGAATTCAGCTTATGGCCGCGGCCGAAACCGTATTACGTTCTTGAGTTGGCTTTGCCGGTAGTCGGAGAAGAGATAGTTTTTTACGCCGGCGTTCCGAGAAATAAGGGGGTTTTGTTTGAAAAGCAGATTTTGGCGGTTTTCCCAAAAGCCCGTCTCAAAGAGAAAAAAGACGATTATAATATTTTCAATCATTCCGGCGCAAGCTTGGCCAGCGTTGCCAAGCTGAAAACTTCATCCGTCATGCCCATTAAGACATACGACAAGCTTAATGTTGACCCGATGGAGGTTATTTCAAACGCTTTTTCCAAGCTGGAAAAAGAAGGAGAGGGCGCGGCGCTTCAGATTGTTATTTCTCCGGAAGCCGGAAATTTTTCTCAACGGATAAAAGCCGCCATCAACAGCCTCAAAAGAGGAGAACCGCCGGCAAAAGCCCTCAAGGGCGAAACAGGCTTGGTTGGCGGACTGATCAAGGCCATTTCGGAATTTTTTACCGGCATTCCGAAAAAAAGGAAAGAAGGGGAGCAAATAATCAAGATTATTGACGAAGAATTAGTAAAACTTTTAATTGCCAAGGCCTCGCTTGGAATAATGTCGGTGAATCTCCGTTTGCTTGTTTCAGCCAAGACAAAAGAAGAAGCGGCAAAACACCTGGACGAATTAAAAAGCGCCTTTTTCCAATTTAACGAGCCGTCCGGCAACGCTATTTTGTTCAAAGACGCAGAAGTTAAAAAATCGCAAAAATTATTCCACCGGTTTTCTTTCAGGATTTTTGACCAAAGCGAGGCGTTTTATTTGAATACCGCGGAATTGACGAGCGTTTTTCATTTTCCTATTGCCCCTCTTTCCGCTCCCAAAATAAAATATCTTAAAGCCAAAGACGCGGCTCCGCCGCCCGGTCTTCCCGAAGAAGGTTTGCTGCTCGGGAAAAATGTTTATCACGACGAAGAAGCTTTTATTTATATGAATCCGGACGACCGGCGCCGCCATCTTTATTTGGTGGGCCAGACCGGCACCGGAAAATCCGTCCTGATGCAGAATTTAATTCTTCAGGACATCAAAGGCGGAAAAGGGGTTTGCGTGATTGACCCCCACGGCGACAGCGTTCAAGAACTTCTTGGTCATATTCCTTCCGAGCGGGCAGAAGACGTTATTTATTTTGACCCGGCAGACACTCAAAGGCCGATGGGGCTTAATATGCTGGATTACGATCCTAATTTTCCCGAACAAAAAATATTTCTAATCAACGAGCTTCTGGAAATATTCAATAAACTTTACAATATGTCCATTGCCGGCGGCCCGATGTTTGAGCAGTATTTCAGAAACGCCGCCATGCTGGTAATGGACGATCCGGGCTCCGGCGGCACTTTGCTTGAAATTGTGCGGGTTTTAACGGACAAAGAATTCCGCGAATATAAGCTCAGGCAGTCAAAAAATCCCGTTGTGAAATCTTTCTGGAAAGAAATAGCCGAAAAAGCCGGCGGAGAATTCGCTCTGCAGAATATGGTGCCTTACATAACCAACAAGTTTGACATTTTTCTTACCAACGACATTATGCGGCCGATTATCGCCCAAAACCGTTCTTCTTTTGATTTCCGCAAAATTATGGACGAAGGAAAAATTCTTTTGATTAACCTTAGCAAGGGCCGACTGGGCGATTTGAACGCCAATTTGCTTGGCCTGGTTGTTGTCGGCAAGCTTTTGATGGCGGCGTTGTCCCGCACGGATTTGCCGGAGACCGAGCGACGGGACTTTTATCTTTACATAGATGAATTTCAGAACGTTACCACGAAATCAATCGCCACTATTTTGTCCGAGGCGCGAAAATACCGGCTTAACCTTATCATCGCCCACCAGTTTATCGGCCAGTTGGACGAAGACATTAAAAAAGCCGTTTTCGGCAATGTCGGTTCAATGGTGATGTTTCGGGTCGGCGCCGAAGACGCCCAGTTTTTGGAAAAACAGGTTGAGCCGACATTCAACGCTTATGATTTGATGAATATTGAAAACTTTAACGCTTATCTTAAATTTCTAATCAACGGCCAGCCAGCCCGGCCTTTTAATATCCGGTCAATGCTCCCTGTCGGAAGAGGAAATTCTCTTTTGGCGGAATCGGTAAAAAACCTTTCCGGCTTAAAATACGGCCGGCCCCGGGCGGAAGTTGAAGAAGAAATTCGCGGAAGATATGCGCAAAAAGCGCCGGGTATTCTGGAGAAGTATTAAATTCCCGTCGCAAAATTAATTTTGCGACGGACAACAAACTTATGGATAATAAACATTTTTGGAAGTTCGTGGCGGGATTTTTAGGGATTGTTGTTTTGGCCATAGTCGCTCTCTGGGGTTTTGAATCGCTACAAACTTATAAAGAAAATCAGGCGCGGGAAACCGTGCTGACGGAATATTAAAAAGCCGTCCAACGCGGCATGACGGCTTTTTGATTTTTAAAATTTTTATTAAATATAATCTTCAAACGACTCAAGCATTTCGGAAACCGATTCGTCCCTGAAAACATTCAGCATCGTGAGGGCAAGAAGTTTTTCCACGCCCAACGTTCTTATTTTAGAGCAAAGGAGGGCTTGTTCCGGAAGGGGAATGGAGTTGGAAACGATAAGTTTTTCTATGGCTGACGCCTCTATGTTTTCCAAAGCATTGCCGGATAAAACAGGATGGGTGATATAACACCAGATTTTTAAAGCGCCGGCCCTTTTCAGCGCTTCGGCGCTTCTTTTCAGCGTGCCGCAGGTGTCAACAATATCGTCAATTATAATAATATTCCGCTCCTTTACGTCGCCTATAATGTTTATAACTTCAACTTCGTTCGTTTTCTCGCGCCGTTTATCTATATGGGCGACAGGGCAAGCCAATCTTCTGGCGTAAGCGCGCGTTCTCGCCACTCCGCCGGCGTCGGGAGAAACAAAAGTAAAAGAAGAGAGGTCGGGAAAATGCGTCTTGATGTCGCTCAAGAAAACCGGGCGGATGTAAATATGGTTTAAGGGGTGCAAATTATCAAAACATCCTTCAATCTGGCCGGCGTGAAGATCCAAAACTATCAATCTGTTCATTCCCGCTTTTATCAAAAGATCCGCGGCCAATCGCGAAGAAATAGGAGTGCGGGGTTCGCCTTTTCTGTCTTGGCGGCCGTAACCGTAGTAAGGAACAACGGCAGTGACGTCGCGCGCCGAAGCGCGGCGGGCCGCGTCAATCATAATGCAAAGTTCCATGAAATTGTGATTTACCGGCGGGCAAGCGGATTGGATAATGAAAATATGGGAACCGCGGATGTTCTCTTCTATCTCAACGCGGGTTTCTCCGTCGGAAAAAGCGCCGACAAGCGCCTTAACCGGCTCAATGCCAAGCTCTCGGCAGATTTTTGAAACCAGCAGGGGGTTGGAATTTCCGCATAAAATTTTGAATCTTTTTCTTTCTTGTTCTTCAATGGCCGGCGGCTTCAAAATAGCCATCATTCCGCTCCATTTGATTAATTTTCAAAGATGAAATCCTTTCAAATTTAGCATTTTAAGACAGGCAGTCAATAGGGCGCGATACGCGCGGCCGCGCGAGCTTGACAAAATTAAAAATTTAGAGTATTTTACAAGGAGAAATTTGCACATAAACAACCGAATATAGGAGATTGGCATATGGAATTGAGCGTGTTTTTTGGATATGGTTCCGGAGTGATGCTTGCTATCGCGTATTGCGTTTATTACCGGCAGATGTATAGTGGCATGTCTTCTCCAAATGTGGCAACGTGGACGATTTGGACCTATCTTGTTGTTCTGAATGTGTCCAGTTATTACATCATGACGGGGGATTTGGTTAAAAGTTTTGTTGGTATAATCAGCGCAATAGCTGTTTTGCTGACATTTCTTATTTCTCTTGTTTTTGGAAAATTTTCCCGCCCGAAAAATATTCAACTTTTAATGCTTGCGATCGGATTGGTTGCCGGATTGGTGTGGTGGATCTGCCGTTCCGCAACATACGCGAACCTCATTATGCAGGGATGTCTTGTTATTTCGTTTATCCCAATGTTTATAGAATTGTGGGGAAATCCGAATAAAGAAACGCCGTTGTCGTGGTTTTTGTGGGCGGCGGCATACGGGATGGCAGTTGCGGCGGTTTTGTTGAGATGGAACGGCAATGTTGTTGATATTATATTTCCTTTACGGTCGGCCGTGTTTCACGCTGCGGTCGGATTTCTGGCGATGAGAAAACCGAGACCAATAATTTCACAAACAATCTAAACAAGAGGAGTTGAATAAAACACGAGTCAAATAACTTTCACGCCCCGCCCCGCACAGGGGCGATTTTTTATACTCTAAAAACTGCGCTGTTTGATTGCGGATATTTTATTTTTTATGTAGAATAACGATGTATGAAAAATAAAGATTTTTTATTGGCGGGAATCGCCGGGTTTTTGACGGGACTTTTTATTCTGCCGACGCTTAAAAATATAAAAATATCCTCCGGCGGATATCTTATCATGATTGGCATTGTGGCCGGCGTCCCTCTGTTGTGGGCATTGGCTCTGATGGTCGGCCGTTTTTTATCTCGCTGGCTAAGCTGGCTCTACCAATTCGTTAAATTTTGCGTCGTCGGATTCTTAAATGCCGCCATTGATTTTGGCGTTTTGAATTTGCTAAGTTTATACACGGGATTGACGAGCGGTTTGATAATCGGGGGGGTGAACGTGCCGGGATTTGCCGTGGCCGCGACAAACAGTTATTTTTGGAATAAATTCTGGGTTTTCAGCCACAGGAGAAAAGAAGGAGAAAAGATTGATTACGGCGATATTTTCACGTTTGCGATAGTGGCGATTTCAGGGGCGATTATAAACAGCGGGGTAGTGGTTTTAATCAGCACCTATATCAATCCTTTTTTCGGCTTGTCGCCCGAGCGCTGGTTAAATATCGCCAAAGTCGTCGCTTCCGCCGGCTCCTTGGTATGGAATTTTATCGGCTTTAAGTTTTTCGTGTTCAAGGGAATTGACTCGCAAAATCAGAGCCGTTAGGCGAATGATTTATTATAGTCGTTAACGCTTCTTAATTTTTGGCATGAGCGAACTTGTTCTCTATCGCAAATATCGTCCCCGGAATTTTGAGGAAGTTTTGGGCCAAGACCATGTTGTTGTCGTGCTTAAAAACGCCGTCCATCTGAAGCGAATCGCCCATGCTTATCTTTTTTCCGGGCCTCGGGGAACCGGCAAAACCAGCGTAGCGCGCATTTTAGCGAGAGAGGCGGGCTGCGACGAAATTGATCTTATAGAAATTGACGCCGCTTCTTCCCGCGGCATTGATGAAATCCGCGCCTTGCGCGAAGCGGTGCGTTTTTTGCCTTTCAAAAGTTCTTATAAAATTTACGTGATAGACGAAGTGCATATGCTGACGAAAGAAGCGTTTAACGCCCTGCTTAAAACCCTTGAAGAGCCTCCCGGACACGCTGTTTTTATTCTGGCAACCACCGAAGCGGCAAAAGTTCCCGAAACAATAATTTCGCGCTGCCAGCATTTCGTTTTCCGGAAAATACCGGAAAGTCTTATTCGGGAGAGCGTTTTAAAAATTGCCGAAAAAGAGGGCTTTAAAATGGACGACGAAGCAGCCGGCTTGGTAGCTCTTTTTAGCGACGGTTCGTTTCGGGACGCCCAGGGAATGCTCGGCCAGCTTTTCAGCTTGGCCGGAAAAAACATTACCGCGGAAAAAGCAAGGGAATTTTTGGCGGCGCCGGCGAAAAATTTGGTGGAGGATTTTACCTCGGCAATATTTGAAAAAGACGCGCGAAAGGGCCTCATGGCCGTAGAAAAAGCAGGAGAGCAGGGGATTGAAATGCGGCTTTTTTTGAAATTTATTCTGGCCGAATTCCGTTTTATTTTGATGCTCCAGATGGCCGATTCAATGGAAAAAGAAATAGGGCGCTTCGTTTCCGGCGACAAACTGATATTTTTGAAAGGGAAAAAGAATGTTTTTACCGGCAAAGAATTGGGGAATATTTTATCAACGCTTCTTGACGCTTACGACGCCAGAAACGCCGGGTATCTTCCTCAATTGCCTTTGGAATTGGCGCTTTTCAAAATCGTCAGCGGAAATTGAAAATTTATTTTGCGGGATCGTCCCTGGCCGCGCCTGCGGCTTGCCGCGGGCAGGCTAACGGTAGGACATTTATGTATTTTATTTATATCTTGAAAAACGCATTAATAATCATAATTTCGGAAAGACGAAATCAACTAAGAACAGGAGGCCACTTAAAATAATATATTTTGAAAAACATAATAAATAGCTTAAAAGAAACCAGAGAACGCGAAAAGTTTTTAAAAAGCTATAAAGGGGCGGGAGAAAAAAGAAAAATAATAGCAAAATGCGATAAATATTGCGGGATCGTCTAACGGTAGGACATCAGGTTTTGGACCTGAGTATCTAGGTTCGAATCCTAGTCCCGCAGCCACATTGTGAGACCGACCGAGCGAGATTTATCCACAGGTCGGCGAGTATTTATGAATTTTGCCAATTTTGATATAATTCAAATAATGATGAATAAAAAAATACTTATTATAATTATAGCGGCAGTTTTATCAATTGGATTGGTTATAGGCGGCTATTTTTACTGGCAGAAAATCAAAGAAAAACCCGAAG
>Ga0209212_1004632_pt1 | contig 16868 bp, 17 predicted proteins | sample RifGroC2_FD_183996 | JGI IMG/M metagenome (GOLD analysis project Ga0209212, IMG submission 183996) | Groundwater microbial communities from Rifle, Colorado, USA - Groundwater C2 (SPAdes) (version 2) | ecosystem: Environmental > Aquatic > Deep subsurface > Groundwater | place: Rifle, Colorado...
TTGGATGATATACGGTATGCTGATTCATGATCTGCCGCTGATAGTGGCCAACATCATACCTCTGATCTGCAATGCACTGTTGACCGGGTTAAAGCTGCATTACAGCAATAATGGCAACTGAACGAGATACACATGAAAACAACACATCAACGGAGGAACAAACCATGAAACGCTTTCTTGCAATACTACCGCTGCTCCTTCTGCTGTCTACCCTTTCCGGCTGCGGCTACAACACCATGCAGGCCAATGAAGAAGCCGTAATTGCGGCCTGGGGCAATGTGGAATCATCCTACCAGCGCCGGTCAGACCTGATCCCCAACCTGGTTGAAGTCGTCAAGGGTTATGCCAAACACGAGGCCGAGACCCTGACAGCGGTCACTGAAGCCCGCGCCAAGGTGGGCTCAATGCAGGTTTCCAAGGAAGTCCTCAACGATCCAGCGGCCATGAACAAGTTCCAGCAGGCTCAGGGTGAACTTTCCAGCGCCCTCTCACGCCTTATGGTGGTGGTGGAAAGATATCCGGACCTGAAGGCCAACCAGAACTTCATGGATCTGCAGAAGCAGCTGGAAGGAACCGAGAACCGCATCAATGTAGCCCGTGAACGATATAATGCATCCGTGCAGGTCTTTAACACCAGTATCCGAACTTTCCCCAACTCCCTGACCAACTCCCTGTTGCTGCACCTGCAGCGCAAGGAAGCCTTCAAGGCTGAGGAAGGGGCCAAGGTGGCGCCCAAGATAAAGTTCTGACAATGTCAATATCACTTGGGGCTCCTGAATGGACCTGTTTCTGATACTCAAACGCATACTCATACTGGCCATACTGGTTCTTATGCCGCTGCAGGTGCTGGCCTTAGACGTTCCAGGGCTGACAGGACGCGTCAACGACTACGCCAGGCTGCTTTCTCCCGAGAACGTCAGCCGCCTGGAGCAGAAATTGGCAGGTTTCGAACAAGAAACATCGACACAGATCGTTGTGCTGACCATCCCTTCCCTGCAAGGTGACAACATCGAGCAGTTCGCCATTCGGGTGGTCGATCAGTGGAAGATCGGCCAAAAAGGCAAAGACAACGGCGTGCTGCTGGTATTGGCCCAGGCCGAACGGAAAGTCCGTATCGAGGTCGGCATGGGTCTTCAGGGGGTTCTGCCGGACATAACCGCCGGCCAGATCATCCGTGATGTTATGTCCCCTCTCCTCAAGGCCAACAATTTCGACCTGGCTATGAACGACGGAACAGATGCCATCATGTCCGCAACCAAGGGCGAGTTTACAGCCTCTCCCCAAGATCAGCACAGAAGGCCTCATAAAAAATCCACCTCATCGCTTACCCTCTTCCTGCTGGCAGCAGTTGCCGCCGTCATATTGGGTTCCTATTCTCGTTTTCTGGGGGGCGTTGCCGGGGCAGCCGGCCTTCCTCTGGCAGCCTTTTTTGCCTTGCCCGGCGTCGGCATGATGATGCTGCTCATCCTTGCTGCGGCAGGCTTTGCGGGAGGATTACTGCTAAGTGCCCTTTTTTCAAACTCGGTTGGCGGCGGAGGAGGCGGTGGTGGAGGGTTCTTCATTGGAGGAGGAGGATTCGGCGGTGGAGGGTTCTCATCAGGCGGCGACAGCGGGTTCTCCGGCGGTGGCGGCGGTTTCGACGGCGGCGGCGCATCTGGCGATTGGTGACAGACATGGCTCCTAACATCAACAAATATCTTTCTACGGATCAGCAGGCGACTATTCAGGCGGCAGTCAGGGATGCTGAGTCCCGCACTTCAGGCGAGATCGTTCCCATGCTGGTGCCGCAAAGCGACGATTACCGCGAGGCAGCTATCCAGGCGGCAGTTATTATGGCCGCTGCCGTGTCTTTGGTCTTATCTCTCGCTATACATGACACCTCGGTCTGGTTTTTCCTTCCCACAGCCTTGGCACTTTATTTCCCACTCCTGGTTGTGATACAGCGCCTGCCGCTGTTCAAGCTTGCCCTTACGCCAGCCAAAAGGGTCAGCGAGATCGTTCGCCTGCGAGCTATCCGGGCCTTTTACGAGCAAGGGCTCCACCACACCCGTGAGGAGAACGGCATCATCATCTTTATCTCTCTGCTGGAGCGCAAGGTATGGATACTGGGTGACCGCGGCATCAACGCCGTCATCCCTGCCGAGCGCTGGACCACCCTTGCCTCAGGCCTCACTGCCGGCTTACGTGACGGCCGCATGGCAGAAGCATTGGTTACCACCATCACCGAGGTTGGCGACATCCTCCGTCAGCACTTCCCTCACCGGACCGAGGACACCAACGAGCTTCCCGACCTTCTGGGAGAATAACTGGGATACAAAAAAGCGGGGCAGCAATTTGCCGCACCCGCTTATCCCAAATACAAACTCCCATCTGAACCCTACTTCATCAAAACCTTCAGCGCCTGTTTGAGCATATCCTCCACAGCTCCCCCCTGCGAGGCATCCAGCCCGCCCATTGCCTTGCGCACCTGCGGTTCCTTGTAACCCAGATTAAGAAGGGCAGAGGCAACATCATCCATGACATCACCGGTGGGAATCTCCCGCTGCTCAGCTGCCGGTACGGTGCTCAGATCAAGCCGGCACACCTTTTCCTTCAACTCCAGAACCAGCCGTTCTGCGGTCTTCTTGCCAATGCCCGGTATGGCCGACAACTTGTGGATGTCCCCCTGACTAAGTGCCTGGGCCAAGGCTGCCGGCTGGATATTTGAAAGGATATCCCGACCCATTTTAGGACCAATCCCAGAGACAGAGATAAGCAGCTGAAAGAAAGATTTTTCCAGCCTTGTGCGGAACCCATACAGCTGAATCGCATCCTCCCGCACACTGGTATGAATATGCAGGGACGCGGAGCCGCCCTCTTCAGGAAGCTCGTAGTAGGTGGAAAAAGGGATCAGCACCCGGTAGCCGACTCCGTTCACATCAAGGATTATATGATCCGGTGATTTGTGGGCAATCTTGCCCGTAAGCATGGCAATCATGGTTTGAAGTTCCTCCAGGAAGTGGCCCGTTTGGACGGGGCCGGACCGGTCTTCTGTTTGAGTCCGTGGGAATTTATGTGGCAGATGGCAATCGCCAGTGCATCGGAAGCGTCTTCCTGGGCTATCTCAGGCAGGCTCAACAGCGCCTTGACCATCTGCTGCACCTGTCCCTTCCCTGCCTTGCCCTGCCCCACCACCGCCTGTTTGACCTGCAAGGCGGTGTATTCGGCAACCGGCAGTCCGGCATGAACGGCCGCCACTATAGCTGCCCCCCGCGCCTGCCCCAACTTGAGAGCACTCTGCGCATTGGTGGAAAAGAAGATGTTTTCCACCGCCACTTCATCGGGATGGTACTGGGTGATAACATCGGAGATACCGTCAAAAATCCTCTTTAACCTGCCAGGAAAATCCACAGCGCTATCGGTGAAGATGGCGCCATTATCCACATGGACCAAATGGTTGCCGACCTGCTCAACGATGCCGTAACCGGTAGTGCGCGAACCTGGATCAATGCCGAGAACTCTCATTTAAAATCCGCAACCGCCGCCATGCTTGAGATGGTACTTTTGATGAAATTCTTCCGCCTCCCAGAATATGTCAATGGGGACGACCTCCGTTACGATCCTGCTCCTCAGTCTTCCTGAGTGGTCAAGACGTTCCAGAGATTCCTGAGCCAGTCGGCGCTGCTCCTCTGTGTGAAAAAAGATGGCCGAACGATACTGGCTGCCCACGTCCGGCCCCTGGCGGTTAAGCTGAGTCGGATCATGGGACTGCCAGAAGATTTCAAGCAGCTGAACATAGGTTCCCTTCTCAGGGTCGAAGGTAACCTCGACCGCTTCGGCATGGCCTGTGTCTCCCGTACAGACATCCAGGTAGCCAGGGTTGCCGGTATGCCCACCGGTATAGCCCACCCTCGTGGCAATCACACCCGCTGCTTCACGGAATTCATCCTCCACACCCCAAAAGCAGCCGGCAGCAAAGGTAGCTGTCTCCATTTTGCCCCCTAAACCTTGACAAACAGGATAAGAACTAATTCCAATTTCAAATCAAAGATGAAATCAAGGCGGCGAGCATTGAGGCTCTGAGGCGTACAATTAGTGCGCTAGAAATCATTTTTTGCGGTTCTTAAGCAGAAAATGATTTCGTGAACGCACTTATCCTGTTTTCAGGGCCAAGTACGTTGAGGAGCCGAAGACGAGTCAACGAAGATAGCGCTTTGATTTGGAATTGGTATAACAAAAAAGGGAGCCGAAGCTCCCTTATGTTTCTCTACATCATCTTTTCCATATCATCCGCCGAGATATCGAAATTGGCGTAGACATTCTGGACATCATCGTTGTCTTCCAATCTATCCATCAATTTGAGCATACTCTCGGCCTGCTTACCCTCCAGCACCACCATGGTTTGCGGTATCATGGTGATCTCGGCGTTGGCAAACTTGAATCCCTTGGCCGCCAGCGCCTCACGCACCTCGATGAAATTCGAAGGGTCGGTCAGCACTTCAAACTGCTCGTCCTCTTCAACAACATCATCGGCACCAGCCTCAATAGCCGCCTCAAAGAGCTGTTCAAAATCAATTCCCTTGTCGAAGGCAATCAATCCCTTCTTGCTGAACATCCATGAAACGCAGCCTGCCTCGCCCATATTGCCGTTACACTTGGTGAAGATACTGCGAATATCGGACACGGAACGATTACGGTTATCGGTCAAAACCTCAACCAGCACTGCTGCGCCTCCAGGTCCGTACCCCTCGTAGACGATCTCCTCGTAAGTCACACCCTCCAACCCGCCAGCGCCTTTCTTAATAGCCCGTTCAATATTATCCTTGGGCATATTCTCGGCCTTGGCCTTATCCACCGCTGTTCTCAATCGCGGATTAGCAGCCGGGTCAGCGCCGCCGAGCTTGGCAGCAACCGAGATCTCCTTGATGATCTTGGTAAAGACCTTTCCACGTTTTGCGTCTGCAGCGCCCTTTTTGTGCTTGATTGTACTCCATTTATTATGACCTGACATCTTTCCCGCTCCTTTGAGAAAATATGATAAAGAATGTGTTTTCTTGTTGCCTTAAAAAGCGGCAGATATTAGCATGGTGTAAGCCCCCTGTCCAGAGGGAAATTGACGCAGGCCAAAGGATAGACCAACTATGCAGACTCTAAAGTACACGGTTGCGATTATTACGCTTTCTCTCCTGTCGATGTTTGAGCTGGGATGCAGCGCAACAAATCCAAACACCCCTCCACCTCGCGACCCGCCACCCATCCTGGCACAGGACGAACTCCTGCGTCCATACACCAAACTGGGCCGGATTCAGATAACCCGGGAAATATACGGCATTCTCGATTACAAGCTGAATCCTGACATTCTCGAATGGGGCTATGCCGCAATACGCGCAGAAGCTGCTAAAATGGATGCCGACGCGGTTATTCTGCCCGAAGTCACCGGGGCTACCACAACCTACCTTTTAGTGCCTTCCACCGAATACCGCGCCACCGGTATTGCCATTAAATTCAAATAGAGATTGACATGACCATGATAAATTTTATATAAGAACTGTTCACACAACAAATGGCGGCGTAGCCAAGTGGTAAGGCAGAGGTCTGCAAAACCTTTATTCAGCGGTTCAAATCCGCTCGCCGCCTCCAACAAATTGTAACAGCCCGATTTTTCGGGCTTTTTTATGTCCTCGTGTAGCAATTCACCGTTTGCTACAAAATCTGCTACACGAGGCGTCCGTGTACATTTACAAACGCACCAAAAACTATTATTTTCGTGTGGTGGTCCCTCGGGACCTCCGCGCGCATTTCCCCTGCCGCGAAATAATCAAATCCCTAAAAACACGATATTACGAGCAGGCAAGGATCGTTGGGCGCGACCTGCATAAAAGCCTCGACAACCTGTTCGTGATGATACGGAGTGGCAGGATGGATCAATTACAAATCGATACGGCAGTACGAACCTTCCTCAAAAAGCAGGTTATTGATGGGGAAGGCGTCCTTTGTTATAAAGGAAAAACAAATACTCTCGAAATGGTCGATTTTAGGCCCTTAGACTACTACCTCACCCAGTCAGCCAATGATTTTGACAGGACAGCAAAGAGTATTTGCACAAAATTGGCTAATCGCGATACTTCTGGCATGGAGTCGGCTATCATGCGTGTGTTTGGCCTCAGCCCTATCAATGAAGGGTACAGAATGGCTTGCCTGGCCCTCCTCACCGCAGAAGCCGAGCTTTATAACGCACACGCTGAACTGGCACGCGGAAATTTTGCTGCCATAAATGGACTTCGTGCCCGTGCAAAAGATCAAGACTTGTCGATTGTACCCGCACCACCATTGCCAACATATCCGGCAAATTCAACCATGCCGACAAAACTACTATCTGAGGCAATCACCCTCTACACCAATGATAAATTGGAAACAAAGGCGTGGAACGATAAATCGAAATATGAAAACGCTCGAAACTTCGAATTGATACTTTTTGTCGTAGGGAACATTGAGATGAGCCGCCTCGATGACTACGAATTTTCCGCCGAAATATTCAAGAGATTCACACTCCTTCCCAAAAACCGTACAAAATATGCACGCTACAAGAACAAATCAATTCATGAAGTCATAGTCATGTCCAATGTTGTGCCCTTGAGCACAGAAAGAATCAACAAGTACATCGAGTATTTGTCCGCGCTGGTGAAGTTTGCCATTCAGAAAGACTGGATGAGGAAAAACCACTTCGAAGGTAAACGGATTAAGCAAAAAGTAAATGCAGCCGACAAGCGGGATGCTTACTCAAAAGTAGATATTGAACGCCTGTTGACAGGACTGAGACTTTGCTTCGACAAGGATGAACCTGAAAAACTCTGGATTGCATTAATGATGCTGTTCCTCGGCTGTCGTCCTGCTGACCTGGTTCGGATAACCAGGGACAAGTTCCACACCAGTGACGGTATCCTGTGCGTTGATTTGCAGAGCAAGACCGACGCTGGTGCCCGAACCGTACCTGTGCACCCTTTCCTTCTGGAGTGTGGTTTCAACAATTTTCTAGATTCAATACAAGCCCCAAATGGCAAGTTGTGGAGCAATAATCTGAAGTTCTACATAGCAAAAGACGCCAATACGCATGAACGCTGGTATAATCGAACTTTTGAACCAAAATTTGTTACAACGTCACCCAAAAAATCTTTGTATTCCATCCGGCATACATTCATCACGACATTGAAACATGCGCGCGCTGACCTTCAAGTTCTCAAAGAAATCGTCGGCCACGAAAAAGACCTTCCCGACTTCGACATCACCCTTGACCGCTACGGGAAAGCATTTTCCCCGAAGAAAAAACTTGAGATAATGAATCAACTGGATTACGGGGTTGACCTTCAGCCCATCAAGGAGTTTTGCCGAAAGATAATTTGGTAGGTTAGCGGTAGCCTAGGACGTCATTGCATGAGGAGGACTGGTGAAAAATCTGATGTGATAAAGGCGGTATCATTTGATGCCGCCTCACCAGTTCTAAATGGTTAACAAATCCTGATCCATATATCGCAGTCTTCCTCTTCTGTGCCGTTCTGAAATACACCGACATCGTGTTCGCGAGCAATCTTTTTGACAGTTTCATGGAATATTCTGAAATGAGGCATAACAGCATTTTTTTTCTTGGGCATCTCAAGTATTACCTCCCAGTAATCACCTGCCTTGTCGAAAGAAAACACCAAAGGCAACATGCTATGCAGGAAAAGACTTTCGCCTGATTCTTTTGACAAGCGAACCAGATCCCTAATTGGGCGTACAATACCGTCGTGAACTGTCTCAGTCACGTTTTCCCCAAGCCGCGTAGTAATACATTCCATAGTAGTCTCCTTATCGGTAATCGTATCCGTCACTTATGGTTGCCCGCATCTTCTAAAAAAATGCAGCCGCGCCAACACATGTCAGCAACGGCTGCCCATAGCCACGCCTGTTACAGTTCGGCCAAGTCGTTGTAGAATGCTTCGAAGGCCTTGACGATGAGCTCAATGTCCGCCTTAACATCGGCAACCGCCTGCTCGCGCTCAACGAGAGTTTCGCGGTACAGTTCCAGGTGGCGGCGGATATCAGCCTCAATCGCCTCCTGCGTAGCCTGCGAAAGCTGGATAGGAATGTCGATTTCGCCGTGCGTCAACATATCCAGCTTGCTTAATAAAGCCCCAATAGTGCTGTGGGACCCACCCAAGCGCGCGTGGACTAGGCGGTAACTTAGGCGTCGGCCATTCATTTCCTCACGTAGTGCGAGCAATTTCTCAATAGTGGCCTTTGCGCGGCTTTTCTTGGCCGGCTTTTCTACCTGGACTTCAGTTGCACCGTCTTCGCCATGGTTATTAGCCTCACTAACCGTACCAGCTTTCTGGCGCTTACCGCCTCCCGGATTCTTGGCGCCAGCCGCTTTGGTCTCGCGCGCTTTCTTCTTGGCCGGGGTTACCTTGACCTCTTTGGCCGGAGTTTTGCTGCTGTCAGCAGACTTGATCGCGGTTGCGCCATTCTGCTTGGCTGCCTGCGCCGACTTTAACCTCACGCTCACCTGCTCCGTTGCCATAATTTCCATCCTTTCCGCCGGTCTCCGGCACCGAGCGCATGCCTGACAAATTTGAGCGCATGCCTGACAATTGCTCTCCAAAAAAATACCACCGGTCTGGTGGCCTGACAAAATAATATCACTATCCGTATAGCCTTGTCAATGGGGCACCTGAATTTCCATGCTTCCCCATAGTAACTAGCTGTAATTTATCACGTTAAGACTGTTTACAATATGCGGCGGCTAGGAGGTTGATAGTATACGGATAGAGATTGTCGATGGGTTTCGCATCCCGGCGCTTGCTCAGTGACGTAACCTTAATGGCTTCTTCGTCGATACCGGCGTCGATGATGCCGAGGTAATCAGGGTAGTGGTTATAAGAGGCTTTATCTTCTCCGAACACATGTGTCACCGTGAGCCACAGTTTGTCGCAAGGGTATTGTGGGTTATGGGTTTGAAAGTTAAGCCCAAAATTGTCTTTGTCGAGATGGGCCGAACCTATACAGATGCCGTGGACTTCATAACCGAAGCCATGTGGGTCGTTATTGCAGAGCACCAGTGCATCAATAAGGTCACTCTGGTATGGGCGGTACTGCTCCCTGCAGTCTACCAATTGCGGATTGCCATAGTGCTTGAAAAGCGTGGAAAGACTTTCTTTAAGGGCGACCAGAAGCAGGCCTTCAACAACACGAGTTCTAACTGTTGCGTCGTCATTGATGCGCATAGTAAATGATTTGTTTTTCTTCCGGCCGCGAGCGGTCTTAGAGTCCATTGCCGGCCGTAGGGAAGACCAGAGGTCGTCAAGCTCCTTGCGGGTGATATTGTTCTTTATGAGGACACGATCGCACAATTCCTGATAAAGAGCGTTCGGAGCGACGCGCGACAGTTTTTGCAGCACGTTCAGATGCTCCGCGTTTGACTTGGACAGTTCACGCAGTGGGGTCTGGTATTCATGCGGCAAAGTATTCAACAGCTCATTATATAGCATACCGGCGCGCCGGTATTCCCAGAATGAGTATTTGCTAATTCCAATTGTCTTTGCCAGCTCAAGGCCCCATCGGGTGAAGGACAGGGTTTCGGACGATTCACTGTCATTGCGCCAGGAGCCGTCATTCTCTTTAGTAATGATATAGTCGGCAATCGCGCCCCAACCATCAATCTTTTTAGGGATGGTAGTCATCTGATTTCCTCTTTATTTTGTCATGTAGCCTGACAATAACATGTTCATAGCACTTCGTCAAGCAGGTATGAATTAGACAGTGAGGGCAATCCGTAACAGTGTAGCAGTGTAGCGCTACACTACACCTCGATCCTTGATGAAATTGCACAATCCCTGAAGGAAATGCAGCACGGCAATTCGTGATTCAAAAAAAAACGCCGGACCAATTGGCCCGGCGCGTTTTACAGAATTACTCTTTCACTGTGATGATGATGTCATGATGTTGGTATAACAGCGGACCACCTCTTCCCGACCGTGGCCGACGGATTCCATTAAGTCCTTCAGCATCTCCTGCCGCTTGTCCTCCGGTAAAGCCGCAATCCTCTCGCATCGTTCGATGATCCATTCGCGGCGCAGCGTGTGCATGTTGGCACCACTATTGCGGCCGGCACCGGATTTGGCGAGCTCGTTCTGAAGCTGCCGGAGGCCTTGTTTAAGGCTCTTATCCGTATCGATGAGCTTGCCGCCATGGGCAGTGCGGTAGACATGATTACGTGCCAATACATCCAGTTGGTCTTGCGTGGTGATTGGCACCTGTCGTGGCCGGCCACCTTTAGCCCCTTCTACAACCAGGTAATCGACACCATCTCGGCTGATTTTTTCGTTTGAGAGCAAAGTCTCTTTTTGTCTCAGTCCGTACAGACGCGCCATATCATATGCGATTATGCTATTTTCGCTAAGACGAGACCTCGCCTCCGCAGCTTTCTCCACATTCATACGTTCGTCGGCATGTTTCGTGCGGTTGGCCAAATTGCGGCTACAGCCCAACTCCCGATTGTTCGGTACGATGTCACTCTTACCCATCATTTTACAGAGCTTACGCAAGGCGGTGGCATGGTTGGCCATGCGGCTTTCCGAAAGGCCGGCGGTCTTTAACTCCGCAAAGTACCTGCGCACATGACCTGGCTTGATATCTTTGATAGAGTTGAGGCCGTACCGTTGCATTGCCCGGCCGATGCTGCCGAGGCAACCCATCAGATCCTCCCTTGTTTCCTTGGCGCCGCGTCGTTGCTTGCCGATGACAAACCTTGCTTCCCACTCTAATTTGCCCATTTTCCGGCCAACGGTTACTGCATTGCGATTCTTTTTCATGGTGTGTACCTCCGGGTACTTTGGATGATGGTTGTTGTGAGATGGCATCTTGTTGCAGTTGTGTCTGTGGGGTGTTCCACTCATGGTTGTTACCTCCGTAGGTGTATGATTCCCTCCTACCGGGCCGCCGGCGGCGGTCCGATACGGGGGAATGGGCGCGCGGATTGAGTTAAGTGTATGAGGTCGTGCCGGTGTGGTCCGGCACTGCGGGAGGGGGCTTTTGCCCCGGCCGCCGGTTGGCGGTGTTCATCCTGCTGCCGCATATTGGAGCGACGCCTGGCCGTTGGCCTCACGTCGGGCCCCGTGTCCGGGGTAATGCGGTGACCTGGTACCATGCGCTTCTGCCGCATGGCCGCGCCTGTGTGGAGGTGCTGTAGTGAGTCGAATCTTGGTTGCATCGCGGCGCTGCCGCGAAACTGGCATTGTACGAAGCCTTGTGAACGACGGCATCGCGGAAGATGGTTGGTGCCCGTCTCTCTCTATGCCCGAGAGAGACGGGCTTAAAAACCACTGCCTTGGTAACTGGGGGCCGGGGGAACTACTCCCCGGCTCAGTTACAGTTGATAGCTACCGACCGACACGCACCGATTCAGGAAGCAATCGGAGACGTGCTGGTCGGCAGCGGCGGCATGGATGGCCATGCCGCCTCCGCCTTAATCTCTTGTCGAGCTACAACAGGCCGCGCTCGACAAAACTTACATACTCGCCATCACCAATAATTACGTGGTCAAGGACTCGAATTCCCATAATCTCTCCGGCCTCTTTGAGACGTCTCGTTATGGCAATATCCTCCTGGCTAGGTGAGGCGTCGCCAGTCGGATGCTGGTGCACGAGGACGATGGAAGCGGCGTTGGAGAGGCACGCTGTCTTATAAACCTCTCGCGGATGCACAATCGATTGGTTAAGGCTGCCAATGCTGACCATGTCCATGCAGACGATCCGGTTCTTGCCGTCCAGGTGCATTGTTACGAAGTGCTCTTTAGTTTCCGCCATCAGGAACCTGAAGGTTTCGTAGATCTGGGCTGGTGCGGTAAATCTGCTGCCGGGGCGCAGATAGTTGACAAGATCCTCCTTGACCTCGAAGTTTTCATAGACGGCTTTGATTTGACGGAACCGTATGGTTCTGACTGTTGCCTTCGTACTGGAAATTGCGGTAGCCATGTTTTTCTCCTTTATGATGGTGTGGGTTAATCCTCGTACGACAGCATGATCGTGATGACAGGCTCAAGGTTGTCGCCGGGGTGGCAAACGGCCTTCAGGGTGTGGGTGCGGCGGCCGGTGCCGGTGATGATGACCTTGAACAACACGGTCTGTTCATCCGGCCGGGACACGATGCCGCGCTGGGACATGTAGATGATGTCCCAGACAACACCGTCGTAACTGTTGCCGTGCCTGGTGTCTGCCACGGCCTGTTCGACCAGCGACCAGACAGCCGCTGAACAGTCCACCGGGTAACGGTACAGCCGGCACTCGGCGGGGTAGTTGCCCGACAGGTCAATAAGCACCCCGTCTGCTAGGGCATCGGCCCTTGTGTACTGATAGATGACGTCTCCAAATAGTTCGTTTGTGTTCATTGAGTCTCCTTTCTCCTTGTTGTGTGTTTTTCAGACTGCTGTTGAGTGGATTGCTTGTAAGAGGTTGACCTACGGATTAAAAACTGGCGAGGTAGTGTTGTCGAGGGGCACGTCGGGGACGGTTCAGGCTTGGATGCACCCATCCCGTCCGTGCCAACGAGGGCATCAAAGAGAGGCGGGCAGATCCGTTGATGAATTTCGAGGAGGTCCAGGACACAGTGCTGCCGTTGTCCTGCTGGTATGCGTCAAGCGCATTTGATTGGGCACCCGAACGGGTGTGGAAGTGTTGTCTATGGGATAGCGGTCATCAGATGGAGTGTCAACAATAACTTTAAAAAACTATATTATAGTCAAGCTACCATATCAGTAAGTATAACGGTTCCTGGTGGCTATTCAGTCATTCTGGTTGGGTCATCACTTAATAGCGCTCGACGAGGCGGTCCATAGAGCTGAGACCCTCCTTTATTGCATACAGTTCTGATTCTGTGTTAAAACCATACCGATTAATTTTTACTATCGATATTTAATCCTCTATCCCACAGAAAAGGTCTTTCATGACAACTGAAACCCACCGCCAGATGGCCAACTTCATCTGGAGCATCTGCAATCTCCTCCGTGGACCATACAAGCGCAATGAATACCGAAAGGTTATTCTTCCCCTCACTGTGCTGCGCCGTTTCGACTGCCTGCTGGCCCCTACCAAGGCGCAGGTGCTGGCTACCCATGCCGAGATCAAGGCTAAGCCGGAGACAGTCGTGAAGAGTCTGCTGGAGAAGGTCACCGGCAGGCCGTTCTACAACCTTTCCAAGCTTGACTTCAACAAGCTGCTTGACGATCCCAACCAGCTCGCGCCTAACCTGAACGCCTACATCAACGGTTTCTCCAAAAACGTGCGTGAGATCATGGAGCGGTTCGCTTTTGACCAGCAGATTGCCAAGATGGCCGAAAAGAACCTGCTGTATCAGGTGATCAAGAAGTTCGCCAAAGAGGTGGATCTCACGCCTGCAAAGGTTGACAACGTGCAGATGGGGTACGTGTTCGAGGAGCTGATCAGGATCGGGGCTGAACAGGCCAACGAAGAAGCAGGGGAGCACTTCACTCCGCGCGAGGTCATCAAGCTGATGGTCAACCTGCTCCTGTCGCCGGAAAAAGACCTCTCCCGCAGCCATGTGGTCAAGACCATATATGACCCGGCCTGCGGTACCGGAGGCATGCTGTCGGTGGCCGAGAACTACATCCGCGAGCTGAACAGTGACGCTACTCCCTTGCTGTTCGGGCAGGACTGGAACGACGAAGCCTGGGCGGTCTGCAAGTCGGACATGCTCATCAAGGGAGAGGACGCCGACAACATCCGGCAGGGTGATACCTTCACCAAGGATGGCTTCGACCGCGATCCGGAAGGCAAGAAGCTTACCTTCGACTATATGCTGGCCAACCCGCCGTTCGGGGTGGAGTGGAAGCAGCAGCAGCGCTTCATCGAACAGGAGCGCGACACTCTCGGCTATAACGGACGTTTCGGAGCCGGGACCCCCCGGATCAACGACGGCTCGCTGCTGTTTCTCCAGCACATGCTGGCCAAGATGCGTCAGCCCAAGGACGGCGGCAGCCGGATCGGTATCGTTTTCAATGGTTCGCCCCTCTTTACCGGCGACGCTGGAAGCGGAGAAAGCAACATTCGCCAATGGATCATCGAGAATGATTTGCTGGAGGCCGTGGTGGCTTTGCCGGAACAGCTCTTTTACAATACAGGTATCTCTACCTATATCTGGGTGCTCACAAACCGCAAGGAGGCTGAGCGCAAGGAGAAAGTGCAGCTGATTGATGCCCGCAACCACTGGGTAGCGATGGAGAAGAGCCTTGGCAACAAGCGCCGCCGGATAGGCGACCCCACGGATGAGAAGCCCAAGGACCCGAACCACATCGCCGATCTCACGACCCTGCATGGCCAGTTCACCGACGGTGTCAGCCGCTGGGTGCTGTTCGACAAGAGCGGTAAGGTAGTGACAGTGACCAAGGACGCTCCGGTAGAGGCTGCCCCGGAAGGCCAGACCTGGAAGCAGCTTGTTGTCAGCAAGATTTTCGACAACGCCGACTTCGGCTACCACAAGATCACCGTCGAGCGTCCTTTGCGCCTCAACTTCCAGGCAAGTGCCGAGCGTATCGCTCTGCTGGAGGATGAGACCGCTTTCAAGAACCTGGCGACCAGCAGTAAGAAAGCAGAGGCGGCTCGCCGGGAGGAGATCGAGACTGGTGAAAAGCGACAGGAGGAGATACGTGCTCTGCTACGGAGCTTTGCGGAAGTCCATGGTGACAAGCTCTACAAGGACCGGACGGCGTTCCTTATTGACCTGCGGGAGATTGACCGGCGGCTTAGTGTACGGCTCAGCGCACCGGAGATTAAGGCGGTGTTGAGCGCCCTTGGTGAACGGGATGAATCCGCTGAGATATGCCGGGACAAGAGTAGCGACCCGGAGCCGGATACCGACCTGCGTGATACCGAGAACGTGCCGCTGAAAGAGAGCATCGAGGAGTACTTCCGTCGGGAGGTACTGCCACATGTGCCGGACGCCTGGATCGACCATAGCAAAACCAAAATCGGCTATGAAATACCGCTGAACCGCAACTTTTACCGCTATGAACAACCTCGCCCCCTGAAGACCATTGAGGCAGAGATCAAGGCTCTGGAAGCCGAGATCGTGGCTATGTTGGCAGAGGTGACAGCGTGAACCTATCTGCGTATCCAGAGTACAGGTATTCAGGAACTGAGCGGCTAGGCGATGTGCCGAAACATTGGGAAGTGAAACGCGGACGTTTTGTGATGAAGGTTAATCCATCTGCACCACGGCTTCGTGCACTAAAACCTAATGACGAAGTGTCATTTGTTCCTATGGATGCTGTAGGGGAATACGGTGGAATAAGACTTGACCAGATAAAGCAGATAGATGAAATCGGATCAGGTTACACGGAATTCCAAGATGGTGATGTGGTTGTGGCAAAGATCACGCCATGCTTCGAGAACGGAAAGGGTTCATTAGCTCAAGGTCTGCGGAATGGCGTGGCTTATGGGACAACAGAACTTCATGTGCTCCGGACACTTCCGAACCTTGATTGTCGCTATCTGTTCTACCTTACTATCTCCACCCTATACCGTGAGGCTGGAGAAGCTGAAATGTACGGAGCTGGTGGACAGAAGCGTGTCCCCCCAGAGTTCAATAAGGATTTTCGCACTCCGTTACCTCTACTGGATGAACAACGAACTATCGCCGATTTCCTCGACGCACAGACAGCAAAGTTCGACGCGCTGTTGGCGAAGAAGCGGGAACTGATCGGCGCGCTGAAGGAGAAACGGACGGCTCTGATTACCCGCACCGTCACTTGTGGGCTGCCACCCGATGTTGCCAGTGCTGCCGGACTCGATCCACATCCGGTAATAAAACAATCAGAGATTAAGTGGCTGGGAGTAGTACCTGACCATTGGAAGGTGCAAAAGCTATCACTTCATTTTATAGCTAAGAAGGGTAGCAATGCTGCACTGCTAACTAAGGAGTATTGTTCAACTATCGAGGGTAACTACCCTGTATATAGTGGTCAAACAGAAAACGATGGCGTTATGAGCAGTATTAATGAGTATGAGTTTGATGCTGGATCTGACGGTTATCTCTTTTCTACTACTGTCGGCGCTAAGGCAATGTCTGTTATGCATCTCAAGGGCAAGTTTAGTCTTTCTCAGAACTGCATGGTCATCATTCCAATCAACAAATCTATAGTGCCTCGCTTTTATTACTACCATTTACAGCCTTTGTTCACCTTCGAGCGCGGTCTGATACCCGAGCATATGCAAGCATCTTTTCGAATGGAGGACCTATATCAATATAGAATCGCAATCCCATCATATAGTGAACAGATTGAAATAGCCGACTTCCTTGACCGTGAAACTGCCAAAATCGACTGTATGGTTAATAAGATCGAGGAAGCCATTGAGCGGCTGCAGGAGTACCGGTCTGCCCTCATCACAGCGGCAGTGACCGGTAAGGTTGACGTGCGTGGAGGAGTGACATGAGCACACCATTCGAAATCAGTAGCTTCGAGGAATATCTCAAGACAGTCCGGGATGAGCTCCCTGAAGGGCGCAAGTACTTCCGAGGGCAACCCAAGCCTGTCAACGGCGGTTATCAGCTTAAACCCTCTATTGGCCGCTACGAGCACCTGAAAGGCAAGAGCGTTTATGACCGGGAGCAGATAGAGCGCGATGTGCTCGAAGTATTCAGCAATCACCTCGTCACACATGTTCGGCATCTGCCACAGAATGACTGGGAACGGCTGGCAATCGCCCAACATCACGGGCTGCCAACAAGGTTTATGGACTGGTCAACCAATCCGTTGGTAGCTCTCTATTTTGCCACCCGAGAGACCGAGAGTGATGATGATGACAAGCCGGTCAATAGCGCGGTCTATGTTTTGATCAGTG
>Ga0209212_1004633_pt1 | contig 16863 bp, 14 predicted proteins | sample RifGroC2_FD_183996 | JGI IMG/M metagenome (GOLD analysis project Ga0209212, IMG submission 183996) | Groundwater microbial communities from Rifle, Colorado, USA - Groundwater C2 (SPAdes) (version 2) | ecosystem: Environmental > Aquatic > Deep subsurface > Groundwater | place: Rifle, Colorado...
TATTTAAGCCATTTTTCGACTTTAAATTCTCACTTTTTCATTGAAATCGAAAAATTATTTTTCCGCTTAAAAATGCTAAATGATAAGCAATTTAGGGCATGTATCAAATATTAATGGGACACGAGTGCCTGAGGAGGGGTTAGGGGAGGTGGGTGAGGAGGGCATGGGAGAAAAATATTGACTTTTCAGCACTTTAAGCTATGCTTGCATGTTCACAAGCAAGTTGATATTTTGCTTGTGTTTGCGGCATTTTTGCCGCGTTTGACAACTTAAACTGATACATTTACAAGGAGGATACGCGATGAAAAAACTTTGGATTACTGACTGCGAAGGGCCAGTTACTCTCGATGATAACGCCCATGCCCTTGCCGAACATTTTATTCCAAATGGCGGTGCTTTTTTTGCCAAGTTAAGTAAATATGATGATTACCTGGCAGATATAGAAAAACGAGCAGGCTACGTCGCAGGTATGACGCTACGGCTAATTCTGCCTTTTTTAAAAGCATACGGCGCCACTGATGCTGGAATCAAAGAATTTTCAGCCCAGCACATAAGTTTAGTCCCGACGATCGTAGAAGCAATGACGGAAATTAACAAACTAATGCCTTGTTGCCTCATCAGCACCAGCTACGAACATTACGTTTCGGCAGTTTGCAAAATGATCGGCTTTGATGAAGTATTTTGTACGGAGTTAAAAATTGATTCCTATAAAATATTTGAAACGGAAATTGATCTGATTCACAAAATAGCACACGACATCGATCAGTTAACAAATATTATGCTCCCCCCAGATGCAAAATATTTTACCGATCTTTCGCAGGACACGCGAAGAACTATTCATCGTCTCGATGAAATATTCTGGGAAAAAATTGCTGAAATGGAATCCGGGAAAATGTATCTTGGGCAAACGGTTATCGGCGGACCGGAAAAATTGGCTGGAGTAGAGGCTATAGTCGAAAAGTACAAAACAAAATTCAGCGACGTAATATACGTTGGCGACAGCATTACTGACGGGGAGGCATTAGATTATGTAAACAGAAGTCAGGGTCTTGCAATTTCTTTTAATGGTAATCGCTATGCCGTAGAGGCAGCAACGATCGCGGTAATTGCGACCAATACAGAAGTCATGAAGCAACTAGCTTGGGTTTTTGATTCTGACGGTCGCACCGGAGTCATTCGACAACTTGTAGACAAAATACAATTTGACTCCATACCTGACTCTTACGACGATGCTCTTGCAAACTCAGCTTTCCCAATCATCAGGGTAGTCACTACCGCTAACGAGGACGCTCTCATCAGATTAAGCGAACAAACAAGGAAAAAGGTTCGTGGCGCTAAAGTCGGAGCTTTGGGATAAAAAAACAAAAAAAGCGTTTTAAACGCTTGAAACAAAGTGAGCATAATGATGATCTTTTGAAAACTCAATCATTGTGCTCCTTTTTTGTTATTTCTACCTAGCGACTATTCTCCCGAATCTCAAAGTCAATATTGCTCAAAAAATAGTTGAAAAAACCTTGACAAAAAATCTAATCACCTGCTACAATATCTTTGTAATCGCAAGATTGCCCTGCCCGCGGATGCGGGTCCGATTTCCGAACCCCTTTATTGGGGGTTCTTTTTTGTTGAACAAATTAAACCTTTTATCCGTTGTGCATTTATCAATAAATCAGCCAACTCTTTCACTCTAATCGATATATTGCCTGCATAAAACAATATAACAAGGGCATCTAAAAAGTGTCATTCCGAGCGCCAGCGAGGAATCCCTCTTGTTAATTTTCAATTCTCAATTTTCAATTTACAAATCCACAGCATGCCGCCATGGCATGCAATATCAAATTCTTTAATGATTTAATTTTCAAACATTTGGAAATTTATTCGTTGATCATTGAAAATTCGTAAATTGAAAATTCCTAGCGAGAGATCCCTCGACAAGCTCGGGATGACAAAATAATATTTTACCAGTTTTTGGATAGCCTTATTGTATATCCTCCCGCATCTCGCGGGCAAAATCGGAAAAATCGCGGAAGACAAAGACCAATGTTTTGTACGGCGCTTCGAAAAACAAATCAAAAATAAGTAAAATGATGTTGTACTGGGAAAATCGCGTGGCGATCCAGCGCCCGGTCCAAACAACCGGGAGCGCGAAAAAATATAAAGCCTCACGCCCAAACCAGTAGCGCCGCGGCAGAATCCTAAACCGCTCCGAAGTGTATCTGATTCGAATCGCCATATAACTGACCAGGGTTACAAACAACATCAATAAAAATCCGGACACTTCGTTAAAATGGAAACGCAATAAAAAGTAAACTAAACCGCCGTAAGAAAGTCCATAAGCCACGGCAAAGAAAAAATTAAACAAAATACTGCGCGCCAGCGACCGCTCGTGCGGAAGGGCTATTTTGACGTCAAGTTCAGTCGGCTTGTTGTTTACCAGGTTATCTACTTCTTTAATCAACATCTTGGTATTGGCTTGATTTCCCACTTCGATCCCGATCGTCAGGATCAAAAGCAGGAACACCGGCACACCCACGGTTATAAGCGACTGCAACTGATGCAACTGCCCGGTACGCCACCAATCATAAGGCATTTCTATCAGAACAATCAAAATAAATTTGGTTAACAGCAAATAAAGAAAACTCCGCCAAACTTGGCGTTTAACCTTTTTTTGGAGATTAAAATAAATTTCCCGGACCACGTTAAACACCTTAAAACTTAAATCCTGCACTTCTCCCTGATATTTTTTAAGCACTTCGTCCAACACCCAAAAAACCACTGCTTGCTGTTTGCCGATGCGCGTTAGTTGCTTAAACATCGGATGCTTTTCGTACTGGGCGATCTGCGACTTTAAGTCCCAAATCTCCATCGCCAAACGACTAATGGCGGAAGAATCGGTAAACCAAGCCGGGTGCCATTTTTTGATTAAGAGGTAGGCGATAAAATCCGCGTCTGATTTTAAAAGCGAGCGGCTGGTGGTAATCAAGAGAAATATTTCTTTCTGCTCGTCGCGCAGGTAATGCGGCGGAAATTCCAATCTAGCCTGCAACTCGGACGTCATCGCGGCAACCAATGCTTCTTCGTGGGCTAAGAGCCCCAGAACATCCTCAATTTCTATCGCCATCAATCCGAAAAACCAATCCTGAATCTTCTTTTTGCCGCCGCTTTCCATACGAAAAAAATCAATCGCCGATAAATATTTATCCAAAACCGCGTCCACCCGCGCGGTCGACTCGGGATTAACGTCCACGTCCGATAAATATCCGGCCAAGACTAATTCCCCCAACAATTCCTCGGCTCCTGGCCGCTCTTTTGACGGTAAAATCAGGTACCGCTTCATTATCCGGCGAATGGCGTAACGGCGCCATAAATGCTCGTCATGAAACCCGACAATATTGCGCAACTTTTCGTATTTCGCGATATAACCGGCAAATCGCTGATCAACATTAAGCGGCGCGCGTCGCATCGGAGCGCGCGCAATGGTTTGGCTCAATTGGTTTAATAAAAATGCCTGCATAATCAATTATTTTTGATAAAAATCAGCGAACTGCTCTTTTATTTTGACGACCTTGGTTTCAACTTCGTCCAAGCGCTTCTTGCAGGTTTCGGCCAATTTTAGCGCTTCCTTAAACCTTTCCAAACCAACTTCTAAATCCAGCTCCCCGCGCTCAAACTCACGGACAATGGCCTCCAGTTTTTTGAATGACGCCTCAAAATTGATATTGGTTGATGATTGTTTTGTAGAATCGGACATAGTAATTAATTAATTTCTAATTTCCTTCACCTCACTCTTGATCTCTCCCTCATACGGATAAATGTTGATTTCCTCGCCGACTTTGGCCTGGCTCGCGGATTTTAGAATCTGCGCCCCGATTTTCACAACACTATAACCTCTTTTTAAAACAGCGCGCGGAGAATAAGACAATAATAACTGATAAAGCGCCTGGAAACGATGCTTTTTGAGTCTATAATAATTTTCGAAGTTAGACAATAGGCCTGTCTGGTAAAGGGTAAAACTGGCTTGCGCTTGAGACCACTTTCTGATGAGGGACTGAAAATGAAAATTTAAAGAGTTAATCAGGCCATTATAATAAGTTATCCGCCGCTCAAGGGAACCGGCTAATTCTTTAACTAAGTCAGAAACAGACTGCCGGCGCAAACCAATTAAATGATCAAATGACTGCCGGCAAAATTTAACGCGCGAGTCCAGCTCGTTAAGTAAACTTAGACGATCAGGTATCAGCAATTCTGCCGCATTAGATGGCGTTGATGCCCGCAAATCCGCCGCCAATTCAGCCAGCGACCAATCTTGCTCATGCCCCACGGCCGCAACTATCGGCATCGTTGAAGAAAACACTGCCCGCGTAACTTCTTCGCTGTTAAATGATTGCAAATCTTCCAAACTTCCGCCGCCGCGAGTGAGCACAATCACGTCCAGCCTGGAACCCGGCCCAGCCGGCTCTAAATTATTTAAATATTTTATCGCCCCGCAAATTTCCGCGATCGAACCCACGCCTTGCACGCGAACCGGAGCAAAGTGAACCTTTGTTCCGCCCATTCGGGCCAGCAGAACTTTAACGAAATCACTATAAGCGGCCGAATCATCGCCGGTAATAAGCCCGATTTGATCTGGCAAGAATGGCAATCGGCGTTTTCGTTCCGCGGCAAATAGGCCTTCAGCCTCTAACTTTCGAGTTATTTTTTCCAAAGCCATCTTTAAAGAACCAGCCCCGCACAAAGTCAGCTCTAGCACGCGTAGACCAAAACGGCCGCTTTTAGCCGAAATTTGCGGTTTAACTTTAGCCACTACTTCTAAACCGTCCTGTAATTCCACGCCCCACTGATACTGATAATTTTTGGGAAACCAGCAATTAACGACTCCGGCCGCGTCCCGTAAACTAAAAAAAACCAAGTTGTCCCGAAACGTTTTTATCTCCGATACCTCGCCTTTAATTCGGACAATCTCTTGGCTCAAAAGTTGGTTAAGGTAAAGAATAAAATCAGAAACTGAGAAAATATACTCAACATCTTTTCTTTCCTCCAAAACCCCTTCGGCTCGCTCTCCCCTCAGTTGAATCCGTCTCAAGGTTGATCGAATCAGTGTCCGCAATGTTTGATCCTCGGTTGTCGTCATCAGTACCAAGAGCTCGTCCGGCGCCGCCTCCAGCTTAAGGCTTAAGAGCGTTTTAACCGCTTGGCGCTGTACCATCACCGAACTGTCAGCTAATCTAATTAAAACTTGTTCGCGAACCAAAGGCAGTTGCGCGCTGTCCCATTTAGTCAAAGCCAGCTTTTGGAGAGTCGATTTACGTACCATGGCGTGACGGTCGTCTAAAGCGGCTGTAATCTCCCTCATATCCTGAGACTCCGGATTATGATAAGTTGCGCTAATTTGCTTATTTTTAGCTCGCATAACAATACTTCTGTTACTCGGCTCCTCCTGATTTATTAACCGTTTCCAAAACTTCGCCTGTTTTAGAATCAATTATCTTAAGCAAATATTTTGAGGGATCGGAGCGTAAATAATTTAATTCATAGCCAGCTGGCACGTCTATGTCAGTAAGCACAGTTCGCAGACTTTCCGGATAAATGTCGTTGTCAGCGTAATAGATCTCTAATCTCTTTTGGATGTCGATGGAAAGCCGTGACGCATCCAATACTTGCCGTTCGACACCGGATATTATCTCGTATGGCGACCCGCGCAACCAATTATATTTATTTTTGACGTCCAGCGCGACATAGCTAAAGAAACTATCAGGTCGTGCTTCCGCGGAGGCCCGGTAGTACCCTACTGCCCAATAAATAGTGCTTCCCGTGAGCAAAAAAATGATTAGATAAAAAATAAACCGCCGCATAAATTAAAATATTTTGCTTAAGCCGATCAAGCGCGATTGGCTAAAGCTAATTTTCTTAACTTAACTCAAAAAAAATGGATTGCTTTTTTTCTCTCGGCCGACCGTCGTTAAAGACCCGTGTCCCGGGCAAATAATGGTATCTTCGGGTAAAGTCAAAATTTTTTCGCGAATATTTTTGAGTAAAAGTTGATAATCAAAGTTCGGCCGACCCACGGAACCGGCGAATAACGTATCCCCGGTAAATAAAATTTTGCCCTCAACCAGGTAAGAAACCGAATCTTCGGTATGGCCAGGCGTTTTAAAGACCTCGACCAAAAAATCAGACACCGGTAATAAGCCTTCGTTTCCGATATCTTGAGCGGCGCGGAAAACTTTGATTTTCGGATAAGATTGGCGAATTAAATCGCAACCGGCAATATGATCAAAATGCCCATGAGTAATCAGCAAAGCTACTGGTTTTAAATGATCCTTGGCCATCACTTGCGTGGCAGACTTAGAGACTCCGAGTGAATCAACTAATAGTGCCGAGCGACCTTTTTTTTGCCCAGCTTTAAATAATAAATAAGCATTAGCCGGGAATCCCGCCACGCCCACCTCGTACTGTTTTAATACAAAACCGACGCTAATCTTCTTGGGCATTACCGGCGCGCGCGACTTCTTTTTTTTCGCCGGTATCAAGGTCAATTTTGGCAATGACAGGCCAAGTTCGGCGGCAAGTGACAGAGTAATCTTACCCCGTCCGGCCTCAATCTCCAATAAATCCTGCGGCCTAACCCCTAGTTTATCACTTAACGACCGAATAGACAAACCTTTGCCTACGCGGGCCGTTTTGATGATGTGACTAATATTATCGTTGGGCATAGAACGAAAGTACGAAAGCAGTAATTGCCAGATAACCCTCTTAGCTGGCCTGCTCCCAGATAAATTCCCAGGCCGAACGCAAAATGGCCGTGATTTCTGGGCTGGCAACCACTACTGCCAGGTAATCTTTACTAAAAGAAAAAAACGAAATTTTATTACCGAAAATAAATATTGCGCCTTGATGCGCGAAATGAGGCGGTATTAATTTTACCACCCGCAGTTCTGTCTGGCCCAACCGTTGCCGCTCGCGCGCCTGAGGCGTATCGCGCAGAATAGTTCTGACTGGAATTTTTAATTTAATCCGGCGTTGCACGAATTTGGTCCAATACTCGCCGAGGCAGTTTAGCAAATCGTCAGCCGAGCTGAAAGCTAAAACTTCCGCCCGATCAGCTAAAATTTCTTCGAAAATCTGTTTCATTCCGGGTTTGCCTTGATAAAACCGCACTGTCGGCCGTTCACGGGCCAACCCATAGACTGCTTCGAGCTGGGGCAATACTTCCTGTAAGCTTTTGACTCGTTCCTCGGCTATGGTGATGACGCGCTTGGGATCATCAACGCTAAAATAACGGATTTGCTTTTTGCGAAAACTGGCGGCAATGCCTTGCCTGATAAGTGACGCTAAAATATCATAACAAGTCGGCCGAGGCAGGCCGGCTTTGTCGGCAATTTTGGCGACCGACGCGCTCCCCAATTCCAAAGTCGCCAGATATACTCTGGCTTCTTTGTCGGTTAGGCCGAATTGTTGGAGGGCAGAGCGGGGATTCATTCAATAATAATTTCGAAATCCGAAGCACGAAATTCGAAAAAAATCATAATGACCAAATGCACAAAACTAAAAATTTGAGCTTTGAACATTTGATATTTGAATTTATTTCGGATTTCGGATTTTGGTATTCGGATTTTCATTTTTGTCGCTCTTTCCGACGACTTTTTGATACGACAAATATAGCTTGTTTTAGCTAAAAAGTCAAGCTTATTTTTATATTCAGTCGGAATTATTGATTAAATCGACAAAGTTGATATAGTTTATTGTTTACCATTGGGGTAAACGCAATTCAGTTGTAACCTGGTTGTTTCCTGTAACCAGGTTACATTAAACGCTCGTTGAAAAAAGGAGGCAATAATAATGATTAGCCCAGATGGAAAGACGTGTGTAGATATTTGGGATTACCAAAGTTACTATGGATGCGACGGTTTTAATCCCAACAACAGCTGCCCATTCAAAGAAAATTGTAATAAACTCTGGTGGAAAGTGGCTGTAATGAATGGAATCGCCGGCGCAATTTATGACAATATTGGATCCTTAGCTTTTAGTCCGGACAGTAAACACCTCGCTTACCTCGCAAAAAAACTTAATGGGAAAAGGGTTGTGGTTATGGATAGTGTCGAAGGGCTGGAATTTGGCAAAATAATTGCCATTATTCCGGTAAAAGATGGGATACTTTATGGCGGTTTACGTTTTGATAAAGAAAATAATCTTTATTACTTGGGTATACCAAGCAAAAATGATCCGGCGCAAACACAAAACGTAAAAGTTGTTAAAAACAACCTCGAGTATTCTGATCTCGAGTCGTCTGACATATTATCCAAACTGGCCGTCGTGCTACGGGCAGGACATAAGGATTTACGATTGATAATTGAATAAGTTAAAAGGAGAAAAAATGAAAAAAATTGGAGTTATTGGAGAAAATTTAGAAATTCCATGTGCGGAATATCAAATTATTACGCTAGACCAGACAATAATACAAGATCTGACGTTTGAGCTTGACCTCTGTATCATCAATTTGATAACAGTAGACTGGGATAAAAGGCGCAAGTTGCTGACGCAACTTATACGAACTCAACAAGACATTAAAGTACTGGCCATTGTTGATCAGAAAATAATAGCTGCTAAAAAACAAATTTTTGCAGGCAAAACAAAAAAGAAAAAATCCGACGAATCTGACGAATGGTATATTGCTCTATTTTTAATCAACATGGCAGCTTTCTTAGTCGAATCTATCTCAGTGGAAAAGATAGAAAAAGCGCTAAATGCCGAAATTGCTCCGTACTCATTAATGATGCGTTCGTCGGTAGTGTTTCAACTTCCAAACCCACTCGTATAATAGAAATTGTTATAGAAACCAAATAAGCGCGCTTAACCGAAAGGAGGTTTTCAGCGCGCTTTTTCTTTTCTTGACAAGCATTGCCAAAGTTTGCTAATATAGGACTGTAGAAATATAATCAATTTATTTATGCAAACACTTAATATTAGCTTAACCAAAGAACAATATACTGTTATCAACGAATTGGTTGACAAGTGGGGTTTTGCCAACCGGAGCGAATTTTTCCGGGCATTAATCCGGGCGTTGATCCAGCCGTCTGAGCTCTCCCAACCACTCAAGTTCCAACGACCGCCGATCAAAAATCCAAAAAAAATCATGCAGGCTTTCAAAGACAGCCGGGTTTATAATAAAAAGTTCTTAACTAGTCTCGAAAAAGGGCTGTCTCGCTCCACACATATTAGTAGCAAACAATCGAAATAATCGATATCAATTCGCATTATCAATAATGACTAAACGCATTTACATCAAACCACAAAAATTAACTGACGAGGAAGACTATGTGGAATTGTCCGAAACCGGAGAAAAAATGTTGCAAGAAGCTCTTGCGGAAGTTAAAGCTGGTAAAGCTGCCGGGCCATTTGATAATGTCGAGGATCTAATGGCAGATCTAAACAACTAGATTATAACAATCATTTTTTACCCATAACTCAAAAAGGTTGTAACAAACTACCTATGTAAATAAATACCATGGCTTACCAATCTATAACAAATCAAATTTTAGAAATAATTTCAGAAAGCGACAAAATAATTGACACCATTATTAATGCAAATGCCTTAATAAAAAATGACAACTCAAAAAAACAACAAGTAATTGAAAAAATCCAAGATCAACGAAATGTGTGGTACGAAAAATGCCAAGTAATTTTAGTAAATAATGAATTATTATTGGAACTGGAAGACTTTATTAATTATCCCGGTTCGGCATTTATGCGGCTCAATTTCGACCAAGATTTAAACACTATCTTAAATTTTATGCGAGATCATAAAGCAAAGTTAATAGGTTTTGCAAAAAATATTGAATCTAAACAAAACAAGAAAGTTGTTCTTTTAACTCTAGATGATTTTGACAATTTCAAAGAAATCAAAAAAATTAAACCTGTAGAAGTTGCAGATTTTTCAAATGACAGTTTTTTAGAGGATGACGTTGAAAATGCCTTTTTAAAAAAATTAGAAGAACCTTATAAAGAATTAGACGGGGGCGCAGAAACAAGAGATTTATTTTCAGACCGAGTAACCTATAAAAATAAACGTCTTGCAACGGTATTCATGTTTAAAGGAAGGGGACAAAAAGGAGAATTGACCCTAAATCAGGCGGGTTCAAAAGGTGACCAATTGCTCAAACTTGCAAAAAACAACGCCGCAGAATGTTTTATTGTGCAACACACTAATAAAATTAGCCCAAATATAAGAGAAGCCCTACAAGATCATATTTTACAAAATACAAGATTATCAAAAGTTTATATTTGTTTCATTGACGGGATTGATACAGCAAGATTTCTCAAAAGTATAGAAGAAAATTTACAAGTATTGAAGAATAAAAAAATCAAGCCCGGGAATAACCGAACTTGATCAAAATTTGAATATGAAACTTTGAAAATTGAAAATTATTTTCCTATGTTCCCTCTTCCCAGCTCGACAGATATTTCTTCTGCTCAGTAGTTAAAGAATCGATTTTGATATTTAAAGCCCGCAACTTTAACCGGGCTATTTCTTGGTCAAGTTTCTCCGGCAAGGCGTAAACTTGTGGCTTTAATTTATCATGATTTTTAGCCACATACTCAGCCGCCAGCGCCTGGCCGCAAAAACTCATATCCATCACCGCTGCTGGATGGCCTTCAGCGCAGGCCAGGTTGACTAAGCGACCTTCGGCTAAAACGTAAATGCGCCGGCCGTTTTTTAGCTGATATTCTTCGACGTTAAGTTTAACGGTTTTGACGCTTGAGGCCATCATCTTTAACGCGCCTAGATTTAATTCCACGTTAAAGTGCCCGGAGTTGCAAACAATCGCGCCGTCTTTCATTAATTTAAAATGATGCCCGTCAATCACGTTAATATCGCCGGTTAAAGTAACAAATACATCGCCAATTTTCGCCGCCCCAGTCATCGGCATAACCTCGAAACCGTCCATCACCGCCTCAATGGCTTTAATCGAATCAATCTCAGTAACTATTACTCGCGCACCAAGTCCGCGCGCGCGCATCGCCACGCCCCGGCCGCACCAGCCATAACCGGCAATCACCATCACTTTTGATGCCAATAAAACATTTGTCGCCCGAATAATTCCATCAATCGTGCTCTGGCCAGTGCCATAGCGATTATCAAACATGTGCTTGGTCAAAGCGTCGTTAACGGCGATCACCGGAAAACGCAACTTGTTTTGCGCGGCCAGCGCCCGCAAGCGGATAACACCAGTTGTCGTTTCTTCGGTTGAGCCCAAAATCGGCAAAGTTTTATGCGTACTGTGCAAAGCGCTGACCAAATCCGCGCCATCATCCATGGTAATGTTCGGCTTCTCGGCCAAAACGGATTGAATGTGGCTGTAATAACTTTTTTTGTTTTCTCCGTGAATAGCAAAAACCGGAATTCCGTGTTCCTTAACTAAAAAAGCCGCTACATCGTCTTGCGTAGACAACGGATTGGAGGCGCATAAAACTACATCAGCGCCGCCAGCTTTTAAAGTCACCATTAAATTGGCGGTTTCGGTTGTAACGTGCAAACAGGCAGCTAATTTAATTCCGTCTAACGGCTTTTCCCGCAGGAAACGCTGACTAATTAAACCTAATACCGGCATCTCCCGCTGGGCCCATAAACTGCGCTGCCGCCCAAGACCGGCTAGTCCTAAATCTTTGATGTCAAATTTCATAAAAGTATTGATTCCCTCCTATGGATTTAAAGTTTAACTTAATGTCTCGTCAGCTGCCGGTTGACTCGCACTGGCCGGAGCTGGATTAAAATAATCTTCGCGCTTGAATTGATGTTTTTGAGCGCCGTAACATTCTACTGCTTTCGCCGCCACCCAGGAACCCAGTTTGCCGCAATCAGTAAGACTCATCCCTTCTACCAACCCAGCGGCAAAACCAGCTCGGTAAGCGTCCCCAGCGCCGGTCGGATCGACTACTTTAACGGGCTTAACAGCTTCGATTTTGACTTGGCCATCGCGCGTGTAGATGCGAGAACCGCGCTCACCGTAAGTAACCACCAATATTTCCACCATTCCCAGAATATCGGATAAACTCAAAGCTGACTTGCGCAAAATTAGAGCAAATTCATAATCATTGCCAATCAACATTTTTGCCCCTTGGATACAACTAACCAATTCGGCACCGGAAAATTTAATTATTTGCTGTGCCGGATCAAAAATAAAAGGCAATTTAAGTTCTTTGTAAAGCTCAACTCGCTTAATCATCGCGTCTTTGGACTCGGCGCTAATCACCGCCAACCCTGATCCTTGGGGCAAGTCACGGCTCACGACTGCATAGTCCAGAGCACCGGCATAAAAAGCCCCGATTTGATTATCATCAAGATCAGTAATCACGCTGACAAAGGCGGTCTTCTTATCTGGGACGACGTTTATGTAAGAGATATCAATGCCATTACTTAGTAAATGTTTCTTGTAAGCGTCAAAATCATTTCCGGCGGCTGAGATAATTTTCGGCTCCGCGCCTAAAAGCTTAAGACTGTAGGCAATATTGCCGGCGGTGCCGCCAAACTCTTCCTCGACCGTCTCCACCTGAAAAGAGAGATTTAAAATATGAATTTTGTCCGGCATTATATGATCCTTAAAATTACCGGGAAAATTCATAATCCGATCATAAGCCAGAGAACCGGAAACTAAAATATTTTTACCTGTTTGAGGAACCGGCGAAGGTACGGCTGATTTGGAGATGGCAATGCTCATAAAATTAAAAATTAAACATTTTTTTAAACGCTCTTACCGTATATATTTTACACGCAAAAAAATAAAAACGCAATCTTTAAAAACAAAAACTCCCCCGAGTACTCAGGGGAGATTTTTAGGCGCTTAAAACGCGGTTGGCTAAAGTCGTCAGACGAGATTTATAACGCGCGGCCGTATTTTGCTTGATGATTTTTTTCTTGGCCGCTTTATCAACAATCTTTTGGATCTTGCCCGCAAAATCATGGAGTTTGGTTTTGTCTTTCGCTTCGGCGGCTTTGCGAACATTTTTGACAAAATCCTTTAATTCACGCTTAACCTTAACATTCACCACCGTCTTCTTGCGTGTTTGTTTTAAATGCTTAAAAGCAGATTTAATAATTGGCATAAGTTGCAAAATTAAAAACTAAAAAATAAAAATGAAAAATTATGGACTCCCTCTTCAGTTCAAAATTTCCGGCACTGGCCTACTTTCCCCCTTGAAAAGAGGTATCATCGGCGCTGAAGGGCTTAACTGCTCTGTTCGGGATGGGAAGAAGTGTTTCCCCTTCGCTAGAAGCACCGGAAATCCTGAACTGAAGAAATCATTTTGTGAGGTAAATTGCGTTAATTATAACCTAAAATTCTCGCGACATGATGCATATTTGAGGTGATTAGTACTCCTACAGCTTAATCCGTTGCCGGACTTCCACTTGGAGCCTATCAACCCGATAGTCTCTCGGGACCTTAAGAGATCTTATCTTGGAGACGGCTTCGCACTTAGATGCTTTCAGCGCTTATCCTAACCAAACGTAGCTACCCAGCAATGCCCCTGGTGGAACAACTGGTACACTAGAGGTTTGTCCTTCCCGGTCCTCTCGTACTAGGGAAGAGCCTCCTCAAATCTCAATGCGCCCACGGCAGATAGGAGACCGAACTGTCTTACGACGTTCTGAACCCAGCTCGCGTGCCGCTTTAATTGGCGAACAGCCAAACCCTTGGGACCTTCTCCAGCCCCAGGATGCGACGAGCCGACATCGAGGTGCCAAACCTCCCCGTCGATGTGGACTCTTGGGGGAGATCAGCCTGTTATCCCCGGAGTAGCTTTTATCCGTTGATCTTCCACCTTCCTATGTAGAGTGGTCGGTTCATTAAGTTCCGCTTTCGCGACTGCTCGAGTTGTCCCTCTTGCAGTAAAGCTGGCTTATGCCTTTACACTTTAGGTCCGATTTCCATCCGGACCAAGCCAACCTTTAAGCGCCTCCGTTACCTTTTAGGAGGCATCCGCCCCAGATAAACTACCCACCTAACACTGTCCCCCGTCAAATGACGGGGTTAGAAACACAGAACACTCAGGGTGGTATTTCATATTGCGACTCCTCCCCAACTGGCGTCGGGGAATCAAAGTCTCCCACCTATTCTAAACAGAATGACCCGTATCTCAATACCAAGCTGTAGTAAAGCTTCACGGGGTCTTTTCGTCTTGCCGCGGGTAAGTCGCATCTTCACGACTTGTGAAATTTCGCCGAGTCCTCGGTTGAGAGAGTTTCCAGACCGTTACCCCATTCGTGCGGGTCAGAACTTACCTGACAAGGAATTTCGCTACCTTAGGACGGTTATAGTTACCGCCGGCGTTCATCCGGGCTTGGATTCAAGGCTCATCCTTCAATTTGCATTGAAGGGATCACCCATCCTCTTGACCTTCGGACACTGGCCAGGGGTCAGCCCCTATACTTCACCTTGCGGTTTAGCAGGGACCTGTGTTTTTGTTAAACAGTCGCCTGGAATCTTTTGCTGCGGTCCGACATAAATCGGACAGGCCTTATTCCTAAGTTACGGCCGCTGAATTGCCGAGTTCCTAAACCGAGGTTGTCTCGTACACCTTAGGATTCTCACCCCACTCACCTGTGTTGGTTTGCGGTACGGATTACTTATTCGTTAACGTTTATTTCCTTTTCTAGGCACCCCGGCAACTTAACTTGGTTCCATCCGAAGACTTCACCTCGGGCCGACTAACGCCAGCCACGTATATAACCAGAATACGCTTAAACCGCCAAAGATGCGCAGAAATAAACAACAAATAAGTAAGGGCAGGATTATTAACCTGCAATCCATCCCCCGCACCTTCTCCAGCACAGATTGATTCTCAGCTTGATTATCAACACTCTGTGTTCGAGAAGGCGCGAGGTTAGGGTCGCCTAACCCTGGGTCGATCATCGTGGCCCAGGAAACCTTGAGTTTTCGGTGGTCTGATTTTTCATCAGACTTTTTGCTACTTATGCCAACATTCTCACTTCTCTATCTTCCAGAGAGACTCACGTCTTCTCCTTCACTAAATAGAGAACGCTCCCCTACCGCTCCGACGTAAACGTCGGAACCCTTATCTTCGGTAGTGCATTTAGCCCCGATAAATTTTCGGCGCAAAGAAACTTGACCAGTGAGCTATTACGCTTTCTTTAAAGGATGGCTGCTTCTAAGCCAACCTCCTGGTTGTCGCAGTCGCCTCACTTCCTTTGACACTTAATGCACATTTAGGGACCTTAGATTAAGATCTGGGCTGTTTCCCTTTTGACTGATGGAGCTTAGCCCCCATAGTCTAACTCTGAAAATTTGTTACCTGACCGAAGTCAGGGCAGTCCGCGTATTCGGAGTTTGTTTAGAGGAGGTAGGCTTGCGCCACCCTCTTCTATCCAGTGCTCTACCCCACGGATTTAATTTTCAGGCCAGTCCTAAAACTGTTTCGGGGAGAACCAGCTATCGCCGAGTTCGATTGGAATTTCTCCGCTAGCCACAGCTCATCACCCAGTGTTGCACGGCTGGTGTGTTCGGGCCTCCTCCCGGTTTTACCCGGGACTCACCCTGGCCATGGCTAGATCACCCGGTTTCGGGTCTCACTCATTATATTTAGTCTTATGGAATACCATAAGTCAACGCCGGTTAAGACTCGCTTTCGCTACGGCTCCGTCCTGTCGGACTTAACCATACATAATGAGTAAACTCGTTGGCTCATTCTTCAATAGGAACCCCGTCACCCGTTTACGCCCTTGCGGGCATAAATTGGGCTCCGAGTTATTGTAGGTATACGGTTTCAGATACTATTTCATTCCCCTTCCGGGGTGCTTTTCACCTTTCCCTCACGGTACTGGTTCACTATCGATCTTAGAAAGTATTTAGTCTTATCCTATAGTCAGGATACCTTCACACAGGATTTCACGGGTCCCATGTTACTCGAGAAAAATAACGATAAGGCTAGATGTTTTTTGCATACAGGGCTGTCACCTTCTATGGCTCCCTTTTCCACGGGATTTTACTAAACATCAAGACTAAGTTCCTGGTCACTGCCCCCGTACTATAAATAGTGCGGGGTCAATTTCCAGTCACTAAATCTCTTTGACCTTACTCTTTTTAATGCAAGAAAAAGACGTTACTCCCTCATTACGTTCCAAAGATGCATTAGGCTTGCACCTGTTTCTTATTTAGCTTCCCCTCACCCTTTCCGGCACAGCTTGGCTAACCGTGTAAAAAAAGGTGAAGGGTCACCAAATAATCACATCTTCGAAATTTGGACTGTTCCCCGTTCGTTCGCCACTACTAAGGGAATCTCATTCGATTTCTTTTCCTCTGGGTACTAAGATGTTTCAATTCCCCAGGTTCCCATCCATTGCTAGGCAATGGACATCGCTCATTATTCATGAACGATAGGTTTCCCCATTCGGACATCCACGGATCAAAGGTTGCTTGCCACCTCCCCGAGGCTTTTCGCAGGCTGCTACGTCCTTCTTCGGCTTTCTAAGTCGAGGCATCCACCGTATACCCTTGCTTAAATATGCAGAGCATATCGCAAGAATCCTAGATTATAATTTTATTTCGGCGCGTCGTTTTGTCGACGCATACAACTTACCTCACTTATTTTCTTTAATTTTCAAAGAACGCGCCAGTGATTCATGGCTTGATTATTTCCTGGCCGCTTGCTTTAGCTCGCCAGGAAACAATGAAACAATGAATCAATTTTACTAAAAAAGCCGCTCTGCTAGCGGCTGACAACATGTAAAAAAATGCTCGTGTCTTTAACCGCCCGTTTTATAAAAACTTATTTTGATTTTAGGCATAGATATATATGCGAAAGAAATGGTAAAAGTCATTATACGCAGAAATAAAAACTCTGTCAAGTCTC
>Ga0209212_1004635_pt1 | contig 16860 bp, 18 predicted proteins | sample RifGroC2_FD_183996 | JGI IMG/M metagenome (GOLD analysis project Ga0209212, IMG submission 183996) | Groundwater microbial communities from Rifle, Colorado, USA - Groundwater C2 (SPAdes) (version 2) | ecosystem: Environmental > Aquatic > Deep subsurface > Groundwater | place: Rifle, Colorado...
CTTGCCGCCGAAGAGATTAGCGCCGACCGCGCCCCATACCCTGTCGGTAAAACTGTAGCGCAGCTCCGGATTTACGAAGTGGTCGCCGTTGCTGGCGTTGTATGAGGCGTATGCGGAAAGCCGCAGCGTCTGATGCAGGAAGAACTGCGTCAGACGCGCCGTGACGGTATGACTCCAGCGCTTGTCGATCGGGAAACCGGTGGGCAGCGTGGCGAGGTAGGCATCGTAGTCGTGCATGATTTCTGCGTAGTACTGAAAGCTGAGCGAGACATCCTCCACCGGCTGTATCTGGTAACCGGCGAGCAGCCGCGTCTGCGAGTTGGGCACGGCGAAATCGTTCCCCGCACGGTCCTCGCGCGAAGCGTAATAAGCCGCTTCCAGACTCAGCACCCCTTCTCCCGCACGCCCTGAGAGACTGGCGCCGTAAACCGAGAGCCTGGGATGGAAATACGTGATCTTCGTCGGCGCCGTCATGTTGTCCGGCCGCATCGAGGGCGTGCGCTGGAAGCCGCGATATAAATAAAGCGCCGCATCGTAGCCCGCGATATCGCGGTAAGCGCGCAACGCAACGTCCCCCTGTCCCGGTTTGACGGTTTCGCGGTTGATGACCGCTGGCATCGGGTCATAAAGCCAAAAACGATTTGCATCGGGGATGCGGCTCTCACGGAAATTCTGCGACAGAACCAGCTCGAACGAAGCAAACTCTGGATAGGCGCCCAGCTTCACCGCATCCACGCCGCGCTTGAGGTATTCCAGCGGTCGCCCGGCGAAGAGCGCCTCGTGATCCTTGGGAAAGAAGTCATTCACGAATACCAGGTCGCCCAGTCCCCAGGTGATGACCTGACGGCCGAGGCGCAAATCCCAGTTGCCTCCCGCATAGTCGAGATAGCCCTCGCGCAATTCACTCTCATCCTGGCGACCGAGATGATCGTAGGCCAGGTCTCCTTTCGCCAGCAACCGCCAATCGCCTTCTGTGGCGTCGAGTTTAAGCTGGGCGCGCTCCTCCAGCCACTTGTAATGGCGGCCATCGGGATTTTGCCCGGCGGTGTTGAAGGCCGTGTTCTGCTGGATGAAGCCGGAGAGCGTGACCTCCGCCCGCGCCGCTGGCGGCACCAGCAGAACAATGAAGCAGAGCGCGGTGGCAACCCCTCTCCCCAACCCTCTCCCGCAAGGGGCGATGGAGTGAACGTAAAGGGCGCTTGTTTTGATTGGCATCAGTCAACCCACTTGCGCGGCGGCTGGCGCAGAAATCGTTCGGAGAACAGGCTGTCCTCGATACCGAGGTCATAGTCAGTCTTGAGGTAAGCGACCTCGGTGCGGTGGCCGGTTTGCAAATTCTTCATGGTGCGCTTGATCGCCGTGGGAATACCCTTCACATCGGCGATTTCGTCGGCGGTGAATTGCTTGTAACGGGAACCCTTCCTGTCGTATTGTTCTTCCTTGAGTGGCAAAAAATTGGCCTTGTCCACCCAGGTGAACTTGTAGCCGAAGTCTGAATCTGCGCCTTTCGGCGTGCTCTTCACCACGTAGCAGTCGCGTTCGCCCATTTTTTCCTCGCGCTCGACGGCGTGGTTATCGTCCTCGATGTCGCGGCCCGAAACGTCCTCATAAGTGAAGTCGGAGCCGACGAAGCTGGAGCGTTTGTCCTGCGCGGCGATGCGCTTGACCATGTTGATGGCGGGTATGAACATCCAGCGGTCGTCATCCCTGGCGGGGTATTTGTTAATCATGAAGGTCATATCCTTGACATCGGACGGCTGGAAGAAATACATGAAGTATTTCTGCTCGCCGCCCGCTTCGCCCATGTTCTTGCGCAGCATGGTCATCTCGCGCACCCGTTCCTGCCCGTCCTTGTTGATGAGCTTCATCACCACCCGCGCCTTGAAGTCCTTGCCCGGATAGAGGAAGGCGGCCTGCGACTTCTTCATTACCTCTTCGCCCGACAATGCCAAAGCCTGGCTCGTGAATGCCAAGGGCAACAAAGCGGTGATGATACATATCCACCAATATTTCATTTCAATCTCCTTTCGCAAGTGCCGTGACAGTATCCATCCCCGGGTTTTTTTGTTGGTCGAACAGCCATTTTCTCCCGAGCATTACCAGCGCGGGCAGATAGAGGATGGTGAGCAGCGCGGAAAGCAGCATCATGCTCACAATGAAGGCGCCCACCGCGATGTAGGGCGTGAGGGGTGCTGCCAGCATCACCGAGAAGGCCGCAGCGAACAGCAGCGCATTGCGCAGAATACCCTTGCCCGGCCGCGCCGCCGTCCATAGCAGCGCCTCCCGCAACGCCCCTTCATTCGTGCCACTGCCCGTCTCGGCCAAGCGCTGGCGGAAGCGACTGATGAAGTGTATGGAGAAATCCACCGCCATGCCGAGCGACAAAGTGCTCATAACCGACAGCGGCATGTCGAAGTCCTTGCCGGTGAAGCCGACCACGCCGTAGATCAGCAGGATAGTGAACAGCAGCGGTACGTAGGCAACCAGCGCCCACTTGGCCGAGCGGAAATCCAGCGCCAGGATGACGAATACCACCACCAGCGCTAGCCCGAGTCCAAGCACCAGGTCGCCCAGCACCTCGTCGTTCCACACCAGGTTGAAGTAGGCGATGCCCGCCGGTTTCACTGTCGCCGCCAGCGGGTGTGCCTTCTGGTAGGTGTCCGCTGCCTGAATCACCTGACGCATGGCTTCCGCATCCCATGTCTTGAGTTGCACCCACAGATTGGCTTTCTGGAAGGTGGGATCGACCACGTTATCCAGGTCGGCGGGTTTGGCCGACATGCTGAACAGGAACAGATATTGACCAACCATGTCCTGTGTTTCAGGAACCGTATCGAATTTCTGGTCGTCATCGTGCAGCACGCGGTTGATGCGTTTCACGTAATCGGCGACAGAGAAGGTCTTGCCCACTACCGGCATGGTTTCCAGATGGCGCTGCAAGCCCTCCAGCCAGCGTATGGCTTCCGGTCGTTTCATGAATTCCGGTTCGTTGGACTGCACCACCAGGTAGCCGAGCGATGTGCCGCCGAGCGCCTGGTTCATTGCCGTGTCGGCAATCCGAATCTCACTTGACTGCTTGAACCACGCCACCAGATTGTTGTTGACGTGAATCTTCGTGGTGCCGACGATGGCCACCGCCACCAGTACCAAGCCCACCAGCGCGGTGGCCAGCGGGCGCGTCGCGCCCACGTCGGCAATGCGGCGCAGAAAGCGCGCGGTACGGTCCAATTCAATGCTCTCGTGCTCGACGGCGCGGACGATCTTTTCTTCCTTGACAAAGGTGAGGATGGCCGGAATCAGGCTGAAGGAGAACAGCCGCAACACCACTGTGCCGAGGGCGATCAGCCCGCCGAATACCTGCACCGGCACGATGTTCATGAACAGCAGCACGGCGAACCCGGCCGTCGTGGCAAGTGCCGTGAAGCGCACCGGACGGCTCACCGCCGCCATGGTCTCGCGGATCGCGGCGAGCTTATCGCGCTTCTCGCGGTAGCGGAAATAGAACTCGTTGAAGATGTGGATGCTATCGGTGGCGATGGCCATGAGGAACACCGGCGCCATCGAGCTCATGATATGCACCGGATAACCGGCGCCGATCAGCGATCCCATGCTGATGATAATCGCCGCCATGGCCACGCCCATCATTGTGAACGACAAGGACAGGTTGCGGAACATGAGCTGAATGGCGATAAACATGATCATGCCGGCAATCGGCGAGAAAATGCCCATCAGCTTGAACATTTCGGCGCCGAAGGTATCGCGCGCCACCGGGTCGCCCGCGACGTAGTAGCGCTCCGGCCCGCTTTCCCTGGATACAATTTCACGGATGTTGCCGGCGATGACGGCGCCATTGGAGCCTTTCTCCAGCGGCACATAGATGGCCGTGGTTTTGCCGTCCTTCGAGATCACGCGGTCAACCAGCAGCGGGTTGCCAAACAGTGCTGTACGTAATATTTCCACTTCCGCATCTGTCTTTGGCTCGCCCGGCATGAGGGGGCCGACTTTGAGAGTGCCTGCCTCCGCTGTGACGTTGGTGATGGTGGTGAAGCCGTTCACATCGCGGCTCGCCACGCCTTCCAGGCCCAGTATCGCACCGGTGATGCGGGCGATACGACCGAGGGTTTCCCGGTTTAGCACGCCCGCATTGTTTTCCACGCCCACGACGATGGTGTCCTCGTACAGCGCAAACGTCTTGTCCACCTCGTCGTTCCACACTCGCACGTCCGAATTCTCCGGCAGCATGTGCTTCGGGTTGGTGTCAGTCTTGATATGTGGGAACTGGGTAAGGAACAACAGCGTCAGCGCTATGGTTGCCCAGAGAACCAGTTTCGGACGACGGATGGAAAATTCGACGAGTGAGAATTTGAACATGGCCACCTCAGAGGGCTTTGTTACTGCCCATTTGTACACAACAGTCTAACATTCTAATGATTTTTAGATTGATTGCAATATGCGGACGCAAAAAAGCCGAAAGCTGCTTGCTCTCGGCTTTTTTCAGTTGCCCGTTATCAGGGCGTCGGAGCCATTGAACAGTTACAACGAACAGTTACAACCGGCTTACTTGAGATTAATACTATAGGCAATGCCAATGGCATTCTGGCTCATTTGCAGCGTCTCGGTGCCACCGACACCGAGCAGCGACGTGACCGACGGACCGGTTACCGAGTTGCTGAAGGCGTGCATGTAGGATACCGTCAGCTCCGACTTGTCAGCCATCATCCAAGTGGCGCCGAGCGTGAGGTGCTGCTCCACCACGCCTGGTGCGAGGATATTGAAGGTCACGTCGTCGATACTGTCACCGCGCACCGGCGATTTTCCGTAGTTGTAGCCGGCGCGCAGAATCAAGTCGTTGCTGTATGCGTATTCGATGCCGAGCTTGTATACGGTCTGGTCACGCCAATTGAAGCCGGAGCCGTTGGTCGAACCGAGTCCGTCTGCCGGCGGCGCGACAAGACTGTTGCTGACAGCGTTGGCGATGGACTTCACGTCCGCATAATTGATCTGCTGAATATCGAAGGCGACAGTCGTTTCCGGCGTGGCCTTGACAGCAATGCCGATGTTGTAGTTTTCGGGGATATCGAAGTCGCCGCCCTCGGCGAACAAGCCCTTGTACTTGTCGAAGGCGCCCATGCGCATCTTGGTCGAATAGGCCGCACCGACGCTCACGGTATCGGATAGCTTGCCGAGCCAGCCGATGCGCACGCCCCAGCCGGTCGAGTCATCATAGCCATTGTTGGTCACATTACCGGGGCTACTGGAGAATCCTAGTTCATCGAACGCTTGCAAACCGTCGACCTTGAATCGCTGATAACCAAAAAGCGGTGATACGCCGATAGAATTATTGGCGTTGATCTTGTAGGAAGCAGTCGGCGCGATGATGAGCTGCATCAAGTCGACACCCAGCTTGCCGCAGCCGAACAGGATGTTCGCCGGCGCGCCCATACAGGAAGGCGCGAACGCCATTGCGCCCGCACCGCCGTTGAGTCCCGGGTTGTAGTCGGTATTCATCCCGCCATTACCATAGACCGTCACGCCGAGCGAGAGATTCGGGTTGATCAGCTTGTTGTAGCCGAATTCTGGCACGAGAAACTCGTTACTGCCGCTCTCTGACACGCCATCGTATTGACCAGTGGGAGAAAATGCGCCGTTACTTCCCTGCCGCGATGCCGACCGCTCTGGCATGAACAAGTCGACGCCGACATCCAGCCGGTCGCCGACCCACACCATGCTGGCCGGGTTGTTCGCGCCGCCAAAGGTGTCATTAGCCGTCGCGGTTGCTGCGCCGCCCATGCCCTTGGCTTTCATGCCGTAGCCATGCGAAAAATAACCGTTGGTGGCGTTTGCCAGTGGCGATGCCACCATGCCCACTGCGAACAGCGAAACAACAAGTCCCTTTACCTTCATGCGATTCTCCCTGTGTGTTGGTTACGAAATAACATTTAGCACTTCTACTGCACAATCAAAGCGACCTGACACCCTAAACAAACAGGCAGATGTCGGTATCCCCCGCAAACCCCATAAACGTGGCCGCGCCGCCGTATTCGATGTTATCGATGAATTCGCTCTTGTCGAACTCGAACAGGTCAACCGTCATCTGACAAGCGATGAATTTAACGTCCGCCTCCAGGCACAGATCGCGCAACTCCTGCAGCGAGGCCACGCCATGTTTCTTGAGCTTCTGCTTCATCATCATGGTCGCCATCGATTCCATACCGGGCAGCATCTGCACCATCACCGGCATCGGCACCGGCATCGGCATGGCCGGATTGGCCAGCGGGCTGATCATCACATTGGACAAGTCCTTGCGCAGCAACTGCAGGCCGTAGAAGGTGAAAAACACCTGCACCTCATAACCCAGCGCAGCGGCGGTCGACGCCAGAATGAATGGCGGGTACGCCATGTCCAGCGTTCCCTTGGTGGCGATGATCGCCATTTTCTTGGTAGTCATGCTTTCCCCTTTGGTGATGAGTTGAAGTGAGCGTGTTGCTATTTCTTTTGCACGTAGAAAATGTACTCGCCGCTCTCTTCGACAGTCGACAGCAACGGGTTGCCGGTTTGCTCGGCGAAAGCAGCCATGTCCTTCAGCGAGCCGGCATCGGTTGAAATGACCTTGAGCACCTGTCCTGAAGACATATCGACAAGCGCCTTCTTGGTTTTCACAATGGGTAATGGGCAAGACATGCCGCGCGCGTTAAATTCTTTATCGAAATTCATCGTTTCCTCTTGCATTTAAGTTATTCGGATTGCCGCAAAAAAATATTCCCACGCCAAGCTCCGCGCATTATAGAAATATACAAGCCGCCAGCGTCCATACCCATGACGGGTAAGGCTGATAACCCATTAGGGTTATGCAGGCGCCTTGTTGCGCTGTGCCGCTCCACCAGCCTAAAGATCGCCGTTGCTGGCGGCCAGCATGCTGTCCTTCATCGCATCCATGATGCGCTGGGCGTTTTTGCGTATTTCCGGCGGCAGCTTCCGGATCATGGCGTTGTCTATCATCATCGAAATGATCCAGCGCGCGCCTTGTTCATCTTCCACTATGGAAATGCGGCAAGGCATGAACGAAATCATCAGCGGGTCGTTTCCGATCATCTGTTGCGCCACCAGCCCGTCGCAGAAACTGAATATCTCCATGCGCCTGGACGGCTTGCCGGTCAGCGCCTCGATCTCCTTGTAGAGCGGGCTGGCGCCGACAAATTTGAGGTTATGCTGATTTGCCCGCAACTTCAGGGATTCCACCGCATCGTCAAAACTGACCCCCTGCTGAAGCTGCACACGCGCAACCTGCACCTTCATGCTGGTGTAGGAAAGCGCCGGCACTGGCGGCGCCGCCAGTGCCGGGGAAGCGGCGAACACCAGCAACAAAGCTAGAATGAATGGCATGTTGCGCATGTTCGCTACTCCATCAAAGCATTACATCAGCACGTCGTTCAGAACATTCTCGAGCCAGTAACCGGCCAGCGCTCCCTCGACTTCGGAACGCTTCGCCGAGACACCACCGCCCTCTCCTGCAATCATGGCCTGCTTTTCCGCGTTGAAACGATACATGTGGGCCACATGCATGGCTTCGCTGTCGCTCACCATGCTGTAACAGGTATTGGCGATGGTCGGAACCGGATCCGGTGCTTGTCCCTGCATCAGCTCAATGACCGCCGCCGCACATATTTTGGCCTGCGAAGTCGCCATATAACCCGATTTGGGCAATGCCGCCGAAACCGCGTCGCCGATAACATGGACATTCTTGTGCACCTTGGACTCGTAACTGGTGAAATCCACCGCGCACCAGCGGTTGTCCACATTGACCACGCCCGCCAGGCTGGCTATGACACCCGCTTTCATCGGCGGAATGACGTTCAACACGTCTGCCTTGACATCCTCGAATTCGGTGCTGACCGTTTTTCCGGCCACATTCACCTTGGTCACCATGGCATTGGCACGATATTCAACCATGCCCGGATACAACTCCTTCCAGGCCGCCATGAACAACCCCTTCTTCGAGGTGATGTCCGGATTCGCATCCAGAACCAGCACCTTGGACTTGGGCTTGTTGTTCTTCAGGTAGAACGCTATCTGGCAGGCGCGCTCATACGGCCCCGGGGGGCAGCGATACGGAGCCTTGGGAATGCCGATCACACAGACGCCGCCGTCCGGCATGGCTTCCAGTTGCTTCCTGAGCAAGACCGTCTGCGCACCGGCTTTCCATGCGTGCGGAATGCTCTCGGCTGCAACCTCGGCATTCAGGCCTTCGATCTGTTCGAACATGAAATCGACGCCCGGCGCAATGATCAGCCGGTCATAACCGAGATGCCCCTGCGCCAGCATAACCGCCTGTTTCTGCGTATCGATGGCCGTCACCTCACCCTGCACCAGCTTGACGCCATATTTCTTCTTCAGCGTATCGTAGCTCCGCGTGAGGTCGCCGATGGTTCGGCTGCCGCCCAACACCGTATTGCTCATCGGACAGGAAATGAATTGCGGGTTGCGCTCGACCAGCACCACGTCGATCTTGTTGTTGCTCCACATGCGTATGTATTTGGCCGCAGTGGCGCCACCGAAACCGCCTCCTACGATAACGACGCGCTGCCCTTTTTTCGGGATAATTTCACTCGTGGCAAAGGCCAATCCGGGAAAGGCTCCGATTGCGATACCTGCCACACCCAGCTTCAAAAAATCACGACGATCTAGCGACATGTTAGCTCCTTAAATATGGTCTGTCTGAATGCTGCGTTATCTTGCTCAACGCTGCTGGGCCGCGAAGAAGCTGCCCATCAACTCGAATTCCTCATCGGTGAAACCCTTGCTCAGTTGATGCATCACCGTGGCCGGGCGCGCGCCTGATTTAAAATCTTTCATTTGAGCGACGAAGTATGTCTTGTCCAGACTGGCCAGCATCGGAAATCCCCCCGCACTTCTTCCATTGGTGCCATGACAGGCCGCGCAGGACGCTGCCAAGTCGCGTGCGCGTTTATCAACTTCGGCGTGCGCGCAGATCATCGGCAACATCAGTCCGATGGCGATTACCAGTTGCTTGATCACTTTCATAATTCCCTCCCGGTTAAAATGATTTACTGCAAAAACACCGGCCGTCCGCATTTCCCGGCCAGTGCGGATTCATCAACTTATTGCCACCTCGTCAGAACGCGTATTGCCCTGATTGTCCAGCCAGGAGAGCGCGATCTTGTCTCCCGTCGCCCCGCCCATGAAGCGGAACACCAGATAGGGGTTCTTGGATACGGCCGTGCCGAATCGCCCTTCCAGCACAATTTTGCCATTGTGAAGCGCTTTGATTTCGGTGATGTACCAGGCAGGAACCAGATTGCCTGCCTCATCCTTGCGCCGGCCATTTTCCATCTCGTGCTGCATCAGCACGCGGACTTCGGTAATCCCGTCCCTGGCGGTAGCGCGAATCTTGGTCGGGGCTGACATCAGCAGCCCCCCTTCGTGACTTTGACTTCCTTGGAGGCGCGATAGAACTTGCCGTTGACCTTCACCAACGCGATGACGTTCGACGTCTGCGCCATTTTGATTCTGGTGGCGAGATAACCTTCGGTACCTTCCGGTATGACAAAACTGGCGACCAGCATGGTGGGGTTCTTGTCCACCAGAATGAGAATCTGCTCGGTGCGGGAAAGCGAACTCTCCACCGTAACTGGAACTACCGCACCGTCTGCGGCGACATCGGGAGCGGTGAGCTGAATGGCTGAACTGTTTTCAGGAACGAGGACACCTAGGGCATCCAGCGCCTCGCCCATGGTCTTGGCTTCGAAGGCGGCTTTCAATCTCTCGGCTGATGCGGCTCCCGGCCGGATCAGGCCAGCAACGGCAAGCAGGCCAAGCAGCCCAAGCCCTCCGCCGGTTTTGAGGGCATTGCGCCGCCCAAGATTGACTCCAGCTTCCATCACACGAATTTTCCTTACAGGATGTGCGGATAAAAAAACAGTAGCCGCATCGTCTGCGATATCCCGCATAAACGTCCATACCTATAACGGGGTAAGACGGATAACCCATTCGGGTTATTTTTCAGACACACTTTGTATTATCAAGTGAATATTGATTGCCGTGCCTTCACAGAAACAATCAGATCAAGCTTATTGAACCCGGATGTCCATTAGGCTCAAACCCCTCCCCAGCCTCCCCTTATCAGGGGAGGAGTGAGCTTTGCTCTCCCCCTGACAAGGGGGAGTTGGAGGGGGTTTGGCTCTAATAGATTTTCTGGATTTTCTGGGTTGAAGCTATCAAACAGTTAGCGCATAATTTGCCGCGCTGACACAATTTAATATTAACGGGACTTATATAAAATGAATCAACGGATCTTGCTATCGATTATTGCAGTTACCAGTGCATTACTCTTTTCAAGTTATGGCAATGCCGAATCCAAGGCACAGGAAAAGAGTAGCTCATCAGTGGAACAGTCGCCGCAAAAGCAACTCCCCAACAAGACGAATCAGACGATTTCCTTTAAGAGTATTCCTCTTGGCAAGCCAGGAGTAAAGGATGCCTTGCAGAAAATATGTAAGGGGAAAAAATTCAACACCATCCAGGACAGATGCTCCTTCACGGAAAAAGAAAGCGTAATGTTGCTCGATTACGAAACCCTGGTTGACGCTATCGCATTGGTTACCTTGAGTAGCGACAATGCACTCACCAAGGTCGTGATAGACGGTTCCACGCAACAAATGCTAGCGCTTGCTAAAGCCCTGGAGAAAAAATACGGGAAGCCCCTGAAGAAAAATGCGATCGTAAAAAAAGAGATAGGAATCCAACTCGACAAGGGGACTTTTGGATTAAAAGAAGTGGAAGGAGCCCAACTTGATAAAGAGACTTTTAGCTGGATAGATGATCAAGGCTCTCGCATAACCGTCGAATCCATTTATTCTGATTATGACAAAGGGGGAGTTATTATCGAATCTTCTTCTCTGGTTACCGCACAGGATCCCGCTGGAAAGAGGGCAAAATAGCCCGGAAGATCGAATCAGCAACCAAACCAGCGCATGCTTCCGGTGGAACTGTGCTAAGCCTTGCCGCAACATGAGTACGGGGCGCAGCTTGGCTTCTGAAAGGTCTGAATAAGGGAAATGGGTGAGTACGATTTGCCCTGCCCGTTTCATTGCCAGCGTTCCCGCAAATCATCACGAGTATAAGTGATGGAATCTTCTTCCATGCCGCGCAGCGCTTGGCGCATGGATAATTCTGAAAACTCGGCATCAGTCCATTCTGCATTTGTGAACGGCTTGCTTGTTGCCGTATCGCAACGCGCGGCGAGAAACTCGACAAAATCAAAAACCTCCGCCCGCTTCTCGCGCGGAAGCGCTTCCAACTTGTTGATCAGTTCCGCATAGCCCATCACAAGCCCCGCTTGGATTGATTAATGCTACAGTGAACGAAGTATAACCCGGCAAGGAAAGCCTTGCTATTGCTTGCCTTGTCCAATGTGTGGTGCTAGCGGTTCTGTAGATACCGGATTCATCCGCTCATCAACCATTGCTCGCGCGAATGAATCCGTACCACATTGCCCGCTTGCCGCCGCCAGCAATGCGGCGTAAGATATGACCACTTTTATGGTCACAAGGAATATTAATATGCACGCAATGAGTCTGGCTCATGCCAAAGCGCACTTGAGCGAGTTGCTGAATACGGTTGAGTCCGGCGAGGAGGTCGTTATTACCCGGCACGGCCGCCCGGTTGCGCGTGTGCTTCCCGCCAGCACGATCAAACAGGCATTGCCATTGCAACGGCTGGCAGAGTTGCGCCAACAGGTTCCCGCATGGCAAGGCAGCAGCGCCGCGTTGCTTCGTGAATTGCGCGACGCAGAATGATTTATCTGGACACCAGCTTCCTGACCCCGCTATTCCGGGAAGAAGCCACTTCCAGGAAGGTTGCGGATTTTCTTTCCCGGCAAGCAGTGGGGGTGCTGGCGGTCAGCAAATGGGCGTCTGTCGAATTTGCCAGCCTGACCTCCCGCGATGTGCGCATGGGGGCGCTGACGGCAGGCCAGGGGCGCAGGTTGCTCGCCGAGTTTGATTCGATGGTGGCCGCGTCTCTGGTTGTGTTGATCCCGAGCGGCAATGACTTCGATCTGGCGCAGGAGTATGTCGCCAACTTTGCCACTCAATTACGCGGCCCGGATGCCCTGCATCTGGCAGTCGCGCATAACAATGGGGTGGAATTCATCGCCACCCTGGACGATGGAATGCTCTCCGCCGCGAAGAAGCTGAAGATTCCGGCACGTCGGGCGATTCGCTAAACATTCACTCTTTCTTTGGTGCCGGCCAGGTACATGCCTTGCCGTTCCGAGAGTTTGGTTTCGGTTACCTCGCAACGCCATCAACTATAAACCCGGCTTTAACCGGATTCTCCGCCGCTCGTGATGGCTGTGAGTATGGCCTGCATGAGGGCGATCGGGGTAGGCGGGCAGCCGGGCACCGCGACATCTACCGGGATCACGTTCGATATCCTGCCGCAACTGGCGTAGCTCTCACCGAACAGGCCGCCATCGCAACCGCAGTCGCCGACGGCGACCACCAGTTTGGGTTCGGGGACGGCATCGTAGGTGCGTTTGAGCGCGATTTCCATGTGCCGCGCGACCGGGCCGGTCACCAGCAGCATATCGGCGTGGCGCGGGCTGGCGACGAATCTGATGCCCAGTCCTTCGATGTTGTAATAGGCGTTGTTGAGCGCGTGTATCTCCAGTTCGCAGCCGTTGCAGGAGCCTGCGTCAACATGGCGGATAGTCAGCGCGCGCCCCACATGACGCAATATCTTTTCCTGCAAACGCTGCGTCTCGACGCGCAGCGCATCGTCGGCCTGCGGCGGCGTCTCGGTCTTGATGCCGGTTTTCAGGATTTGTCTGATGATCTGGTACATGGTTACAAGTCCTGTCCGGCGTAGCTCAGGTTAAACGATTTGTTGATCAGCGGAAAATCCGGCACGATGTTGTTGAGAATCGCATGCTCCAGCACCGGCCAATTCTGCCATGAAGGATCATGCGGATGCACGCGCCCAAGGTTGCCGAGCGCATCGGTATGCAGCGCCACCATCACTTCGCCGCGCCAGCCTTCAACCAGGCCGATGCCCAGCGCATTACCGGAAAGTTGCTTGACCGGCAATGCCAATTCATCGCCACCGATCAGGTTGATCAGAATCTCGCGCTGCAGGCGCAGCGATTCGAACAGTTCGTCGAAACGCACGGTGACGCGCGCGGCGACATCACCGTTGCGGTGGGTGGCCATCTGCACATCCAGTTTATCGTAGGGAACGCACGGGGGCTGCACACGCGCATCCCAAGCCTGCGCACTGGCGCGCCCCGGCAAACCGCACAAGCCGAGTTGTGCCGCCAGCGGCGGCGCGACACAGCCGGCGCCGATGAAGCGATCCTGCGCGCCGGCATGTTCCTCGTAAATGCTGCGCAGCACGGCCAGCTCGCGCTCCAGCATGCTGCATTCTTCTTCGATCACACGCTTATCCTGCATCTTCAGGCCGACCGTCACGCCGCCCGGAATGATCTTGTCCATCAGGTAGCGATGGCCGAACAGCATGGCGTTATTGCGCAGCACCTGTTCCTTCAATATCCAGAATTGCGCAAAGCCGAACGCCAGCGCGACATCGTTGCCAAGATAACCGAGGTCGCCCAGATGGTTGTGGATACGTTCCCGCTCCAGAAACAACGCGCGCAGCCACAGCGCCTGATCCGGCGGCGCGATGCCGGCGATGCTTTCCGCCGCCATCGCGTATGCCCACGCGTAGGCCACGGTGCTGTCGCCGCTCACCCGTCCGGCAAGCTTCGCGCCCTGCTCCAGGCTCATACTCTCAAAACGCTTTTCGATACCTTTGTGCTTGTAGCCGAGACGTTCCTCCAGGCGCAGCACGCGATCGCCGATGATCGAAAAACGGAAGTGCCCCGGCTCAATCGTGCCCGCATGCACCGGGCCGACCGGAATCTCGTGCACGCCGTCGCCGCTCACCGTCACAAATGGGTAGGCGTCGGTTTCCGTCTGGAATACGGTGTTGCCGTCAAAATCCTTGCGCAGCGGATGCACGCTGCCCGGCCAGGAAGCATGACGCAGCCATTTGCGCTGGTCGTCCGCGCCGGTGGCATGCAGGCCGAGCAGATCGGCGACGGCGCGCTGCATCCGGCTCGCGGCAGGAAACAGGTCGCTGATATCCGGATAGACCGGGCGCTCGGCGCTCACCGGGACGGTCAGGCATAACAGGCCGGTAGCGGTAACCAGCAGGACATGCAGCGCATAACGCGCTTCGCGCGCCGATTCGTCACTGCCCCACAGCGCCACCAGCCTGCCGCCGGCATGCACAGCTTGTTCGCACAGGCTGCGGAATTGCGTGGCATCCACCGTGCCGTGCCAGACCGGCAGCGCGCCGGGCAGCTTATTGAATGTTGATGTGAACTCGTCCAGTTTCATATCTTGTTATCCGATCAACGCTGCCGCCTGGCGATACCAATCCGCCAGATAAGGCGGGATGTAGAGTCCGAGCAGCAGCACCAGCGCCAGATGCACGAACACCGGCGCCAGCGCGGGCGGGTGCGGCAGGCGTTTGCCGCTGGTTTCGCCGAACACCATGCTCTGCACCCTGCCGAAAATCGCGGCGAAAGCCACGCCCAACGCGATCAGCAAAAACGGTGTGGTCCACGGGTACGCATGCATGGCGGTGGTGATAATCAGGAACTCGCTGGCGAATACGCCGAACGGCGGCATGCCGAGGATGGCCAGTGTGCCTATCATCAGCCCCCAGCCTATGGTCGGGTTGGTCTTGATCAGCCCGCGGATATTGTCCATCAACTGGGTGCCGGATTTTTGCGTGGCATGGCCGACGGCGAAGAAAATTGCCGACTTGGTCAGGGAATGCACCGTCATGTGCAGCATTCCGGCAAAGTTGGCTACCGGGCCACCCATGCCGAAAGCGAAGGTGACCAGGCCCATGTGCTCGATCGAGGAATAGGCGAACATGCGCTTGACGTCTTTCTGGCGCGACAGGAAGAACGCGGCCATGACCACGCTCAGCAAGCCGAAGCCCATCATCAGGTCGCCGGCGAAATGGCTGCCCAGCGCTCCATCCACCAGAACCTTGGAACGCACCACGACGTACAGCGCGACGTTGAGCAGCAACCCGGAAAGCACTGCGGAAACCGGCGTCGGGCCCTCGGCATGCGCGTCGGGCAGCCAGCTATGCAGCGGCGCCAGGCCGACCTTGGTGCCGTAGCCCACCAGCAGGAACACGAAGGCGAGCGACAGCACGGTCGGTTCGAGCTCGGTCTTGACCGCATCAAGGTGCGTCCACAACAGCGCGGTGCCGCCTGCACCGAGCACTTTTTCCGCCGCGAAATAGAGCAGGATCGTACCGAACAGCGCCTGGGCGAGCCCCACGCCGCACAGGATGAAATATTTCCACGCCGCTTCCAGGCTGGCCGGGGTGCGGTACAGCGAGACCAGCAGCACGGTGGTCAGCGTGGCCGCCTCCATCGCCACCCACATGATGCCCATATTATTGGTCAGCAACACCAGCAGCATGGTGAAGGTGAACAGCTGGTACATGCTGTGGTAGAGACGCAGCATTTTGACGGTAAGCTTGCCGTGCGCCTGCTCGATGCGCATGTAGGGGCGCGAAAACAGCGCGGTGGTAAAAGCGACGAAGGCGGTCAGCGCCACCAGGAAGACATTGAACGAGTCAACGAAAAACTGTTCGTCCAGCGCGGTGATCGGCCCGTCGGTGACGACGCGGGCGGTGAGGAAGGCAGAGGCCACAAACGTGCCAAAGCTCATGATAGAGTTCAGTTCCGGCGCGAACGAACGGCAGCCGAACAACGCCAGCAGCAGGCCGCCAATCAGGGGAATCGCCAATATCCAGAATATTTCCACGTCACTCTTCCTTGAGTTTTTCCATGTGCTTCAAATCCAGGCTGTCGAAGGTTTCCCGGATCTGGAAGAAGAAGATGCCCAGAATGACCATGCCGACCAGCACGTCGAGCGCGATGCCCAGTTCCACCACCATCGGCATGCCGTAGGTGGCGCTGGTGGCGGCGAAAAACAGGCCGTTCTCCATCGCAAGAAAGCCGATCACCTGCGGCACCGCCTTGCTGCGCGTGATCATCATCATGAATGACAACAGCACGCACGCCATGGCGATGCCCAGCGTGCTCTTGGTGATCGTGCCGGACAACTGCGAAATCGGCGCCGCCAGATTGAAGGCAAACACCACCAGCGCGATGCCGATCAGCATGGTGATGGGAATGTTGAACAGCGTCTCGATATCCCATTTGACATTCAGCTTGCGGATCAGGCGGTGCAAAATCCACGGCAGGATAATCACTTTCAGCACCAGCGTCAGCGCCGCCGAGTAGTACAGGTGATGCTGATGTGAAGAATATGCCACGACTGCGGTGCTGGCGGACAGCACCAGCCCTTGCAGCGCGAACAGGTTGATCAGTGACAGTATCCGCCGCTGCGACAGCATGGCGAAGGCAATCAACAGCAGCAGGGCAGCAAACAAGTTGATAAGTTGGCCGGAGAAATTCGCCATTTCATGCCCCCAGCAAAAAATAGATCAGCATGCCCAGCACCGCCAGCAGGAAAGCGGTGCCCATGAATTCCGGCACGCGGAAGATGCGCATCTTGGCGGAGACCGTCTCAAGCAACGCAAGGCCGGCGCCCGCCGCCGCCAACTTCAGGAACAGGGCCGCCAGCGCGACAGGCAGCGCTCCCCAGTTGCCCGCCTCGGCAATGCCCCACGGCAGGAACAGCGCGAAGCCAATGGTGAAATACGCCAGCAGCTTGAGCGCGCTCGCCCATTCGATCAGCGCGAGATGGCGTGCAGAATATTCCAGGATCATCGCCTCGTGGATCATGG
>Ga0209212_1004637_pt1 | contig 16856 bp, 13 predicted proteins | sample RifGroC2_FD_183996 | JGI IMG/M metagenome (GOLD analysis project Ga0209212, IMG submission 183996) | Groundwater microbial communities from Rifle, Colorado, USA - Groundwater C2 (SPAdes) (version 2) | ecosystem: Environmental > Aquatic > Deep subsurface > Groundwater | place: Rifle, Colorado...
GAGGCAGTGCTGTCGGCGGGGTACACCGTGGGCTTTCTGGAGCAGGAGCCGAAGCTCGATGAAAAGAAAACGGTGAAGCAGATCGTGGAAGAGGGCGTGCAGGCCACGGTGGACCTCGTGAACGAGTACAACAAGATCAACGAGAGCTTCGCGAACCCCATGACCGACGACGAGATGAACAAGCTCATCGAACGGCAGGGCGCGGTGCAGGAGAAGCTCGACCATCTGGACGCCTGGGACCTGGACTCCCGCCTCGAGATGGCCATGGATGCGCTGCGGTGTCCGCCGGGAGACACGTTGGTGAAGGTGCTGTCGGGCGGCGAGCGCAGGCGCGTGGCCCTCTGCCGGCTGCTGCTCCAGAAGCCCGACATCCTGCTGCTCGATGAGCCCACGAACCATCTGGACGCCGAGTCCGTTGCCTGGATGGAGCGCCATCTGCAGACCTACGCTGGCACGGTGATCGCCGTGACCCATGACCGCTACTTCCTGGACAACGCGGCAGGATGGATCCTGGAGCTGGACCGCGGGGAGGGCATCCCCTGGAAAGGGAACTACTCCTCGTGGCTCGAACAGAAGCAGGAGCGGCTGCGGCAGGAAGAGAAATCCGAGAGCGAGCGCCAGAAGACCCTTGAGCGGGAGCTTGAGTGGATCCGCATGTCGCCCAAGGGCCGCCATGCGAAAGGCAAGGCGCGCATCAGCTCCTATGAGCAGCTCCTGACCCAGGGAGCGGAGAAGCGGGCAAAGGAGCTCGAGATCTACATCCCGCCGGGGCCGCGGTTGGGCAAGGTGGTGATCGAGGCTGACAAGGTGCGCAAGGCCTACGGCGACAACATCCTCGTGGAGAACATGAGTTTCATGCTGCCGCCAGGCGGCATCATCGGCGTGATCGGGCCGAACGGCGCGGGAAAGACCACGCTCTTCCGGATGATCACGGGCAAGGAGAAGCCCGACGCAGGCACGATCAGGGTCGGCGAGACCGTGAAGCTCGGGTATGTGGACCAGAGCCGCGATGTGCTCGACCCGAACAAGAACGTCTGGGAGGTGATCACGGGCGGCCAGGAACAGGTCCAGCTCGGAAAGCTCTCGATGAACTCCCGCGCTTATGTGTCACGGTTCAACTTCGGAGGCACGGACCAGCAGAAGAAGGTGGGGATGCTTTCGGGCGGCGAGCGGAACCGCGTGCATCTTGCGCGGATACTGAAGGAAGAGGCGAATGTTCTGCTTCTCGACGAGCCGACGAACGACATCGACGTTAACACCATGCGGGCCCTCGAAGAGGCCCTCGAAAATTTCGCGGGCTGCGCCGTGGTGATCAGCCATGACCGGTGGTTCCTGGACCGCGTGGCAACGCATATCCTGGCCTTTGAAGGCGACAGCGCCGTGGTCTGGTTTGACGGGAACTATTCGGATTATGAAAACGACCGAAAAAAGCGTTTGGGCGCAGAGGCTGATCAGCCGCACAGGATCAAGTACAGGCATTTGACGAGATAGGTGCGACGACAGGGGTCAGCGATCAGGCATCAGCGGTCAGGGGCACGGAAGTGCGGAATGCGGAATGGAAAAGCGGAAACAATCAGTGAAACGTGAATAAGGGCAGGACGTTTTCTCGCAGAGGCGCAGAGTTCGCAAAGGAATGCACAAGAGATAAATCCGGGTTAAAATCTAGGCGCAAAGACGCGGAAGACAGTTTTGGCCGCCGATTCACCCCATTAGAATTAAGAATCTTCTGACGGGGTAAACGCGGATAACATCTGATCAACGAAAAACCTCTGGACACGGAAAGAGCGGAAGAAACAGGAAGAGGCGGATAGATCCGAGTGTGGGCATTGATAATCCGCTGTTAGCCGCCCTTTCTGCATTTTCCGTGTCCACGGAGCAGTGGTCTCAGGATTCTGCTGTGCTATAATTCTTAGCGAGGCTCCGCCTCAGACCGATGAAACAAAACCAAAATCAAAGGCGTCTCTCGCAAAGCCCGCAAAGGACGCAAAGGAAACACTTTATCCTGGTTTTAAACCTAGAGAATCAGCCTTTCTTTGCGAGCTTGGCGCCTTTGCGAGAATACAGATTTGCTTTTTGGTTCAACTCAAAATTTGACTCAAAATTCAAGATGTTGACCTGTAAAGTACTTTAACGCGTGATGAAGAACTTCAACCTCCTCAAAGCCCTCTCGACCCTAGTCCTCGCGATCTACGGAATCGTGATCGCACAGGACCCATCCGACTACGGCTTCCTTGACCGCGTGGACCTGGTGGCCCATGAGGCGGGCCATATGCTCTTCAGCTGGTTCGGCCGGTTCATGATGCTGATCGGCGGCACGCTGGGCCAGCTCCTGGTGCCTGCCGCGTTCACGGTCTACTTCTGGTTCCGCAATGAGCGGTTCTCCTCGGCTGTCACCCTCTTCTGGACAGGCCAGAACTTCTTCAACATCTCTGTCTACGTGAAGGACGCCCAGGCCATGATGCTCCCCCTCGTGTCCGTGGGCGGCGGCGACGCGATCCATGACTGGAATTACCTGCTGACAAAGTTCGGGCTCCTGCGCCACGACCAGGCAGTGGGCAGCGTCATGTATGCGATCGGCGTGCTGCTCATCATCGCCTCGGTCATCCTGGGCGGGTATTTTTCCATCAACAGGGAAGAGGAAAGTGGGTAAGATTTATCACGAAGAAAACAGTAAAAAAGAAGTTGTCTCTCGCAAAGGCGCAAAGTTCGCAAAGAAAGCAGAGCATTAGTATGTATGTGAACGGATAAAATCAAGACTTCTGCCTTGATCTTTTTTCTTCGTGTCTTCGCGCCTTTCTCCGTCCCGCATCCAATGGTAATTGGTAACGGAGCGGGGGTGGCATCCTTGGTTCTGGCTTGTCCCTGCCGGAATAATTATATGGAACTCATCGACATCATCGCCATACTGATCACCCTCGCCGCGCTGTTCAGCTATCTGAACCACCGGTTCATCGGACTGCCATCGGTCATCGGTGTGATGCTCATCTCCCTGGTCATGTCGCTGGCGCTCATCGCCCTGGGCCACCTGGGCGTGGGCATCAGCGCAGCCACCGTGGGCGGATGGATGGAGCATATCGATTTCAGCGAGGCTTTGCTGCACGGCATGCTGGGGTTCCTGCTCTTTGCCGGAGCCCTGCATGTGAACATCAATGACCTGGCCGAGAAGAAGTGGGAGATCGGGACGTTCGCCACCCTGGGCGTCGTGCTGTCCACAGCCATTGTGGGGACGGCATTGTACTCCATCTTCCAGGCCCTCGGATCGCCCGTTTCCTTCATCTATTGCCTGCTCTTCGGCGCGCTCATCTCGCCCACGGACCCCATCGCCGTGATCGGCATCCTGCGCAAGGCCGGGGTGCCGAAAAGCCTGGAGACCAAGATCGCGGGAGAGTCGCTCTTTAACGACGGCATCGGCGTTGTGGTCTTCATGGTGCTGCTCGGTTTCGCCACAGGCGGGGCCGAGATCACAGCAGGCAAGGTGGCCCTGATCTTCGTTGAGGAGGCTGTGGGCGGCGTGCTCTTCGGCCTGCTGCTGGGGTTCGCGGGCTATCATCTGCTCAAGAGCGTTGACAACTATTCCGTGGAGATCCTCGTGACGCTGGCGCTGGTGATGGGCGGCTATTCAGCGGCGGAGGCGGTCCATACATCGGCGCCGCTGGCCATTGTTGTGGCAGGCCTGCTGATCGGGAATTACGGCAGACAGTTCGCCATGTCGGAACGGACGCGGGAGCATCTGGACACTTTCTGGGAGCTGGTGGACGAGATCCTGAACGCCGTCCTGTTCGTGCTGATCGGCCTTGAGGTGCTGATCGTGACCGTGTCGGACCGCTCGCTCTTCGGCGGCGTGATCGCGATCCCCCTGGTGCTCGCCGCCCGGTTCGTGAGCGTGGGAATACCCATCAGCATCCTCAAGCTGTTCCGCGCCTTTACGCCCGGCGCGGTCAAGGTCCTGACCTGGGGCGGATTGCGCGGCGGGATCTCCGTGGCATTGGCCCTGTCGCTGCCGAAAGGGCCGGAGCGCGACCTGATCCTGACCATGACCTATGCGGTGGTGGTCTTCTCCATCCTGGTACAGGGGCTGACGCTCAAGAAGGTAATCGCCCGTCCGGACGGGGAGTAAAGTGTAACCTATGTCCTTGACTCGTACACGCTATTCTCTCTTTGTTACCTTTCTTGCGCGCCCAAGAAAGGTAACCGAAAGAAGTGCGCCCGGCGAAAATTCTTTACGCCATGCTCGGTCGTCCTCGGTACATTTCGGAAACTCGCCGATAGGATTTTCTTTGTCCACCAGTCCCTCTCCCTCTGGGAGAGGGTCCGGGTGAGGGTGCTCAGACAGTCCGAAATGCTTAACCCTCGGACTCGGTCGCCCGGCTAAATTTTCGCATGGGGTAAGGAAGAGGTCCAAGGCTCTATGGCGGCGTTCAATAAGGTTCTTGAACAAAACAGCGAAAAACGGTATCCTTGTTAAAACCAGATACCGGAGAACGTCTATGCACTCAGAAGAAACCCCGCAGACAACAGCCGCGCTCCTGCGTACAGCCCCGAACAGCGCCGCGCTCTCGATCATTCCTCTCGGCGGCATCGGCGAGATCGGCCTGAACTCAACGATCCTTGAATACGGCGACGACATCATGGTCATCGACGCGGGGCTCATGTTTCCCGACGCTGAGATGCTCGGCGTGGACATCGTCATTCCCGATTTCACCTACCTGCTCGAAAACCGCCACAAGGTGCGCGGCATCGCCCTCACCCACGCCCATGAGGACCACATCGGCGCCCTTCCGTTTCTTCTCAAAGAGCTGAACGTTCCTGTCTACGGTACGCGGCTCACCCTTGGGTTCGTGAAGGACAAGCTGAAAGAGCACGGCCTGGACACGACCGTGGAACTCGTCGTGGTAAAACCCCGGGACATTGTCGATCTGGGGTGCTTCCTGGTGGAGTTCATCCGCGTGACCCACAGCATCGTGGACGGCGTTGGCCTCGGCATCACCACGCCTGTGGGCCGCGTGGTCCACACGGGCGACTTCAAGATCGACCCCACGCCCGTGGACGGCGAGGTGATGGACCTGCACCGCTTCACCGACTACGGCGACAAGGGCACGCTCGTGTTCCTGTCGGACAGCACGAACGCGTCCCAGGGCGGCTACACCTTTTCGGAGAAGGAGGTGCGGCGCGGGCTCGAGGAGGTCTTTCACCGGGCCAAGGGCAGGATCGTCGTCGCAACCTTCGCCTCGAACATCCACCGGGTGCAGCAGATCGTGGACGTGGCAGTCATGTTCGGCCGGAAGGTGATCCTGAACGGCAAGAGCATGATTACGAACGCCCAGATCGCCCTGGACCTGGGGTATCTCAAGATACCCCCCGAGACGTGGCTCAAGATCGAGGCGCTCAAGAACCTGGACGACGACAAGGTGGTGCTGATCACCACGGGCAGCCAGGGCGAACCCATGAGCGCCCTGTCCCGCATGGCGTCCAACGAGCACAAGCACTTCCATATCCGGCAGGGCGACACCATCGTGCTGTCGTCCAAGATGATCCCCGGCAACGAACGGGCCATCACGCGGATCATCAACCATCTCTTCAAGCGGGGCGCCGAAGTGTTCTACGAGAAGGTCTCGGAGATCCATGTTTCGGGCCATGCCTCAAAGGAAGAGCTGAAGTTGATGCTGAACCTGATCCGGCCGAAGTTTTTCATCCCTGTCCACGGCGAGTACCGCCATCTCGTGTACCATTCCCAGCTCGCGAAGAAGGTCAACATCCCCGAGGAGAACATTTTCATCCTCGAGGACGGAGAAGTGATGGAGTTCACGGCTGATACGGCCCGCCGCGCGGGCTTCGTGCAGGCAGGCCGCGTGCTGATCGACGGCAAGCTGCCGGGCGGTGTCGAGACCGTGGTGCTGCGCGACCGCATGCGCCTGGCCCACGACGGCGTGGTGGTCGTGATCCTTGCCATCGAGAGGCTGACCGGCAAGGTCGTGTCCGGACCTGACATTGTTTCGCGCGGCTTCGTGTTCGAGGATGCCTCGCAGGAACTGCTGGCCGAGGTGAAGGCCCTGGTGATGGACACCATCGTGGTCATGATCCCCGAGGCAAAGGGCGACTGGTCCCTTGTCTCGGCCCGCGTGCGCAGCGCCCTTAAGAAGTTCATCAACAAGCGCATGGAGCGCAGGCCCATGATCCTGCCGGTCATCATGGAGGTGTAGGCCGCCAGGTGTCCTCCGACCGAATGGGGGAAAATGGGTGCAAATAGCCTGAATTGACGTTATAATATATTCAACCGAAGATGATTTCACGAGTATACATAGATACATCGGTTATTGGCGGGTGCCTGGATGATGAATTTGCCGCATGGTCGAAATTGCTCTTTGACCAGTTCCGTTCAGGGATGAAGACTGCCGTAGTATCCGACCTTACACTTCGGGAACTTGAAGAGGCCCCCAAGGACGTGAGGTTGCTCGTATCGGAGGTGCCGGCGGCATTCATCGAATATGTTTTTCTTTCTGAAGAAGCTATTACGCTTGCAAACGCGTACATTGCCCACGGTGCTGTTACGGAAAAACATATTATCGATTGTCAGCATATTGCCATTGCGACGATTGAGCGTATCGATGTGCTGGTGAGCTGGAATTTCAAGCAGATCGTGAATCTGGACCGGATCAGGAAGTTTAATGCGGTAAACCTGCTGCAAGGGTATCAACCTCTGGAAATCCGGAGTCCACAGGAGGTGCTTTATGGAACAGAAAATTGACGCTGTAAAGTTAATGCGGGAAATACGGTCGAAGTTGGAAGAGAAGTACGCTAAATCCCGAAGCACGGAGTTGCAAGAGCTGAAGAAAAAGTACGGTCATTTGAGGAAGAAAAAAGATGTTATGCATGCAAAGTAAACCCCGTTAGAGAACAAGTTCTCTAAGGTTGGCAGTTTGTGGCTTTATACCGCAATCTATAAATGTATGATATCAGCCGCCGACAGGAGTCGGCGGCTTTCTCTAACGGGGTAAAAAGCATGAACCGCTCTCCGACCCTGCAGATAATTAACGAGGCATGATAGGTTTCAAGTAAAGGTATAATGGTTGGTGGAAATCTTATCACGAGCACTCAGACTTCTATTATATTGACAAAGCAAGCTGGGAATTTTACCGTCGGGTTCTCGAAGATATCGCCCGGTTGTCAGAACGATCTTACCGAAACGCCTAACCGATCCTTTAAAACGCAATAAGCCGACAATCTGTTTTGTGCATTCCATGGGCGATCTTTCTTGAAGAAGTTCCTGCTGGACTAAGCAAGATTCCCCTTGCGTCCTTTGCGAGAGACGCTTTAGGTTCTGTTATTCGGCGTTGCATGAGCGTGAGGAAAGCATGAGCACTATCAAGGACTGCGTATTCGAACACGACGACCTCGGCATGGACGCTTCGTCCCTCAAGCGCTCCCTGGCGAACCGCCTGATCTTCTCCCTCGGCAAGGACCCCATCATGGCCACGATGCGCGACTGGTTCCACACCACCGCCTACGCTGTGCGCGAACGGCTGATCGAGCGCTGGATGGAGACCATGCGCAGCTACTACCGCTCCGACGCCAAGCGCGTGTACTACCTGTCCCTGGAATTTCTGACCGGCCGCCTTCTGAGCAACAGTCTGCTGAACATGGGCATCTACGAGGAATGCGAACAGGCCCTGTCCGGTCTGGAGGAGAAGATCGAGCTTATCAGCGAACAACTGGAGGACGAGCTGTCCGGCAATGGCAATAATGGCCGGATAATCGATCGCATCATCGAACAGGAAGAGGACGCGGCCCTGGGAAACGGCGGGCTCGGGCGGCTTGCCGCCTGCTTTCTCGATTCCATGGCCACGCTGGGCCTGCCGGCCTACGGCTACGGCATCCGGTATGAGTACGGTATGTTTACCCAGCGCATTGAAAAGGGCTACCAGGTTGAGCATCCCGACAACTGGCTGCGCTATGGCAATCCCTGGGAGTTCGCCCGTCCTGAAGTGCTCTATCCCGTCAAGTTCGGGGGCCGGGTCGTGCAGTTACGCGATGAGCAGGGGAATCTCCGGTCACACTGGCTGGACGCGGAGGGGGTCATGGCCATGGCCTTTGACACGCCGGTGCCGGGGTACAACACGCCGTCAGTGAACAACATGCGGCTCTGGTCCGCCAAGGCCTCGCGCGACTTCGACCTGCGCTATTTTAACGAAGGAAACTACATCAAGGCCGTGGCGGACAAGAACGAATCGGAGAACCTGTCCAAGGTGCTCTACCCTGACGATACCACGGCCATGGGCCGGGAGCTGCGGCTGAAGCAGCAGTATTTTTTCGTGAGCGCCACGCTCCAGGACATTCTGCGCCGCTTCACGAAGTTCCATACGTCCCTGAACCTGCTGCCCGACAAGGTGGCGATCCAGTTGAACGATACGCATCCGGCCATCGCCATTCCGGAGCTGATGCGCATCCTGCTCGATGTCCATCACCTTGATTGGGACAGCGCCTGGAACATCTCGAAGCGCACCTTCTCCTATACCAACCACACGCTGATGCCCGAGGCGCTCGAGACCTGGCCGGTAAGTCTGTTCGAGGCCATCCTGCCGCGCCATCTGCAGATCATCTACGAGATCAACCACCGGTTCCTGCAGGAAGTGCTGCGCCGCCATCCCGGCGATACGGACCTGGTCCGGCGCATGTCCATCGTGGACGAGGCAGGGGGCCGGCGGCTGCGCATGTCCCATCTTGCGATCATCGGCAGCCATCGCGTGAACGGCGTGTCCCAGATCCATACTGAGCTGATGAAGCAGACCATCTTTGTGGATTTCGAGCGTTTTTTCCCGGACAGGATCATCAACATCACGAACGGCATCACGCCGCGGCGCTGGCTGAACCAGGCGAACCCGCCGCTCTCCTCCCTCATCACCTCGCGCATCGGAGACGGCTGGAAGGCAGACCTGGCAGAGCTCGCGAAGCTCGCGCCCCTGGCCGGGGACAGTGAGTTCCGGAAGGAATTCCGCACAGCCAAGCAGGCCAACAAGGAGAGGCTCGCCGACGCCATCAACGGGCGGCTCGGCATCCGGGTCGACCCGGCGTCTCTGTTCGACGTGCAGAGCAAGCGTTTTCATGAATACAAGCGCCAGCTCCTGAACGTGCTGCATATCGTGACCCGCTACAACCGCATACGCGAAGGCCGCACCAGCGACCTGGTCCCGCGCACGGTCATCTTCGGCGGCAAGGCCGCGCCGGGCTACGCCATGGCAAAGCTGATCATCAAGCTGATCAACAGCGTGGCCGACGTGGTGAACAACGACCCGGCCGTGGGCGATATGCTGAAAGTCGTGTTCCTGCCGAACTACAACGTCTCGAACGCCGAGCTGATCATTCCCGCCTGCGACCTTTCAGAGCAGATCTCCACAGCCGGCACCGAGGCATCGGGTACGGGCAACATGAAGTTCGCGCTGAACGGCGCGCTGACCATCGGGACCCTCGACGGCGCGAACATCGAGATGATGCAGGAGGTTGGCGGTGAAAACATCTTCATCTTCGGTCTCACCACTGAAGAGGTCACGTCTCTGCGCCGGAAAGGCTGCAATCCCTGGGACATCTATCACCAGAACGAAGAACTGCGCAAGGCCCTTGACATGATCGCGTCGGGATTCTTCCTGCCTGATATGCCGCGCCACTTTCAGCCCATTTTCGACGCCCTGCTGCATCACGGCGACAAGTACCTGCTGCTGGCCGACTACGCGGCGTACATCGCCTCCCAAGAGCGGGTGGACGCCCTCTACCGAGACAAGGAGGAGTGGGCCCGGCGCGCGGTCCTGAACGTGGCGGGCATGGGGTTCTTCTCGAGCGATCGGACCGTGAAGGAATATGCCGACAAGGTCTGGAAGGTCTCGCCCGTTTCTGCGCAAGCCGCCCAACGCTGAGGAGGTGCTAACATGGTTGCACGACGCATCGGCTTTGTGTTTGCCCTTATTCTCGCTTCGCTCGCCGCCTCAACAGGCTACGCCTATGAGAGCGATGCTTTCGATAAGGGTACGAAAAGGGTGACGGCACTGGTCGGGAGCGGTACGGCCTTTGATGAGAGCTATTTCATCATCGGCGCAGGCTTCGGGTACTATATTGCCGACAACCTGGAGCTGGGCATTGACGCCGAATCCTGGAGCGGCGGCACCTATGATATCACCCGCGTCAGCCCCTCGGTCCGGTACGTGCTGCCCGCTCGCACTGAGGCCAAACCCTATATCGGGGCCTTCTACCAGCGGACCTTCATCTCGGAACTGCCGGACCGCGATGCTGTTGGCGGACGGGCAGGCGTGTTCTGGCTCACGGGGCAGCGAACCTACTTCGGAGCGGGGCTGGTGCATACCCGGACCCTGAACTGCGACCAGAGCATCTACCGGCCTGCTCGGACACCTATCCCGAGATCGTGATTGCTTTTCGGTTCTAAATTGGAAAATCAATATGCCTTGGTTCTGCCCGAGGAAGGATGGGGAGCCGCATAATTGCCTTGACTATCAGGCACCGGCCCGCTATAGTGGAATCACAAATTCCAATTTTGGACTATAAATGGAAACAATAGGTCGATTCTTAAAAACCGGCAGAGAGAGCTTCTTTCTCCTCGGGCCGCGGGGGACCGGAAAGACCACGATCATCAGGACCCAGTACCCGCATGCCCTTTTTCTGGACATGCTGCGCCCCGATGTGTTCAGGAATTACAGCGCCTACCCCGAACGGCTGCGGGAAACGGTCCTTGCCAATAAGGACAAGAAGACAATCGTCATCGACGAGATACAGAAGGCCCCGCAGCTCCTGGAGGTGGTCCACAGCCTGATCGAGGAGAAGAAGGGCCTGCAGTTCATCCTTACCGGTTCAAGCGCCCGGAAGCTGAGAACGGCGGGGGTGAACCTGCTCGCCGGACGCGCGGTCATGAAGCACATGCATCCCTTTCTGGCGGCTGAACTCCAGGGGCGTTTCAAGCTCGATGAGGCGTTGCAGCGGGGCATGATCCCTGTCGTTCTGGACAGCGGGGACCCGGGCGCCGCGCTCCAGGCATACGTGGATCTGTATATCCGGGAGGAGGTTCAGCAGGAGGGATTGACGAGGAGCATCGGCAATTTCACACGGTTTCTGGAAACAGTGAGCTACTCTCACGGGTCAATTCTCAACATCAGCAATGTGGCCCGGGAAAGCCAGGTGGAGCGCAAGGTCGTGCAGGGGTATATAGGAATCCTTGAGGACCTGCTTCTGTCCTACCGGCTTCCGGTGTTTTCGAAGCGCGCGAAGCGGGCGACCGCCGCGCACCCGAAATTCTACTTCTTTGACACCGGGCTTTACAGCGCTCTGCGGCCGTCCGGACCACTGGACCGCGCCGAGGAGCGGGCGGGCGAAGCGCTCGAAGGGCTTGTAGGCCAGCATTTCAGGACATGGATCGATTATCGCCATCCGGGTGCGCAGCTCTTCTACTGGCGCACCAGCGCCGGCTCGGAAGTCGACTTCATTATCTATGGCAAAAATGTATTCTGGGCAGTTGAAGTAAAGAACGGGAAGACCGTGCATCCGCAGGACCTTCGTCCGCTCAAGGCCTTCGGCGAGGATTATCCGGGAGCAAAACGGTTCCTGTTGTACCGCGGCAGTGAACGACTTGTGCGTGATGGGATCTCGATCGTGCCGTGCGCGGACTTTCTACTTGCGTTGGAATGAACTTATAGCGGATAGGCGAGACATATCCGCCCCGCGTCGCCGGGCCGCGTTTGCGGCAGTGTTGAAAAGCTGCCTCGATGCAGTGAATGAAAGCCCTCAATATAGGATGAGCAGAAGCAGCAGGGGTCTTTTCTGGTGCAAAAAGTGAAGCAGCTTCGCCTATTCTTATAAATATAAATATTTTGCCAAGGAGGGTCCATGAAGTCCTTATTGAAGCGATACTGGTGGTTATTGTTGCTGACCATCGTCGTCATGATTTTCAAGTTCCTTCCCCATAAGCTGCCATTTCTCGAAAAGATTGAAAAGGCCGGGTACGAATCCGGTGACGCCTCAGCATACGATCCGCTCAAGCGCATTTCTCAGCTCAACATTGAAGATGTCTCGCTGAAGGGTTTCATCCCCGTCGTGCAGGTCAAGAATCACGTAACCTCATTTAAGGAAATCCCCCTTGCCGAAGGAGACGCCTACGAGCCGCGGGTCTCGCTCGCTGCCGCGCGAACAGCGGAACGGTGAGGAAGTTAATCAACGAGCGCCTGGCGCGGCACCCACAAACCTGACGGTCATCATGGAAGTATAAAGAGTCAAGGTTGCCGAGTGTAATTTACAGTATTAACTTCTTCCTGAAGGTCACAAAAGTTTCAAACCAGCGAACCTCTACACTTCAACTCGTAATTGTCACCGAATAGGCCCTAAAAAGACCCTTTAGAAACGGTTGACAACATCTTGCATCAAGCATATATTCGTGAAAATAAGGGAATGCGCGGCACGAACCTTGCTGAACTTAGGAAACGCCGGACATTCGTTTTTCCTAGGGGGCTAGTCAATAAATGGTTAGACGCCGGGTTGGAGCCATGAGCTTTCGATTTCGTCTAGGTCCATTTACTTTCGGTCGCACGGGTACTCGTCTGAGTCTGTGGAGCCGCGGGACTGGTTTTTCAATCCCGTTGTCGGGAAAGAAAGGTCGCTCTTTCGGTAAGATAGGCTTCGGCCCGTTCAGTTGGTTCTTCAGGGGATCGCCTGCCGCCCCACCTGCCGCACACGGTGGCGAAGCCGAGGCAGAGAACAATCAACATAGGCTTGGCTCCTACGACGGAGCGGCGATCAAGGCTTTCGGATCAGATCAGCAGTTCCTCGAAAAACTTAGACAGTACGGCGTACCATGGCGTGGTGTCCAGGAGCGTCTCAAGGAAGAGCTTCCGGATCAACTCATCGATCGTGACAAGATCGCATACAGACTCGTACCGAAAGCAATGGATGCCGTCTTCGGACAACAGAATGCCGCGTGGAAGACCGAAAAACGGCCGCCGAAGAGCGGTAGCGGCTTCACGACATGGATCGTGATAATCGAAACCGGTGCCTAATAAGTCGTTGCAGTCGTCGTTGTTCGTCCACAATCGGGCGGCCAGCGCGGCTGAACTAGTTCGTTCATGCATACTTCAAGTGGAAATTTGCAGAATTCTCGTTTGCCTGTCGCTGCACAGTTGTAGGTGAAATCCTCACTTCTCTAAACGGCCGCTTCTCCTTCATATCCAAACCAACGCCATCCAGGTTATAAGTTATAATAAAAAAGGAGCTGGTAATATCCTTGGAGGTGTAAGCTATGAAAGCGCTCTATTACGATGAACCCAAAGGTTACAAGGCGATAAAGATCGGTGACTTTCCGGTGCCGGAAATTGACGACAACGAGGTCCTCGTGCGCGTGAAGGCCTTCTCGCTGAACCACCTCGACGTCTGGATCATGGAGGGGAATTATCCGGTCAAGGTGCCGCTGCCGCATATCTTCGGTTCCGATTCCTCGGGCGTTGTCGAGAAGGTCGGCAAGAATGTTCAGCACATCAAAGTCGGCGATGAAGTGATCGTCTATCCAGGCCTGAGCTGCGGCCATTGCCGGTCCTGCCTGTCAGGACGGGACAACGAATGCAGGGACTTCACCCTCCTCGGCGTGGTCGTGCCGGGCGTGTCAGCAGAGTACGTCAGGGCGCCGGCGGTCAACATTTTTCCGAAGCCTGCGGGCCTGACCTTTGAAGAGGCCGCAGGAATCGGGATCACCTGCACCACGTCATGGATGTCGCTCGTAAAGCGGGCCGGGATCAGGCAGGGCGACACGGTCCTGATCCATGGCGCAGGCAGCGGCGTGGGCACGGCACTGATCCAGATCGCGAAGCTATATAATGCCCGGGTGATCACCACGGTGGGCGACGACTGGAAGACGGAAAAAGCGAAGGCCCTGGGCGCAGACCACGTTATTAATCATAAGAAAGAAGATTTCCTTGAAGCAGTGAAGCGGATCACTGACGGGGCGCTCGCGGACATTGCCGTTGACCACGTAGGCGCCGCAACGTTCAACCAGTCCCTTGCAGCTGTGCGCAAGGGCGGCCAGATCGTGACCTTCGGATCGACCTCCGGCGACGAAGTGCGGCTCAGCCTGCGCCGCGTCTTCGGCAAAAGCGTGACGATCCACGGGGTCTATACCGGTCCCAAATGGGCCTTTGGCGAGTGTCTGCGCCTCTTTCCGTCGCCGCTCAGGACCGTGGTGGATTCCGTCTTCGAGTTCAAGGACGCGCAGAAGGCCTATGAGAAATTATTGAGCAGGCTGTTCTTCGGGAAGATCGTGGTGAAGATTTGAGGATGGTGACCACGGAGGCACGGAGACAGGATGCAGGATGCAGGATACAGGATGTTAGCGTGTATCATGGGTCATGCATCAGGAAACATCAGCACCCGTTGATCCGTGTTCATCCGTGTAAATCCGCGGCCAAATGGTCTCTATCTTTTTACGAAAAAATCCCGATCACCGTTAATGTGTACGGAAAAATTCTGCACTCGACCGCACCAACCATCAATATCCTGCATTCCAGCTACCTTTCCGATCTGCTTCACGTAACATTTTTTTAGTTGCCGCGTCATATCTGCGTGCAAGGTCCGGACACGCCTGCAATTCCTAGTGTCCACTCCCCTAGTCACTAAGGTATTAAAAGGCTCTCAGGGCGGGTAGAATATTTTCAGTAAAACCATAACGCCACGTTAAATAAACGATAAATCGGCTGTTTTTGAACCAACGCTGTCCGTAAATTTGCACTTTTCAATTTGCAATTTCCAATTCCGCTTTATGCGGGTTAGGGTTTATACATTCACCGCGGACAGGAGGTGAAGCAGGAGAGAGGCGCGGTCGTGGGTCATTGTCTGCAACGACGGCAGAATGCAGTTAACAACGACTACTGGAGGATAAAACAATGAAAAAGCTGGGCGTAGTGGTCTTGACTCTTAGTATGCTGCTGATCGGGTTGAGCACGCTTTTTGCGGGAAACAGCGGCGCCGTGCAGCCGGTGAAGGGGATCGGCGCTGACGTCATCTGCGCGGGAACGCCCTTTACCGTTACCGGGATGGTGGTCGCGATCGGGATTCCCGGAGAAGGGGTTGTTATCGACACGGGCGCCACGGTGGTAACGATCTACGGGATCGGGTCCCTCGCGTACTGGGACGCAAATAACATCGTCAGGCCGGCGGTCGGAGAAGTGGTTACCATAACCGGCTACGTGGTCGAGTTGACGGATAGTACGCTGAATATCGCGGCGTCCATTACCGTCGCAGGCGTGACCCTTGATCTGAGAGACGCGCTGACCTGCGCGCCACTGTGGCGAGCCATGAAATAACAACCTCGTCGCCTCTGCGGGCAGGGATGGCGTGCTCCGGCGGAGCATGCCGCCCTGCCTTTTCAAGTCCTGAGATCATTAACAAAGCTGGATGAGGCGCGCTCACTTTCTTTATGCCGACCTGTGTCCCTTGCTCTCGCTCAATCTGCGTTCATCCGCGTCCGTTAATCCGGGTTTATCCGTGTGAATCCGTGTCCAAGGGATCATCAATCTTTTGACCGAAAATCCCCGATCACCGTCAAAGCATTCGGCACGACCTCGATCTCGTACCGCGTGCCCTCACCGAACATCTCACCGTCCACATGCACCGGCACGGGCCGCTCGGCCTCCACGGTCAGCTTCGGCGCCCGGTCAAGGCTCGCGTACTTCTTTACCCGGTCTATCGTTCCGAGAAATACCTTGGGCAGATGCCACAGCAGCCGCGCGATGCCCAGGGGCCGCACGATCGTAACATCGAGCAGATGATCATCGATCTTCGCGTAGGGGGTGAGCTTGAAGCCGCCGCCGCAGGTGGTCCCGTTGCCCACGGTCAGGAGAAATGTTTCCTGCTCCATGGATCGGCCATTCATGCTTACCTTGATCGGAACGGCGTCGAAGGTCCCGAGGGTCTTGACCATGGCGCAGATATAGAGCCACAGGCCCCGCTTCTGGTGATTGATCTGGTAGCTTGCCCTGTTGACAGCGGCATCAAAGCCGAAGCCCACGCCATTCGCGAAGTAGCGGTCGTTGATCTTTCCTGCGTCGACCACCTTTGTCCTGCCGGCGAGCACGATGTCCACGGCCTTTTCGATATCATTCGGAATGTTCAGGGTTTTGACGAAATCGTTGCCTGAGCCGCCGGGCACAATGCCCAGGGGCTTGCCCGAAAAGAGCATTCCCGGCAGAACCTCGTTCACTGTCCCGTCGCCGCCCACGGCAACGATCACGTCGAATTCACCGCAGGCCCGACGGGCTATGTTCGCCGCGTCGCCCGGCCCTGTCGTGAGTTCCAGGTCGAAGATCGCTCCCTTCTGCTTGAAGAGCTCCAGGACCGCCATGACAACGGCCCGCGATTTTCCCCTGCCCGCGGCGGGATTGGCAATGATCTTGTATTTTTTCATCCCGCGCATTATAGAGGGCCGGACAGCGCCCGTCAAGAAGATCGTACCACGAAAGGCTTGCAATCCCTTCCCCTTTATGAAATAATCAATTCAACATTCGGCGGTTATGATGCCGCGGGCAGGGAGATAACGATTGATATTTGAAGCCATAGTGCTCGGCGTGATCCAGGGTCTCACGGAATTCCTTCCCATCAGCAGCTCAGGCCACCTGATCCTGGCCCAGTGGGCCACAGGCTGGCAGGGCGAGCTGATGAACAATCTCACCTTCGACGTTTCGCTCCATGCAGGCACGCTCGCGGCGCTGCTGTGGTATTTCCGGAGGGACTGGTTCCGTTTCGGGGCGGCCTTGCTCCGGACCCTGCGCGGCGCCGCAGCCGAACACGAGGCCCGGCTGGTAGCGTATATTGCCATCGCGACCATA
>Ga0209212_1004643_pt1 | contig 16837 bp, 13 predicted proteins | sample RifGroC2_FD_183996 | JGI IMG/M metagenome (GOLD analysis project Ga0209212, IMG submission 183996) | Groundwater microbial communities from Rifle, Colorado, USA - Groundwater C2 (SPAdes) (version 2) | ecosystem: Environmental > Aquatic > Deep subsurface > Groundwater | place: Rifle, Colorado...
TACACCACTGCAGATACAGAGGTATAGCAGTAAGGTATCCGGTCCATTGTTGGACAGGATAGATATGCATATAAGCCTCCCTCCTGTGTCATTAAGAGACATGACTTCAAACAGCTCAGGGGAGACATCAGGGCATATAAGAAAGCGCGTAAACAGGGCAAGGGAGATACAAAGGGAAAGATATAAGGATGAGAAGAATATATATTCTAATACTGATATAAACGGCAGTCATGTGGGTAAATATTGCAGACTTGACAGAAAATCCAGGGAGATAATGGAGATTGCCATGAGCAAGCTGGGCCTCAGTGCGAGGGCATATGAAAGGGTCTTAAAAGTGGCACGGACAATAGCAGACCTTGAGTCAAGGGAGGATATACTACCGCAGGATATATCAGAGGCAATAGGCTACAGGACCCTCGACAGGGGAGGTTTATAGAGTTAATTGCTTTGTATAATTGTGACCTAAGTAACCCCTCGGTGACCTAATGCAAATTGTCTTGTAATGTGTGGATGTGATACTATAAAATAATTAGCTAGTGACAGTTCTGTCGAAACAGCGCTGATTTAATAACCATTGTTAAAGACTGCATTGACAACAAAGGAACTCTATGAAATCCCTTGGCGATATTAAGAAGATAATACAATTACACAAAGAAGAAATTAGGAAAGAATATGGAGTCAAAGAGATAGGTATCTTTGGTTCCTATATAAAAGGAGAACAGAATGACAACAGCGACGTGGACATTCTTGTAGAATTGGAAAAACCTATAGGATAAAGGATAATTTTTTTCTTTATTTATTTGGGTATTATTCTTATAATTATGTATTGTATAACCATAGTTGAGTGGTTTATAATCTTGTGTAATAACCAATAACTCAAGGCTAATATCGTAAAATAAGCTAAAACATGAGCCTGTTAAATGAATATATAAGCAAAAGGATGGGTGGCAAAGAGCTTGAAGCCGAATTATTGCGGTTAATATCTGAATATAATAAGCTGAGAGGCGCCTATCTGTTTGTATATGCTGCTGCAATCGGTAAGCCGATCCCTTCCATTCCTCTTGAACAAGCAGATTTTTATGTCATTCATGATCTCCTGTCAGATAAGAAAAGCCTGACTAAAATTGATATCTATCTGGAAACCCCAGGCGGTAGCGGTGAAACTGCAGAGGAAATTGTCGAATTTCTTCATAATAATTTCGATACAGTTACATTTGTTGTATCAGGTGAAGCAAAGAGTGCCGGAACAATTATTGTATTGTCCGGCGATGAAATATTAATGACTGAAACCGGCAGCTTGGGGCCAATAGACGCACAGGTTAGGATCGGCCGGTCTGTTGTTTCAGCCTATGATTATATTGAATGGGTCAACGAGAAAAGAAAAGAGGCTGAAGAAAAGGGAGCCTTAAATCCCTTTGATGCAACAATGGTTGCCCAGATTACCCCCGGTGAATTAAGCGGAGTATTACATGCACTGGAATATGCAAAGGATTTGGTTATCGAATGGCTTGTCAAATATAAATTCAAGAAATGGAATGTAACAGAAACAAGAAAGATACCTGTCACGGAGGAATTTAAAAGAACCCGGGCAGAAGAAATAGCAAGGGAGCTTACAAATCATTCTAAATGGAGACTGCATGGCAGATCAATAAAGAGATATGATTTGGAAAATATGCTGACGATTAAGAGGGTTGAAGATGATCCAAAATTGAGCGACCTTGTGTATAGGATTCAAATTGTCTGCCAATTGCTTTTCAACACTTCAACCACATTTAAAATATTTGCCACCGAGGACACCAAGATATTCAGGCAGGCAACCCCTGCAAATATCCCTGTAAAAATTCCAATTGCAGCTCAGCAGCCCGATGTGGTTGAGATTGATCAGAATTGTCCACGGTGTGGAACAGTTCATAATATTTATGGAAAATTTGTGCCTAATCCTAAGATTGATAAGGAATTGAAGGCAAAAGGCTTTAAGCCTTTTCCAAAAGATAATAAAATAATATGTAGCTGTGGGTTTGAGTTTGATCTTACGGGTATTAGGAACCAAATTGAAACAAATTTAGGAAAAAAGATAATTGTTTAGGAGGATCTTATGATATTAAAAAAAAACAAGGAGAGAAAAGAAGAGGAAGAGGCATTGATTACCTTTTTAAAGCGGACAAAAAATGGGGAATATGCCAAAATCGATGAGAGGCAGCTTGCTTATCCACGGGTAAAAGAACAGAGAGAGCCTTATTATAATGATGAAGAATATTATTACGGTATCCGATGAATCTTATCAGAAAATTATTCAATAAACCACAGAGAGCTACAAACCCAAATCCCGATTTAGAAATTGTAATAATCCAATGAAACAGTCAAAGAAATGATGCAGGCAGCCCTGGAGGAGGATAACACTGTTGTCCCAGAGATGATTGTGGCCAGCCAGACCTTTGGTAGTAACGATATACACTGGCATCCACACCTCCACTAACGGATGCTTTGATAAAGATGGGACATTTCATCCTATGTTACGTGGCCTGTACGGATTGCAACAGAAAAAAACACGGCTTCGATCCGGGATATGGCGACAACTCGCTATCTCCGTCCCATGCTGATCGGAACGAGTTGATCAGCAGAGCCGTTGAGCACATCAAATCCAAGCATGCTAAGGAACTATCCGACTTCGACCAGATGAGGGCCGAAATTCGAGCAAAGAGTGACCAGGCGGTGATGGAGGTGGACTGATGGCGAACATATCCGTGGATAGAGAAAGCATTGCTGGACTTACTCCGTTTTTTTGTTAAAAAGGATGGATACGATACTTTTGTTATGAAAATAGATGTCCTGAAAAGCAAGGAAGTGGGAAAAAAATAACAGGATTCATATAGTCTTAAATTAGGTATAATTATATTCAAGGTCAACGGGCCCTTCGTTGGCTGCACTCACAGTTTGACCCATCTGACGCTCATTTTTTATTCGGTCATATAAAATTAACAGGAGGCTTAGTAAAATATGCTTGCCCGCATATACAGTAGTATGATGACAGGTATAGATGCCTCTGTTGTTGAGGTAGAGGCGGATATTGTATACGGTCTTCCCATGTTTACAATAGTCGGACTTCCAGATGCAGCGGTACGTGAGAGCAGGGAAAGGGTCAGGGCGGCCCTGAGGAACGGGGGTTTTAATTTCCCATCAAAAAAGATTACAGTAAATCTCGCACCTGCAAATGTGAAAAAAGAGGGGGCGCTCTATGATCTTCCTGTTGCTGTTGCCATATTGTGTGCTGAAGGGGTTGTAGAAAAGGATAGGGTTAATGATTACATACTCATCGGGGAGCTCTCACTCGATGGCCATGTCAAGCCTGTCTGTGGTGCATTATCTATCGCCGCATTGGCCAGGGAAAAGGGATTCAGGGGTGTTTTCATCCCTTCAGAAAATGCATCAGAGGCTGCAATGATACCGGATATAGAGATTTACGGTGTTAAAACCATCTCACAGGTTATAGGTTTTTTTCAGAATAATACAGACTTGAAACCATACAAGACAGAAAGAGATAAAATGTTATTAATGGGTTCTGAATATGATGAGGACCTTGCAGATGTAAGAGGGCAGGAGTATGCAAAGAGGGGATTGGAGGTTGCAGCAGCAGGCGGCCATAACATGCTGATGATCGGGCCACCTGGTTCCGGAAAGACCATGCTTGCAAAGAGGATTCCAACAATACTTCCTGACATGAGTTTTGATGAGGCGATAGAGACTACAAAGATATACAGCCTGATTGGCGGGCTTGATAGTGATAGGCATGTCTTTATAAGAAGACCGTTCAGGGCGCCGCACCATACGATCTCTTACGTGGGTATGGCCGGTGGTGGTAATATGCCAAGGCCTGGTGAGATAAGCCTCGCACACAATGGTGTCCTGTTTATCGATGAACTCCCTGAATACAGACGTGATGTATTGGAGGTGCTCAGACAGCCCATAGAGGATAGGTGCGTAACAATATGCCGTTCCGGCTCCACTATTACATATCCCGCACGGTTTATGCTGGTCTGTGCGATGAACCCCTGTCCATGCGGACATTTCATGGACACTAAAAAGGAGTGTCTGTGTACACCATTGCAGATACAGAGGTATAGCAGTAAGGTATCCGGTCCATTGTTAGACAGGATAGATATGCATATAAGCCTCCCTCCTGTGTCATTAAGAGACATGACTTCAAACAGCTCAGGGGAGACATCAGGACATATAAGAAAGCGCGTAAACAGGGCAAGGGAGATACAGAGGGAAAGATATAAGGATGAGAAGAATATATATTCCAATACTGATATAAACGGCAGTCATGTGGGTAAATATTGCAGGCTTGACAGAAAATCCAGGGAGATAATGGAGATTGCCATGAGCAAGCTGGGCCTCAGTGCGAGGGCATATGAAAGGATATTAAAAGTGGCGAGGACAATAGCCGACCTTGAGTCAAGGGAGGATATACTACCGCAGGACATATCAGAGGCAATAGGCTACAGGACCCTCGACAGGGGAGGTTTATAAGGTAATTTAATCCTGTTTCTTTCCGAGGACCCTCTCTAATGTTCCATTCAGTAATTGTATATTGTAAGGTTTTGAGAGGGCAGCGGTAAATCCATAATCCATGTAATGGGTCATGATCAGGTCTTTTGAATAGCCACTCAGGGCTATTCCCTTTACTCCATGGTCTATATCATGAAGCCTCTTTATCGCAATATCACCACCCATTCCATTGGGGACAACAAGGTCAAGGATTACCGCATCAAATGGTTCGCCCCTTTCCTTTGCCTTTATATAAAGTGCTATCGCCTCATTTCCATCCTTTGAGGATTCAATATAATAACCACAGTGCATTAGCATGTCTCCTGTAATATCCCTTACTATTTCATCATCGTCCATAATGAGGATCCTCTTTTTTCTTATAGTCTCCATCTCTCCGGTGACCTCAGTTTCTGTCTTCTTTTTCAGTGAAGCAGGCAGATACAGATGGAAGGTAGTACCGGCGCCTGGCATGGATTCTACGGTGATAAATCCTTCATGTTTCCTTATGATTGAATGGCAAATGGTCAGACCGAGTCCCATACCTTTCTTAACCCCTCTCTCTTTTGTTGAGAAATAGGGATCAAATATCCTTGATATCTCTTCAACCTGGATACCCCTGCCACGGTCTCTTATCGATACCTTAACATAGCTCCCCTCTTTTATTGGCAGGTTATCCTTTTCTGTAATTTCTAAGTTTGTTGCAGAGATATCTATTTTACCCCCTTCGGGCATAGCCTCTGCAGCATTCGTTAAGATATTGATGATAACATTCCTGATCTGTCCTTCATCTATTTCAACAGGGTAGAGGTTATCCGGCAGGTTATATTCAAAAGTAATATTTGTATCCTTAATTAAAGGACAATGTGCTTCTTTGAGTAACTGTTGAACCCGGGTCACCTTTTTAACAGGTTCTCCTCCTTTTGAGAATGTGATAAGACGGCTTGTAATCTCTCTGGCCTCAAAGCATGATTTTTCTGCTGTTGATAGTCTCTTGAATATCATATCTTCCGGATCCAGATATTGTTTTACAAGGGAGATATTTCCAAGTATCCCGGTAAGGAGGTTATTGAAGTCATGGGCAACGCCACTGGCAAGGATTCCTATGGATTCGAGCCTGCGGAGTTTTTCGAGTTCATATTCTATCTTCTTACGTTCTGAAATATCAATAGCGATACTGAGTATGCACGGGACATTATCAATCATCACGCGAATCCCTGTAAAATAAAATGGTATCTTCTCCCCTCTTTTTGTAACTAATGTGGATTCGACACTTGAATATCCTTTATCAAAGGTATCTTTTATAGTTTTATTTACAAGCCCCCGATCCTGCTCAACGATAAAATCGAGTGGATTACTTACTGATATCTCATCCGCTGTATATCCTATAACATTCTCGCCATATTTATTCCATCGAAGCATCTTTCCATTGAAGTCAAAGAGACAGAAAATCCCGGGCAGGCTTTCTATTAATATATTGGAGAAGTCTTTTTCTTTTAACAAATTCTCTTCTATACTTTTACAATCCGTAATATCTGTTATGGATAACATGATATGTTTTACTTCAGGATATTTTTTATCCATAATGGATATGCCTTCAAGCAAGGCATAGAATACGATGTCATCATTTTTAATCAGCCTCATCTGGCACTTCTGACACATATCAGTCTCGATGACATTTTTGAAAAAGTTATAAAAGGCAGGTCTTGTATCAGATGGAATAAAATGGTCAAAATGGGTATTTATTAGTTTGATCCTCTCAATACCCAGAAGGCCGGTCAGGGTCAGGTTTGCGTCAATGATATTTCCCTGTTCATCGAGGGTGACATATCCAACAGGTGCAAAGTCATATAGTTCCTGGTACTTATTAAGTAAATTATCTGTTTCTGATTTTGCCTGCATCAGATCTTCATTCTGTGCCTCCAGCTCGCTCTGTTGCACCTCAAGTTCATTAATCAAGGCCAGAATATCATCTTCTGTCATTGAGTGGATATCGATTTGGTGGGACTTCGATGATTTCTTGCCTGCATCCATTGGAAATTACCTTGGTTTAGTTTTACCTGACAGTAACACACTTCAATATTACCGTCAATTATCTTAAGGTGAGTCTTACTTTGCTTATCCCGTCTGGCAGGTGGGTGATCCTGAATCCGAGTCCCTCACAGACCCGCAGCATCCTGACATTATCAGTGAGTACTGTGCCGTATACCTCTCCCAATCCTTTTTCCTGTGCAATACCGATCAGCATATCAACGAGTTTATAACCCATTCCTTTTCCCTGAAATTCATCATGTACAATAACAGCAAACTCACTCTTTTTAAAGTCCGGTTCTATGATCAATCTTCCGATGCCGATGATCCTCTTCTTTTCTGACTCTTTAAACTCAGCAATTATTGCCATCTCCCTGTCGTAATCTATGTTACAGAATCTCACAAGCATCTCATGTGATATCTTTTTGAGTATCTGGAAGAATCTTCCCCGTAAAGTATCTTCAGAAAGGGTTTGGAGCATCTCATGTTCTAATGGTTCATCCTCAGGTCTGATTGGCCTTAAGATTACATCTGTACCATCTGATAACCTCCAGGGTAAGACATATCTCGTGGGGTATGGTGTAATTACGAGGTGTTGATATGGTATAGTATATCTTGATGTATCCATCTCAAGGGCGATCCTTGCATCAAGGGCGTATCCCTTTCCGTTTGAGATCGCAAGCGGGTTGATGTCTATTTCAGAGATCTCAGGAAAATCAACTATCAGGTTTGAAAAACTCACAAGGATTTGCTCTAAATTTTTCATGTCAGCAGGAGGTCTACCCCTGTACCCCTGGATCATCCTGTGTACCTTTGTCTCTTCCATGAGCCTTCTTGCCAGTGTCTGATTCAACGGAGGGATCCCGATGGAGATATCCTTGAATATCTCTGTGGTAGTACCTCCCATTCCAAATAGGATCACCGAGCCAAAGTCTCTGTCCTTTTTTGCCCCGAGTATGATTTCGTAGTCAATCTTTTCAATCATCTTCTGTACAGATATCCCGGTTATCTTTGCCTGGCCGGCTTTCTCCATGACCCTGTTCAGAAGTCCTTCATATTCCTTTCTCAACTGACTGTCAGAATATATGCCGGTGACTACACCTCCTATATCACTCTTATGGGTAATATCCGGTGAGACGATCTTGATGACTACCGGATATCCTATTGAGTTTGATATATTTATGGCCTCATCAGGATTGTTTGTAAGATATGGCTTAATAACAGGGATGCCATAATTTGCCAGGAATCTCTTTGACTCTTCCTCAGTTAAGATAGTCCTCCCTTCTTTATGTAATTCTGCGATAAAGACCTTCAGATTATTTTTAGGCGGCGCCTGATCAACAGGTAATTCTTCCGGTGTTTCATACAGGAGCTGGATATTCTTCCCGTATCTGTACATATACATATATGTCTTTATCGCTTCTTCAGGTGTTTCATATGTAGGTATATTATTCTCGAGGGTAATCTTTTTTGCCCCCTCAACCTTCATACCTCCCATCAATACTGTTATGATCGGTTTATAGGATTTTTTTGAGATATCAGCAATGGCCTTTGCAAGCTCTTCAGGGTTTGCTGCGCCCTGCGGGGTATAAATAATTATAATGCCGTGTACATTAGGGTCATTGATGCAGATATTGACTGCCATCACATATCTCCCTGTGTCTGCATCACCAAGCACATCAATAGGATTAGATTTACTCCAGTACTTTGGCAGATTGAGATCAAGTGTCTTTAAGCTGTCTTCAGAGAGTTGGGCGATCTTACCTCCTGACTCTAATATTGAGTCTGTGGCAATAACGCCTGCTCCTCCTGCATTTGTAATAACAGCAAGATCAAGGCCTTTTGGCAGATTCTTGGAGTGCAATACTTCTGCAGTGTTAAACAGGTCTTCAATACCCTTTATCCTTATTACACCGGCCCTTTTAAAGGCGGCATCGTATACCTGATCATCGCCTGCCATAGCGCCTGTATGTGACATTGCAGCCTTTGCACTCTCAGTAAACCTTCCTGGCTTTAAGATGATTATTGGCTTATTCCTTGCAAATCCCCTTGCAGCGCTCATGAACTTTCTGGCATTACCAATACCCTCCATATAGAGCATGATACTCTTTGTATCAGGGTCATCTCCCAGAAAATCGATCATGTCACCAAAATCAACATCTATCATTGACCCAAGAGAAACAAAGAGGCTGAACCCTATATGGGCATTTATTGCCCAGTCGAGTATTGCACTTCCGAGTGCGCCGCTATGCGATATAAAGGCTATCTTGCCTGGTTCAGGATGTACCCTGAGAAAAGAGGCATTCAATCTATTTACAGGCCTGATGACACCAAGGCAATTTGGTCCAATAATCCTCATCCCGTATGTCCTTCTGATCTCCTTTATCTGTTCTTCTAATTTTTCCCCGGTTTTACCTGTCTCTTTAAAACCAGCGGAAACGATTATTACCCCCTCTACGCCGGATTTACCACATTCCTCTATTATTCCCGGAACTGTCTGTGCCGGTGTGGCTATAACTGCAAGGTCGATTTGTTCCGGAATATCAGCGATCCTGGCATACGAGTCAATCCCCAGGATACTCTTCCTGTTCGGGTTTACAGGGAATATCTTTCTGTTATTTGGTAGCAGCAGGTTCTCTGTGAGCGCCTTTCCAACAGAACCATCGGACTCCGAAGCACCGATAACAGCGATAGTTTTTGGACTGAATATCTTTTTGAGATCTGCCATTGGATTATTCCTGCAATATTTGGTGGAAATTTAACAAAAAGATACCATTAAATCTCGTTGAATGCAAAACATATTTTAGAAGATTTGGTTCTCAAGTTAGACAAAACTACAAAGATTATAGTATCATAAAATGTTATGGCTAAGAAACGCAAGAGAAGATATAAGATTTCACTTATAATAATTTTACTGTTATCTTTTATTATTGCAGGCAGTCTCTCTGCAGGCGGCTTCTTCTATGTTGTCACTAAGGACCTCCCGTCAGTAAAGTCTCTCAGGGAATATACCCCGAGCCTTGTTACGCGCGTATGGTCAGATGATAACAAATTGATAGGAGAATTCTATATTGAGAAACGCGTCCTTGTTCCCTTGAAAAACACGCCTGTCTTTCTTAAAGAGGCTGTTATTGCTGTGGAGGATGACAGCTTCTACAGCCATCGGGGTCTGGACTATAAAGGTATCATGCGTGCATTCTGGGTAAACCTCAGATCACTTGATATTAAACAGGGTGGGAGTACAATCACACAACAACTTGCAAGGTCGCTTTTTCTGACACCTGAGCAAAATATAATGCGGAAGATTAAAGAGGCTGTCCTGGCAAAGAAGATCGAGAATGTTCTTTCCAAGGATGAGATTCTGGAATTATATCTGAACCAGATATACTTTGGTCGTGGCGCCTATGGTGTACAGGCATCAGCCCTCATGTACTTTGGTAAAGATGTCAGGAACCTTAATTTATCAGAATCTGCATTATTAGCCGGTGTTATACGGTCTCCTTCCCAATATTCTCCTTACGCACACCCCGACAAGGCCAAGTCAAGACAGAAGGTAGTCTTAAAGAGGATGCTCGATGAGGGTTATATAAAAGAAAGTCAGTACAAGAAGGCATTTAAACAGGATATATATCTTAAAAAGCCTGAGAAGATAGAGGATCTTGCGCCTTATTTTGTTGAACAGGTAAGGCAATATCTGACTTCAAAATATGGTGCAGAGAAGGTCTACAAGGGCGGATTGAATGTATATACTACAATTGACCATGATCTCCAGAAGGCTGCCACCACTGCAGTTAAAGAGGGTTTGAGGGCAGTCGATAAGAGACAGGGGTACAGGGGGCCTGTTGAGCACAAATCACGTTCCGAGATCAGGGAATGGCTGGAAGGGGAGATGGGCGCCCTCTCACAGTCTGATGTCCTTCAGGGGGATATCATGGAGGGGATTGTTATTACAGCAGGGGACGATTCAGTTGCTGTCAGGGCAGGTAAATTAACCGGAACAATATCTATAGAGCATATGACCTGGGCAAAAAAGCGGCGCAGTGGTAAAGATTTTAAAGAGGTAAATTATAAAGAAGATGCCAATGTCAGAGATATCCTTCAGGTAGGGGATGTTATATATGTCCGTGTGGTCACTTTAAAAGATGACACTACCGCTGTATTTTCCCTTGAACAGGAACCACTTGTTGAAGGGGCTCTCGTTTCTATTGACCCGATGACCGGTTATGTTAAGTCTATAGTTGGCGGATATGATTTCAAGCGCAGTGAGTTTAACAGGGCCGTACAGTCGAAAAGACAACCGGGCTCTGCGTTCAAACCCTTTGTCTATGGCGCTGCAATCGATAATGGTCTTACCCCTGCAACAGTAATAGAGGACTCACCAATAAGGTACAGTATACCAGGCTGGGATAAGGACTGGACACCTGAGAATTATGACGGAAAATTCTACGGGCCTATGACATTAAGAGATGCGCTTGCCTATTCGAGAAATGTTGTAACAATTAAATTAGCTGAGAAGATCGGTATAGATAATGTAATAGGTTTTTCTAAACAGGTGGGGATCAGGGGCAATCTCGATCGTAACCTTTCTCTTGCACTCGGGTCTTCAGGTTTATCATTATTAGAGCTGACATCTGCATATGGTGTTTTTGCCAATCAGGGGATACGTGCTGAACCAGTATATATAAAGTATGTTACAGATAACACAGGGAAGGTTCTTGAACGGTCAACCTCAGATGTACAGGAGGTGCTATCAAGGCAGACAGCGTATATCCTTACAAGTATGATGCAGGATGTAATACAAAAAGGGACAGGGAGGGGGGCGAGGGTCCTTGGCAGACCTTTAGCCGGAAAGACAGGCACAACCAATAATTTTTCTGATGCATGGTTTATTGGATATGCTCCAAACCTGGTTACAGGGACCTGGGTTGGTTTTGATGATATGAGACCGCTTGGCCATGGTGAGGCAGGTGCGAGGGCAGCATTACCCGTCTGGATATCTTTCATGTCTACTGCATTGGAGCGTATCCCTGCTATGGTATTTCCGATACCTGACGATATAATTTTTGTTAAGATTGACCCGTATAACGGGCTGCTATCACCACCTGAGCTTGATGATTTTGAGGTGGAGATATTCAAAAGGGGTACAGAACCTACAATGGTATCGAACTTAACAGGTGTGAGACCTGCAAGATATATATATCAGGACGAACCAGTCGATTAATCGCATAATAAAATAGTTCGGAATAATGATTGAGCAATTGGCAGACTTATTATAAATATTGATGCAAACTACATTACTCATAGAGTTATACTAATGACTAAAAGAACTATTTTATTTATCTTCATCCTATTATTCTCTGTTGTTCAAGTTTATGCAGGCTCTTATGAAAGTATAAAGGAAAAATATCCGGCTGATATCTACATTGTTGGAATTGGGGAAGTGGAATCTTCAAAAGATGCTCATAAAGATAAGATCAGGGCAGAGATGCTCGCAAGACTTGAGATTGCAAAACAGATACGGATAAGGATACAGGAGAAGAGTATTGACATAATGTGTGAGGGGGAAGGGAAGACATTTTTTGATAATGTTTCAGATTGCAGGAATCAGATTACCACGATAATCGAAACCACTGTTGATGAGATTCTTGAGGGTTCAAAGATCATAGATGCAGGTGAGGATAAGGAGCGGGAGATATATTATGCAGTGGCTGTCCTGCCCAGAAAGGAGGCAGTATCAAAGGTAAAGGAAGGTCTTCAAAGGGTTATAACACATGGAGGTGAGGAATCAGTAACAGATGAGATACGGGAGAGGTCAAAGATATTATTCGAAGAGATCGCAAGAGAGATAATCAGGGTTGAATCCGGAGAAGGGATAAAAATCATTGCTGCAGAAGGTAAGGCCATTTTAGGGGAAGACTCAACCCCGGCTCAGGCAAAGGCAATTGCATTGAACAATGCACGGAGAAGGGCACTTGAAGAGGCGGTTGGTGTCAATTTACATGCCTCCTCATTGTTCTATAACAGTGAGCTCATCAATGACCTTATTGTCACATCAACCATGGGTCTTATTATCAAACAGGATATCCTTGAAGAGAAATGCTACACGGAATCTGAAAAGATCTATTGCGTTGCACGGATTGAGGCTCACGTAAAACCATTAAGCGCTGGAATGGGAAAAAGATTCAGTATCATAAAGGCATCTGTCCAAAGGCCTGACAGTACACATTCTTCAAATAACCCAATCTTCCAGAACAATGATGAAATACAGATCAGGGTTACCCCTGGTGAAGACTCCTATATTAATATCTTCAGTATAGACCAGTATGGCAATGTTATAAGGCTTTATCCGAATGCTCACATTAAACCTGAGATTGTATTGTCCGGGAAAGAGTTTGTCTTCCCTGACGATGATCTCAGAGACCGCGGGCTTAAACTAATGGTCACAACCCCGAAGGGTCTAAGTAAGGGTATTGAGTCTATCTTAATAATAGCGACAAAAGAAGCCGGACATTTCCTCTCGGATGCAACTATACAGAACCCTACAATCACTGACCTTATGAGAGAGCTGTCAGAGCTTGAGCAATCAACCTGGGCTGAGAAGGTAGTGGGGTATGAGGTGAGGAAGTAAAAGATGTGTATATATGATTTTCAATTGAATCCCATGGATAATTCTGCTTTAATATAAGAAAAACGAGGAGGTAAAGTCATGTCAAACATATTAAATTATCTTGAGACAATTGTTAATGAAACACAAAAACCCGAAGCTGAGGTCATGACTATGGCCTTTCAGGTTGGGTTAAGGCAATTGTGGCGGGAAAGGGCTCTTGGCCGTTATCTGCACGGAGAAATAACACGTGACGAAGCAATTAACCTGGTTGGGATTGACCTGGTAGAACTGGCTGAACGACAACATAAGGCTATGATGGAGGACCTTGAGTGGGCAATGAAGGATTAATAGCCGCAGTAATAGATTCCGGTCCTATCATCCATTTGACGGAGATAGGATGCCTGCCGCTTTTGCGAATCTTCTCTACCTTACACATCCCCGATGCTGTATGGCATGAAACCGTTGGGCAAGGCAGGGTTCTGCAGGAGGACTTGCTAAAATTAGATATCATTAAATGCCATGCCTTATTACCAGCCGAGATTAATCACTTTACAACCGAAAAGGGGTTTACAAAACTGGACGGTGGTGAGCGTGAATGTCTTTATCTTTGCAGGCAAATTAGTGTGCCTCTTATATTGACGGACGACCTGGCGGTTAGGGATGCAGCAAATCTTTTAAATATTATTCCTGTTGGTTCCTTAGGCATAGTAGTCAAAGCCTATAAGTCAGAACAAATTTCGCTGGGCGAAGCTGAGCGTATGATAAATGCCCTCTATGATATAAGCAGCCTCTTTGTCACCAGGGCTATAGTTGAAATTGCTATTAAAGAACTTTATAAGCGTTTTCCACATGGTTAAGAAATTTTTTGTCCTTACAGCTATATTCTGTGTACTCCTTGCCGCTTGCAGTCCCTTTAAAGATATAAAGACACTCCCGCCTCTCAGTCTGGAAAAGGTCGTCATATCCAGGGGTATAGATATAAAGGATAATACTGCCATCCCTTTAAATCCAACCCTTACGTTCTCTACAGAGGACAGGGAAGTTATAGCGTCTGTTAAACTCACAAACCTCACAGGAAGACACCTCCTCAGATGGGACTGGATTGATCCTGAGGGCAAGCTTTATTACTCTACAGGCGACTATCCCATGAACACCCCTGAAGGGAAATACAAAGAAGAGGTAAGTGCATGGCACAGGCTATCTATTAAAGGAGAGAGGGTATCGGACAGTCCTGTTGACTGGCAGGTGAATGTTTATCTTGATGACTCGCTTATAGTATCTAAGGACTTTAAGATAGAAGTTGATATAGATACCATCTCAGGGTTTGGCAATAAGCCTGATCCTGCAAAATGGGGGTTGATAATAGGCATAGAGAATTATCCTAATTTCCCGGCTGTAGATTTTGCAGAGGGTGATGCGCTGCTGGTTAAAGAATACTTCATCAAGGTCCTTGGTGTGCCTGAAGAGAATATAATATCACTACTCGGTAAAGATGCAACCAACGCAAGGATAAGGGGTTATCTGAAGAGTTATATCCCTAAGAATGTAGAAAAAGAGACTACGCTTTATGTATACTATGGAGGACATGGTCTTCCTTTCCCTGAGAGAGATGGTATTGAACCATATCTTGTTCCTTATGACAGCGACACAATTACAATTACAGAGACTGGTTACAGGCTCAGGGACTTTTATTCAGACATTGATAACCTGAATATCAAAAAGGCCTTTGTATTCCTTGATACCTGTTTCAGCGGCATTGCATCCCGTGGTGATAAAATTCTTATGGCAGGTGCAAGACCCGTTATCATACATCTGGAAAACAGCATCTTCTTCTCCGGCAAGGTAATATCATTGACATCATCTTCAGGTGGTGAACTGAGTAACTCCTATCCTGAAAAGGGACATGGACTCTTTACATATTTCCTTTTGAGAGGGATGCGTGGTGAGGCTGATACAGATAAAAATGACTCGATTAGTATTGAGGAGCTGTATGAGTATGTAAAAGGGAATGTCAATAAACTCTCACGTCGAAAGGGTGTGGAACAGACACCTGAAATAGCGCCGCCTCTCAACCTGATAAAAGATGTAGAGGTTAATAAGGTAAGGGAACCCAAATGAACTATCTAAAGAAACTGCTGATCATATTCCTTATTCTGACAACAATCCACATCTATCTTCTTCCCAATGTAACCTTTGCAGAAACAGATATAACTAAACACACTCCTGAATCCATATCCACACCAGAAAAAGATATACCAGGCGAGACAGACGATGTATCCGGCCATAAAGGCTGGAAGTGGATTGTCATAGCCCTTTTAGCAGTTGCAGGGGGTGTTGCAATTGCAGGGAGTGGCGGGAGTGACAGCAGTAATAACAGTGGTAATATATCCGTTAACTGGTAGAGACAATGTCACCCTGAATCTATTTCAGGGTCTAAAATGTATGCTTAAACGTATTCATAAGGTATTTTATAAATGAAACGTCTTTTAATCTTCCCAATCTACTTTTTAATCATCACCTTCATCACCTCCTGCGGAAGCAGTTCCCCCACCACATCTGATAAAGGTTCAATAAGTTTCAATTTAGCACTAAAGCGCACTACAGTTGCCCCACGCTCCTCATATCTGCCAGCCAACAACATTTGCATTGACTATGGAATAACCACTATTAATGCTGCTGTACTTAATATCTCCAATGCCACTGTAACATCTGTTAGTTGGCCCTGCTCAGCCCATGAGGGAACGATCACAAGTGTGCCAGCAGGTTCCAACTATACTGCCAGACTTGAAGGAATTGATTCCAGTAGTTCAGTTGCATGGAGGGGTGAGAAAACAGGGATAAGCGTAAGCGGAGGCACAACAGCAACTGCAGGTACAATAACCATGTCTTATATTGGCAGCGATACAACCGCTCCAACCATAACATCGTCCAACCCCTCTGACAATGCAACAAGCGTCCCTGTAACCACGCTCCTTACTGCTACATTCAGCGAAAAGATGGCTTTGTCCTCTATCAATATTAGTACATTTACGGTCAGTAATGGTTCAACCTCAGTAAGTGGTTCTGTAACATACGATCCGGATACCATGAAAGCGACCTTTATTCCTTCGGGCAGTCTGTCTTATTCGACAACATACACTGCTACTGTTACAACTGATGTTGAGGATATGGCAGGAAATAACATGCAGGCAGATTATTCATGGGACTTTACAACAGAGGCGGCGCCCACGTCAGCCCCTTCTGCCCCTAATGGGGTAATTGCCGTTGGGGGGAATAATCAGACGACTATAACATGGAATGCGGTAACAGGTGCTACATCTTATAACATCTACTGGTTAACAACCTCAGGAGTTACAAAGAGCATGGGTACAAAGATTTCAAATGTTACAAGCCCGCATTCTCACACCAGTTTGACCAATGGGACTATATATTATTATGTCGTGACTGCTTTGAATAGTTTCGGGGAGAGTATCGAGTCAAATCAGGTGAGTGTAACACCACAGTCAACAACTGATGGTATTACACATTTGCTCTCGGAAACTGCAACCATTTCTGCAGAAGGGCTTACGCAGTACTACAAAGTGTCTGTTAGCAGTGGGCAGATTCTATCAGTGACACTTGATGTTCCATCTACTGCAGATCTTGATTTATATA
>Ga0209212_1004645_pt1 | contig 16832 bp, 20 predicted proteins | sample RifGroC2_FD_183996 | JGI IMG/M metagenome (GOLD analysis project Ga0209212, IMG submission 183996) | Groundwater microbial communities from Rifle, Colorado, USA - Groundwater C2 (SPAdes) (version 2) | ecosystem: Environmental > Aquatic > Deep subsurface > Groundwater | place: Rifle, Colorado...
GCCCAAGTGTATCAAGAAGCCGTTTGAGTGTGTCAGGGTTAAAACCATCTCCTATATCTACACCGTAACCATTACCAATAACCAATCTCAGCGATGCACCTCCATTAACGGATACTGGATATGATCTCTTAATTGAGACAGGTACAGGTACAAAGATTACTGTTTCCGGATTCTTACGCATAGCTTCCTTTTCCAGTAGCCAAATCTCTTAATGCTCAGTCCCTTCTCCATGCAATAATCAGACTGAGTGGCACCGCTATGCTCCCATGCCTCTATATGAGGTTGCCAGAATTTATGCTTCTCAGTAACTCCATCCTCTCTACTATCTTCAAATTCCTGTGACATGACGGCCTCCTTTCGTTATTGCATCCATCATGCCACCTTTCCATCAGCCTGTGAAGATGGGGTTAATTAACCGCGACCGTGGAAGGTGTCCTTACCCTTACCAGAGATGTATTTGTAGTGGATGATGGCTCTATAGATACTACTTTTTCTAAAATAAAGTCACTTGGCATTCCTGTAATCCAACAACCCCACAAAGGGAAAGGAGCCGCCCTTATTAGGGGTTTTGGCTATGCCCTTAAAAATTCTAACGATTGGGTAATAACAATGGATGGGGATGGACAACATGATTGGAGGATATCCCTGAATTTCTTGCTGCCATGGCTGATGATGCGGGAGATATTATTGTTGGCTCTCGTATGGATTATACCTCTCCCATGCCAATACTTAGACTGTTAACTAACAGGGTTATGTCAGCTATTATTTCGAGGTTGTAGTGTAGAAAGATTCCAGATACGCAATGTGGTTTCAGGGCAATAAAGACAGAGGTACTGAAAGAGTAATCTTGACAACCTCTCATTATGACACAGAATCAGAGATATTAATTAAGGCAGGCAAGAAAGGTTATACTATAACCTCAATACCAGTGAAAACTATATACAATGGGACAGATAGTGACATCAACAAATTCACAGACACATTGCGGTTTTTTAGCCTCATCTGGAGAACCCTCTGAGGTTTCATACAGGGGGTCAATTTTATTTGCACATAAAGGGTCAAATTTGTTGACTATCAACATCTCCGGCCTAATACGCTAATCTGGCCTGAGGACCGAACCTAAAGCAGAAGTTCCTTTACCGTACAACACTATATCTGTCTTAATGCTTTCAATGCGTTATTTTATTATTATTGATGCCATATCATTTAGGGATCGAGATAATATTCTATCAATCGCAGATTTTGTTGATTGTTGTATTGCGTTTTTCATTCCGAATGTACCAGCGAGAAATAATTTCCCGCCTTGACTTATACCTGTTTCATAGTAGGTCTGATCAAAAAGAATTGAGCTGTCTTTTGATGCTGTTATCTGTAGTCTTACCCGTGCCTCAAATCCCTCAAACTTATAATCGAGTAAATTAAATTTAATTGCTAATACTCCTGGAGAGCTGTTTCCATTTGCTTTTGATAATTTATTGAAAGCACTTTGAACGTCTTTAGATTCAAGCGTCTGTTCAAGCATTTTCCCGAAGTTAACAATCCAAAGATGTGCGTAGCCCGCTGTGGCAGCCCTAAATTCGTAATTGTGATTGACAGTATTAGGAGTTAATACATACTCCGCAACTAAATTCGTGTATTGAAGTTTGTATCCGCCTTCATTGTTCATTAAGTAATGATCATAATCGTTAGATATAACATGCGCACACCCACTAAAGAAAACTACCAGACTGATAGTAAAAGCAAGTTTTAGATATTTCATGTTCTCCCCCTTGGTTTGACCAACAATATACTCATAGCATCTCTGAGTCGTCGGTTTTCAATATCCCCCAATTATTCTCTTGATAAAGAAGTGGCCCTATCTGCCAAAGAGGAACGACGCGTTGAGAAAGCCCATACCACCTGCAATAGTGATATCATTGGTTCCATCTTCTGGGACGTAGATTGAATCAATTGTGTAATCTTCTGTTCCTGCATACCCGAGGAACCTATAGCCGCTCGATATAGAGATTGCCCCTACTGACCCCATACCGAAATTGACACCCAACACAGGTCCTAACCCAAATGCGAAAAGTGTATAGTCCGCTGAATAATTACTTGAATATTCCTCATTTCCAGTATAATATCCTAACCTGATCTGAGGACCGAGCCATAAACGAATGTTCTTTTTCCTGACTATGCTAAAGCCAAAGGTATTGTCAATAGAGAGACCGTTAAGTTCAATGGTCCCTCCGACAGGTAATTCGATGTCATGCTTCTCATAACCGATATTGAGCCGGTAATTAAAGACCTTTGAATCCCTTGGAGAAGTGTCTAAAACGAAACCAAAACCGAAGCTTGAAGTATCAACAGATGTTGAATAATCAAAATCATCAGTCATCGTTTCCCAATTCCCGCTCCCGCTGCCTGACTCGATGTATGGACCTAACCCGATTGCATAGACACGTGAAAGGCCAATGAAAACGATTAATAAAGACAACACGGTGATAATAAGAAATTTTTTCATGTATCTTTCCCCCTCATAACTTTATTAAGTTTATCTATCTCCCATCCTATGCCTCAAGGACATTAACCACATGGTTAATGAGGGACATAAAAACAGAAGTGAGATACAAAGTCAAGCATTATTTTTGTCAATTATATAACGAAAACAATTAACTTTAATGAGATTCACATATATAAATAATATAGATAAGTTGTGGGATTCATCACCAAAGTTCTCTTGGGTAGTCGCGATATGCCCTGCGTAAACACCTCTTGTAGATATAGGATGCGTAAAGCACGCGGTGGTATTCAAAAAGGTTTCATCATCACAAAAATAAATATGATCGATTTCGATATTCCCAATCTCTTCAGCTACCTTGTCAGGAGGTCTTGTCATATGCCGTTTGCCGTACAGGGTTGGTACCACACAGAAAGAACAGGTCATCACACATCCATAGGAAGTGTGATGAAGTGCAACAGGGGGAAACATCGTCTCCCAGTTATTGTGACCTTCTTTTACCCATACGCACCGGTATCTATTCTTGTCCCACAGATCGCGTCGTGGGGCAGGAATGTCTGAAGGATCAGGGAACAAGGGGACCTTAGATGCCCCTTTTTCATCGAACATTTCCCCGGGTACCATTACGTTCTGAATTCCATGAAAATCTTTACCTGCAGCAGAGTGTTCTATGATTTCACGAAATGGCGCGCATCCTTCCCCTCGGACGATGGCATCAATATAATCTTTATTGTAATCATTGGGTAATACATTTGCATGATGTCCTCCCACAACAATTAATGTCCTGCCCAATACCTTACGAACAATCTTAGCCAGGTCTTTTACCATTGACACCTCATGGGTATAGCCAGAGATCCCGACGATATCGGGTCTGTAATGCATCAGCTCTTTCTCGAAGGTTTGATCCGGTCTTGAGGTAAGGCGGAGGTCCAGGATACGAGTCTAGTGTCCTTCAGATACTGAGGCCGCCAGGTATCCGAGTTCTAATGGCTCAAGAAATATGAATGGCTTTAGCTTGTTAATGGTATGAACCGCAGCCCTCGGTTTGACAAGCAATATTCTCTTTAACATGGCTGTAATAGCCTTATTATTTAATCATATCAAGGGCCTGTTTGGCATATTTCCTGAGGGTTTCGCTGGATGATGTATTGGTTATATTATCTAATGTTGCTTTATATTCCTGCATACCGGATGCCCCCAGTGCCTTGCATAGCCATGCCATTGCATCCACATGGTTTTTATCGGAGGCATTGAGTTGATATCCCTTCAGCAGCTCTTCATTAACAACCTCAAAAAGATTATGCTCGGTAAAATGCGCCCTGTAGATTTCTTTAGCTGCATCCTTTTTTAGTGCAATATTATCTGATTTCAGCATGTTGATTAATTTGGTAACCTCCGGTGACTGGCCAGGTACAACATTTTTTGTATCTGAAATTATTTTATTCCTTTCTGCATATTCATCAATTTGTTCCATGCTTTGCCTGGCATATCTTGCAAGTTTTTCATCTTTTGTTGAGTCTGCCACTCTTTTCAGCACTTCTTTATACTCTTGATTTCCGGATGATGCCAGTGCCTTGCATAACCAGGCCATTTCGTCATTGTGCTTTGGATTATCAGTATGCGACTGATATCCGTTCAAAAGGTTATCCCGGATCAGGTCGAATAATTTTGAATCGGTTAATCCTGATCGGGTAATCCGTTTAGCAGCGTTTATCCTTTGTTCCATGTTGTCTGATTTCAGCATCGTGATATACTCGTCAACTTCCGAAGAACGATCTACTTCAGCATACCCTCGATCCACGTACATCGTATTTGAAATAAAGATTGCTGTGGTAAATAGTAATAAAAAAATGATTAGTTTTTTCATGGCCGTCCTCCCTGGTTTATAAAGTAAACAGATTGATATACCTGTTCAATCCTCATTCGACCAAAATTATGAGGCAGGGGCCTGGATTAATTTACTACCATGAGGCCCCTATCAAAAAAGATAACCCTCCGAGGTTACCTCCATCATTGTATGGAGCAATTGCATTTTCTATAGTGCTATCCGAATCTGATGTCACTTCATATCGTAATTCAAGATCGAGATGAACCTTCCTCTTGTGAAAAAACTGTATCCCAGCAAAACCATGAATACCTGGAACTACCTGTTGGTTATCATGCGAGGTACTTTCAGTCGACGTATATTCAGCATTCACATAATATCCGGATAAACCGCCACCGAAGTAGGGTGATACCGACAATGGAATATTATACCGTGCCGAGATATAAAAGAAGTGCCATACAATCTTTGTAAATGTTGTTTCTTCCCATGAAGTATCATAACCATAATCAATATATTTTTTTGCATTCAAATAAATTATTATAGGTGTCTTTCCTCCATAATCAAGCCCAAAACCACTGGGCCATCTTGTATTACCATAAAAGTTGGTCATAAACAGCCCGTTTTTAGGGGAGCCAAAACCACTGCTATATCCCCCTAAATCCTCCATATAATAATCCCAAAACCCTTGTCCATATGCATTTTCTTCAGCAGGTATTAAATAGTCTAACTTTACACCGAATGCCCCGAAGGAGACAGAAGGGGAAATAATAAGGGTGATCAGCAGACAGATGAATATAATTTTTTCCCGCATAATTATACTTCTTGTTAATAATTAACCGGGTACTGATACAGAGTATCTTATATCAAACGGCCACAAATATCATTTCTGTTTCCTATTGTCAATGTCAACAAACATCTGAAATAGCCGGACTCCGGTTAGTTAACCAGGTAGGCAATGATGTGTTCATCTTTTAGCATCTCCGCTACGGCCCGCATCACTGCGCCATCGGCGGCCCGATAGAGAGTGGCCGGCGAACGGTTATCTCCCAGATACGTCTGGACATAGCCATCTCCGGTCTCGACTTTTAACGTAATTTCAAAGCGCAGAACCCATGCGCCAAACGTACCTTCTGCGGACTCAATCGACAAATTCAATATCTTTGGCACGTCCTTCTCAATCTTCATTCCCCTGTTTATTAATTCCCGTTGGGTAATGGTTATTGCTGTTTCTGTCCAGCTTTGCAGATTGCCGTAAAAGCGATGCCCCATGTTTGTAGCCAGTAACACATTTTTGGTAGAAGTCTGAGCATTCAAGATAGAAATAGAATTGGATGATGAAAATTCTTTTATCGCATCCAGTTTAAAGGTCGATGCATCCGGAACATAATAATGACTGCAACCGCCAAACATCATCAGAGTAGTTATCAATATGAAAGTCCGTTTTCCGCTCAACATGTTTTGCCTCCTTTAATAACCTGAGTATTAAAATCATCTAACGTTTGCCTCTATCTTGTCTTCCGGCACTAACATCTTTTAATGTTATTTGGGATGAAATCTCCGGAGTGAGAAATTACTGCCCGATAGAGGGCCATGAATTTGCTTTTTTAGGATATGGTAGCCAAAAGGTATTTTTTTGTCAACCGAAATTTGCTTGTTTGTCAACTATCATGCCAACTGGTATGCGTTATTCCCATTGTCTCACATAAAAATCTATATGAAACCAGCATACCCAATGTGTTATAGTTCATCTTCTGAGGTATTTTCCATAGTTTTGAATGTTTCGCCATTGCGGATGAACTCCTATACGGTTTATGAGTTTTTGTATTACGCGCATGGTTATTCTCGACCAATCAGTCGGGGTAGACCAGATATGGCGTTCTTTTGCAATTTCATCGAGTACCTTCATCGGACTTCCCCCCAGTTCCTTGGATATATAAAATACAGGTTTGAAAAGGTCCGTATGTTCAGTAATAATTCCTTCTGCCAGGGCGATTTCTTTTATTGGGGTATTTTCATAAATCCTGATTCCCATCAAGGCGAATACAGCATTAGGTGCTGCACAGGAATCAATAAAACGTTGTGTCTCATGGATATCATCGATGTCCTCCCCGGGGCCACCGAAGAGGAGGTGTAGGGCAAATGGAATGCCTGCATCCGAAGCTGACTTTAAACAATTCCTGATATCGGATTGGGTAAAGGGTTTCCCCATCTTCTTCAGCATTTTGGGTGTAGCGACATCAAGGCCGAACTCAACCCCAACGCATCCTGCTGCTATCATGGCACGCCCCATCTCAATATCAAACCCTACAGGATTGCAGTAAGCCATCCATTTAATTGGTAGCCTTCTCCGAGCCAGCTTTTTACAGACCGCAAGTGCATGTTTACGAGGGGTGTTAAATACACTGTCCGTAAAGTAAAAACTTGTGGAGTTCCTTTCATGAGTCAAAGTCGATATTTCATCTGCAATATGTTCCGGTGATCGAAGGTGATAGTCCCCCCCCTCCAATAACGGATAGACACAGTATATGCATTTAAACGGACAACCTCGCTTCGTCTGCACGCTTACAAATCCACCCCTGCATAGATATTGTTTGTATAAGCATTTCTCATGTGAGGGGGAATAAACATGGTCCATGTTGGTGACAGGCGACGGCTTAATTAGCCCTTTCTTGTCACAGAGATGCTCATCATTACAGAGTATGCCGGCAAGTCCCCTTGGGGAATGATTCGTCTCAAGGGAGTTAAGGAGTTCTACAAAGGCATTCTCCCCATCACCAACAACGCCGTAGTTGGCATTTAGCCTCTTTAGCCAACCGTATGGTGCGATAGAGAAACCACTCCCGCCCAGGATCAGAGGAACTTTCGTTAATCTTTGTACACACTCAACCATCTTTTTTATATCGTCAAAATAGCTTTTTTGGGTTGCAAAGATACAATCATCGAGATTGCGAATACTGAAACCAATGGCATTATAATTACCTGTTCGGATTTTCGATGTGAGGATACGTTCTGGGTGTCTAACAAACATCATGTCAATAAAATCGACATCATATCCTGCCCGTTCTGCAGCAGAACAGGCACAGAGTGCACCTACAGGTGCTACCGGAAATGGGGACTTTTCCTGGTTTGTGGATACCATAAGGATTTTCAATTAAATCACCTCAAATGGGATGGCGCACTAAATAGAGTCTGTGTATAAACTCACGTTTTTCTGATTTCCAGACATGAAACGTCACCAGAAGTCCAGACATTTCCCCGGTGTTTTGTGCTCACTTGCTCATGAACAGGATATGCGCCATTTTTTTCCCGATTTGGGGCATAGGTATCCCTCAAAACTTTTCTTGTCGGGTACGTTTCCTTCCGATCATTGCATCTGAGTTCGCATCTTCGCAAGAAATACCCCCGCCATAACCCGGATGTTGTAGACAATTACGTTTCAGTACACCTTTGCATCGAATCTTTCCCTTGTTTTCCATTCGCACCGGAACAATTCATACCCTCTTTTGAGGTTCGAGATCACTGCCTCAATACCGCTGCGCCATTTCTTCAGCCGTGTCTCAATATTCGTGCTCTGTACTATGTTCTTCAATGAGCCTGTTATCTTGTTGAAAACAATGTTGATGATCCCTTTCTCCTGCGCTGACCGGGCATTGTCTTTTGAAGCATATCCACCATCAGTAACCACATCCCTCGGCACTATCCCGTAGTTCACATGGATATTATCAAGAACCCCTGTATAGATTGTTGAATCCTCCGGATTGCCATTGAGTATCCGGCAATCCAATATCAGATTGCTCCTGCCTGTCGCAAGATTTACCTTAGGGGCTGCGCATAAATAACTTGGTCAACTATATTAATTTTCATTGTTTGAAATAGTGTAATTCCAATCGCCATGAAACTTTTTAGGTTTAATCTTGATGCACTCGTAATAAATCACGCGGCAATTTGAGCCGCAAACCGGCTGTGAGGCCCCACTGGGCCTAACAATTGCTGGACATTCGCTATTGCATTTAGAATTTGCTCTTTGAAAGTGTGAATAATGCCTAAAATACTGGTCATGCTCAGTTCCGGGGCCAGGTTTTCTACTTCGATCCGGCTTCGGAACGCTGTTGCACGAAAGATATTCACGGCTGCCGCCTTCAGGGTCGCACAGAAGCTCACGGCGGATAGACCTCTGACACGCAAATGTTTTACTCCGGTCTTTCGGTCGTACTCGGACATCGTAGCCTCTATCCCCGACCTGAACCGGTACTTGTCCTTGAACATAGGGGTATTCTCATCTGCCCGTCGTCTTGCTATGCGAATGGTTTTATCATCATAGCGCAGGTAGTAACCTCTTTTTCCCGGTTTGGCCGGGCAGTCTGATAATCGAGGGCAGGCCTGACAAACAGATGACCTAAAGACCACGCTGCGATGATCTTTCTTGTGTTTAATTTTCTTAGGAGCATGGCCCTGAGGGCAGGATGTGACTTCTCCCTTGGCTGTCATGACAAAATTGGCGAGGGTAATGTTTGTGTCCACCGGGGCGCCCATGACAGGGGAGACCACTTCGACACCGAGCGCTTTTGCCTTCTCTATGTTGTCATCGCTGCCGTAGAGAGAGTCAGCAAGCACTTCCCATGGGCCGAGGTCTTGCTTCTGTGTAGTCTCAATGAGTGGGATCAGGGCATGGGCATCGCTATTATGCGCCGGCTCAACGATCACTCCGGTAATCAAGGAGAGTCTATTTTCTTTTTCACCGGTGCTATAAGTCTCGGAGACCTGTACCTGATACCCCTTCCCCTTGTGGCCGTCATAGCTTGCATCAGGGTCCGAGGGATTCTGCAGGGAGTCGGAGGGAACGTCCTTATTGACTTTTACAGAGACCTTCGTGGCATCTGTGGCCGGATCATGCTCTTCGATGCACTGCTCTTGAAATAATCTCTTGAGGATCTGATAGCTGCTCATGGCTGCGACCGGCTCGCTGTTTTTGAATCGCTCAACCAGTGTGAACACATCGGTTGCCAATGTCTGGAGGGTATTCATAGATTCCGTGGGTTTGACCATGGAGAAGATGGCTTCGCCCTGTTTGGTCATATACCGGTCAGACAGCTCTCGGGAAAGAGCCTCATAGAGGTCCTTGTGGTGACGCTTGAGATTGACCAAAAACTTCTTGATGGTCTTAACAAACAGACCAATCCTGCCCAGGTGGCGCATGTTGGAGAAGATGTGAATTGAATCAATGCGCTGTTTGGAAACATCAACTGAGAATACTCGGGCAAGCCGCTCCGTAACGCTTTCAAACACTGCGGCATGGAGCGCTGGATCGCTCAGGATGCTGCGCATCGTCCAGAGGGTCTTGGGGCAGACATAGGCATCTGCATCGTCAACGCTGGTAATATTCAATGCATAGTGCCACTGGATATTATAGGCAAATTGGTCAACAGCCTCCTCGTCGGTAAGGTCATGCATCTGCTGGAGAAGCAACATGCCCAGCATGGCGTACAACTCCTTGGTTGGCGCACCCTTGGACGTATGATAGCATTTAGACACCTTGTGCACCGGCAGAGCAGGGAGAATCTCCTCCCTGAACAGCTTCGCCCAGGATGCCTCGATCCTTGCTTTTCGCCTGGGGCCGAGGAAGGGAAAAGGATCGAACATGTCGAGGGTTTTGTGGTCTTTGGTATGGATCATAATGGCTCCTTAGAAAGTGTTAAATTAAGAAGCTTTCTAGCACAAAAACCCTTAAGTTGCAAGGGAAATATGAGGTTTCTGAAAATATTTTTCACTTGATTAATTTAAACTGATTTTTTACGATTTCATCAATCTTGACACGCGAGAAAACTTCATCGGAGATTTTAATCCCAGTCTCATATTTTTTAGCGCTCAGTTTCGCCTTGACGTTCAGACCGTTTCTGGTTGTAGTGCTTCCTATAAGATTTACAATAACTTCATGGCTAACAAGGGGTCTGCCGCGCCAATTCTGTGTTATAAAAGAAAATAAACGATGCTCTATCTTGTTCCATTTGCTTGTACCCGGTGGGAAATGACACACTGTCACCTGCAATCCTGTTTCATTTGCCAAACGTTGAACACCGATCTTCCACAGACGGGAGCGAGAGCCATTGCTGCCTCCACTATCAGCCAGTATCAAAAGTTCAATAGCCTGGGGGTAAGCGCGGCGGCCCATTTGTTTCCACCAACTCAAGATGGTATCAATGGCAAAATCGGATGTATCATGATCCGTACCAACAGTCACCCATCCTTCATTCTTTACGATATCATACACACCGTAGGGAATGACTTTGCCCAATTCCTTGTCTTCAAAATCGTGAACCTGAACTTCTTGCGGCTGACCCTTTGGTCGCCACTCCGTGCCTTTGTTCTTAAAATCTCCAACCAGTTCTTTCTTCTTGGTGTCTACCGATATCACTGGCTGTGTGCGCTTCTGAAAAGCCTTTGCAAGAGTATTTATGTACTCAAATTGGGCGTTTCTGTCCGGGTGTCTACTACCTTCCCGTGTTTTTGCATTAGCCTGCAAACTGTAATGAAGGCCATGCAACAACTCCGCCACTTTTCTATCACCTATACGATGTCCGTGCCTATTCAATTCTTCGGCAAGCTTTCGAGTGCTCTTGCACGTCCATCGCAAGGGCGACTCAGGATCACCACGTGTTAGTGGCTCTACAAGAGATTCCAGGTCTATCTCCAAAGAGGCATCGCTGTCCGTCAAATTTTTACGTCCTCCTCCTGGACGGCGCATACGGCCGCTCCCAGTCGACAGTGGCTGCAGTTGTGGATTCCGCAATTCATTGATACCCGAAAGGATAGTCGTTCGTGAGAGGCCCGTTACTGATGCCACAACGCTTATACCTCCATATGGCAATGATCGGGCTTCTGCAGCTGCCCACAGGCGCCGTGTACGTTCGTTAAATATGCTGCGCAATGCATTATACTTTTCTTGTATTGCATGAACATTAATTTTCGCCATGCAATCACTATACACGACTTTACTGACTTGTTCAAGTTAATTATGCGCAGGCCCTTATGTTCGAATTCAACATCACGTTTCCCCTTCACAATAATGTCCGTATGATCTTCATAGATGGAAAAGATCTTGTCTTTGTGATGTTGCATTTGTGGTTGCAGCTATAACCTGAATCCCGCCTGTCTCATTTCCGAATATCATGGAACCAAGACCGCATCCTGCTGCACCATAACCCTCTGCTGCAATTGCAGAACTGTATGGGAGTAGAGACATGGCACCCACTGCAAAAGAAATTAATAAAAACTTTTTCATAATTGCCCTCCAGAAATAATAGTCATGTCAATTATCCGTTGAGTATAATAACAATGTTATCGATAACATCACCTGCTTCTACACTCTCCGAGGTGAATATATCAGAGAAATTTGCCTGTAGTTTTGAATATACATTTGTCCTGTTTTCTGCCGGGATATTCATCAATTCAGCAAGGGTTTCAAGAGACTCACCTCTGCCTGATGCTATATCTTTTGCAAGGTTGTCCATATTTAAAGTGACAAACCTGTTCAGGATCTCATTGCTTGAAAAATTTGCCTGTTTCTCACAATTTAATGTCCCTGAGGTTATTCCAAATGTCTGGTTGCCTGCTATGCCATTAAGTGTTACAGCCAATATCTGTACCATCCCCGGCTCATCACCTAACAACATAGAACCAAGCCCACAACCTGCAGTGCCATACTTCCTTTCAATAGCATGGGATGAGCTGACTACCATTAGAGATAATGCAACTGCTGCAAATACTGCTAAAAACTTCTTCATTTAGAGCCCTCCTTTTCAAAGAAATTTTAGCGACTATGTTTAATCCTTAAGTTACATCAAAATACCGAAATACCGGTTTCCACCCCCTTTCATGTATTAATATAACTAATTACCGATGCAGAGTATAATTAGAAATAAATAATAAGTCAACAAAACCTTAACCAAGATCATTAATCTTTGGAGAAATTGACAACAATGCATATGTAATATATCATATATGTTACACCAAGGGGGAAAAGAGATGAAAAGAACCACTATATTTGCTGAAGAAGAGTTGTTCAAAGAGATCAAAGATATCTCAAAGGAAGAAAATAAGAGTATAGCAGATGTCATAAGAGAGGCTATGCAGAATTATATCAACCAGAAAAGACAGAAAAAGAAAAAATTATCATTTATCGGTATAGGAAATAGCGGCAGGAAGGATATTGCTGAAAATCATGAGGAAATGCTTTGGAAAAAGTTTTTAAAATAGATGCAGTAATTCTTGATACAGGAATCATCTTTGCATTAGCAGACGAAAAGGATGCATGGCATAAACGGTCCGTAGATTTCTTAACAGATTTTAATGGAAAATTAATAATACCATCAACAGTAATTCCTGAGGCATGCTATCTCCTCAATACATTTCTTGGGCAATCTGCTGAGATAAAATTTATCAATTCCTTAATGAACAGGGAAATTACAATAGAACATTTTACTATTGTTGATCTTGCTCGTTGTATTGAGGTGTTAACTAAGTATAAAGATCATAATATTGGTCTTGTAGATGCCTCTTTGATAGCCATATCAGAAAGATTGAAAGCAACTAAGATACTCACCACTGATAGAAAACATTTTTCTATTATAAAGCCAAATCATTGTAATTTATTTACCCTGTTACCATGATGCGGGGCATGTTCTTTTTTGTTCCATAACAAATCCCACTACCATTAATTACTCAGTCAGTGAGTAAAAATAAATTATTATTGAGTAATTATTGACAAACCATCCTGTTTACTGTAATGATACAATATAATGTTCACCCGGTCTATTGTTCAAGCGCTTGTGAAGGTGCTTAAAAACCGCATGCCGGTATTTCAGGCGCTTACCGGTCCCCGTCAGGTTGGCAAGACGACTATTGCAGACCAGGTGATGCAGAAATTACACTTCCCGTCTGTTTATGCAACAGCGGACAGCCCCTTGCCTCCAGGGCCTGAATGGATTGAGACAAACTGGCGTCTTGCCCAGGTTGAATGCGATAGGTATAGGAAACCTGTAATCCTTGTGCTTGACGAGATTCAGAAGGTAAGGGGCTGGAGCGAAACTCTAAAATACTACTGGGACCAGGGCAGGCGAAGTAATTATGATATACGGCTTCTTGTGCTTGGGTCATCTGCGCTTTTGCTTCAGGAAGGGCTTACTGAAAGCCTTTCAGGGAGGTTTTTGCTGCACAGATGTATGCACTGGTCATTTAAAGAATGTGCTGATGCATTCGGCTGGAATATGAGGCAGTGGCTTTATTTCGGAGGGTATCCAGGCGCTGCTGCCTTTGTTAAGGACGAGCAGCAATGGAAGAGGTATGTATCGGATTCTCTCATTGAGACGGTATTGGCGCGTGATGTATTCCAGATGAGTAGAATTGCCAAGCCTGCCCTCATGCGACATCTGTTTGCCCTGTCTGCGACATTTCCATCACAGATATTTTCCTATAATAAGATGCTTGGACAGTTGCAGGATGCAGGCAATACTACGACCCTTGCCCATTACCTGAAGCTTCTTGAGTCGGCATTTCTCGTGAGCGGCATTGAGGCATACTCGAAGGGGCAAGTGCGGAAACGCGGCAGCAGCCCTAAGCTGATACTCTGGAATAATGCCTTGATAAATGCCCTGTCAACAAAGAGATTTCGTGATGCTGTAGGAGATTCGGCATGGTGGGGCCGACTTGTTGCAAATGCAGTAGGCGCACACCTGTGCAACAGCCTTTCAGGAGTAGAATACACCATTACATACTGGCGTAAAGGCGACAGAGAGGTTGATTTTGTTGTCACACGGGGATCGAAATCCTGGGCAATAGAGGTGAAAGGTGGAAGGACCGGAAAGCTGTCGGGATTGGAGCATTTCCGTCGTATATATCCTGAATCTAATGCGCTCCTTGTCGGGGAGGGCGGTATTCCACTTGAAAAGTTTTTCAAGTCTGATGCCGGTGTTTGGTTTGGGTAATAGCACAACAAAATTATATAGAAATGGGGACAGTCCCCGTTTTTTAGCTTTTGAATCTCTATTGCAGATTGAATCTATGAACCGTTTGTTGTATCATCCTCACATGCCCTTCAACAAAGCCCGATACCCGCGCCAAGCTCATCATAACAGAAAACAGTTGGTTTTAAGGAGAAAGGATTAAACAGGTGGTTGCCAGAATTTTATCGAGCGTGATGTCAAGAAGACCGGTGTTGGAAGCAACGATCACCTTCTCAAGATCGAGCAATGAATATTTATTTTGAATGACGTCCTCCCCGATGCCCCCTGTGTTGATAGCCCAAAAATCAGCGTCCACTTCAACTTCATTGCTCAGCCCGGTAGGAACTGCTGAGATATCAACCCAGCTGGGATCGACGACGTTAACAATGGTATGAGTCCGTTTTAACGTAAGCGGTTAAATAACCCCATCTTCACAGGCTGATGGAAAGGTGGCATGATGGATGCAATAACGAAAGGAGGCCGTCATGTCACAGGAATCTGAAGATAGTAGAGAGGATGGAGTTACTGAGAAGCATAAATTCTGGCAACCTCATATAGAGGCATGGGAGCATAGCGGTACCACTCAGTCTGATTATTGCATGGAGAAGGAACTGAGCATTAAGAGATTTGGCTACTGGAAAAGGAAGCTATGCAGTAAGAATCCGGAAGGAGTAAGCTTTGTACCTGTCTCAATCAAGAGAGCATATCCTGTATCCGTTAATGGAGGTGCATCGCTGAGATTGGTTATTGGTAATGGTTACGGTGTAGATATAGGAGATGGTTTTAACCCTGACACACTCAAACGGCTTCTTGATACACTTGGGCAGAGGGTCTGATGTTTACACCATCTTCCGGAATTAAGGTTTATCTTGCCATTGGCAATACTGATATGCGTAAGGCGATCAACGGTCTTTCAATATTGGTGGAGAGCAGCCTTTCTCTTGATCCCTTCTCCGGGAGTCTGTTTGTATTTACAAACCGCAGGCGTAATATTTTAAAGATACTCTACTGGGACAGGAATGGTTTTTGTTTGTGGCAGAAGCGGTTAGAGAAGCATCGATTCCGGTGGCCGGAGCCTGGATGTAAGGTATTAGAGATAGAGGGGCAAGAGCTTTTCTTTCTGCTTGAGGGTTTTGATTTGAGTCGAATTCAGGGTCATAAAAGACTTTCTTACACAGCTATTGCATAAAGGTTTTTAAAAGCAGAAAATCTTCTGAAAATATCGATAAAATATCAAGAAAAGCCTTGCAAATGCTGGGGATTATGCTATAATACCGTCTCAATGAAAGTGGATCTTTCAAGCCTTCCTGATGATGTCATTTCATTAAAAAATATTATCCATTCCCAGGCCATTTCATATGAGGAGTTAAAGCAGGAACACGATAGCGGGTTTAACACTTTGCAACAGAGATATACAGGCTTGGAGAGCAGCGTTAGCATACTGAAGAAAGAGAACGATATGCTCATGGAGCAGGTGCGGCATCTTAAGGCAATGCTGTATAGCCGTAAGTCTGAGAAGTCTGCTTATTACAATCAGGATCAGCTTAGTATCTTCAATGAGGCTGAGGATGTAGTTGCTGCATCTCATGAAGAGGAGAAGACAGCAGAGATTACAGTATCTACTTACACCCGTAAGAAGGGTGGCAGGAGACCATTGCCTGAGGGTCTTCCCCGTGAGGAAGTGTTTCATGATTTAAGGGAAGAGGAGAAGGTGTGTAGTTGTGGTGCTGCTCTTAGTCGTATAGGTGAGGAGAGTTCAGAGAAGCTTGATATTGTTCCTGCAAGGATGCGGGTAATTAAACATATACGTTATAAATATGCATGCAAGAGGTGTGATGGCGTGGAGAGTGAAGGTGGTGCAGTACGTATTGCCCCTGCTGCCCCGCAGTTGATTCCACAGGGTATAGCCACAGAGGGTCTTCTTGCCTACATCTTAGTATCAAAATATCAAGATGCCCTTCCATTATATCGTCAGGAGAAGATATTTGCTCGTCTTGGTGTGGATATAGGGAGGGCAACAATGGCTAACTGGGTAATACAAGTGGGTCAGAAGTGTGAGCCGTTGTTGGATTTACTGTGGGGGGAGATACAGAGTGGGCCATTAATCAATATGGATGAAACACCGGTGCAGGTGCTAAATGAACCTGGCCGGCCCGCTACAAGCAAGTCATACATGTGGGTGTTTCGGGGAGGGGATGTGGGGCGTCCTGCACTTATCTTCCGGTATGATCCAAGCAGGTCAGGTAAGTTTCTTATAAAGGATCTTGATGGGTATAGTGGCTATATCCAGACAGATGGATATAGTGGTTATAATGTGTTTGGAAGCCGTGATGGTATAGTGCATGTAGGCTGCTGGGCACATGTGCGGCGCAAATTTCTCGAAGTGGTAAAGGCGAGACCCAAGGGGAGTAATAAGAAGGGTTATGCAGATATTGCACTAACATGGATAGGACAGTTATATGCGATAGAGCATGATGCTGATAGTAAGGGACTTTCATTAGATGACCGG
>Ga0209212_1004647_pt1 | contig 16830 bp, 21 predicted proteins | sample RifGroC2_FD_183996 | JGI IMG/M metagenome (GOLD analysis project Ga0209212, IMG submission 183996) | Groundwater microbial communities from Rifle, Colorado, USA - Groundwater C2 (SPAdes) (version 2) | ecosystem: Environmental > Aquatic > Deep subsurface > Groundwater | place: Rifle, Colorado...
GTTACCCTAATAATTCATTCCTCGCTCAATTGCAGTTGAGGTTTTAACCTATAAAAAGCATTCGGACGCAGATTTGCGCAGATCAAATCTGATAATCCAAATAGTTACAGGCAGATACTGAGCCACTTTTTGGATGAACTGTTCCTTAGGTTTTGACGCTTGATTTATCAGCGTCCAATAAATAGTCAGACGAACTTTAAATAAACAGGGAGGTGTATCATGGCTCAAAATACCAAAGAACAAAGGAAGGGAAAGGTGATAGAAGTCTTGAACAAGGCACGCGGCATGGAGTTGTATGCCATTGCCCAGTACATGAACCAGCACTACAATTTGGATAACATGGATTACGGAGATATGGCTGCGAAGATGAAGCTCATAGCGATTGATGAGATGCGCCATGCAGAGATGTTTGCGGATCGAATCAAGGAGTTGGGTGGAGAACCGACCGCAGAGGCCAGAGAAAAGGCGGAAAAAGGCCAGAAGGTCCAGTCAATCTTTTCATTTGATGCAAAACTTGAGGACGATACGATCGATGCCTATAACCAGTTCCTGTTAGTTTGCAGAGAAAACGGCGACAGCAGCAGTGTGAAAATTTTTGAAGCGATCATTGATGAAGAACAGGTGCATTTCACTTACTTTGACAATGTTAGTGATCATATCAAGAACCTCGGCGAAACGTATCTTGCACAAATCGCCGGTACGCCGTCTGCCACTGGTTTACAGACTATGGGCTTTGTCGCCAGGCAGGGTTCTGCCCCTGCACAGGGCGGCGCATAACGCAGGAAAATCTGGAAAAATTAGCTGTCGAAAGGGCAGGGCGGCTTAAAGGGAAGGGCATTAATACCAAGTAAGCTTTCATTAGGCTCAATAGTAGATGTTAGAAAGCAACTTGGTATAAAAAAACGATGTCAAGGGGTGCGGGTTGCAGGGGTTTGATCTATAAAGACCTGGAATAGTCTCCTTGAGTCCTCATCTGGTTCCTTTTCCGGGTGCCACTGGACACCTATCAAAAACGGATATTCCGGCATCTCAAAGCCCTCTATGACGCTGTCAGTGGTCCTTACACAGGCCCTCAAGCCTTTCGCTATATTTTTTACCGCCTGATGGTGGGTGCTTGTAACATTTATCGCGCTTCTTCCCATTATCTTGAAGAACTGGGTGCCTCTTGTTATGGATACCTGGTGTCTGCCGTCCCCTAACTGATGCTCCTTCGCAACAAAATTCTGACGTCTAAGGTCCTGATATAGCGTCCCGCCAAGGGCCACGTTTATAAGCTGCATGCCGTGGCAAATACCGAGTATGGGAATACGCTCAGCCATAGCCTCTTTGACAAGTGCTATTTCGAACTCCGTCCTGATGTCGAGAGATAGCTCCATAGGGTATTTCGGTTCCTCGCCGTAATATCTGGGGTGTATGTCCTCGCCACCTGAGAGAAGAAGCCCGTCAATCTTTGAGATCACCTCTTTGACCGACTCAGTTGGATGAAGGAGGAGGGGTATACCGCCACATTCCTCGATCAACCTTCCGTAACGGGTATCTATGTACAGGTATCTCTTCCCATCCCGCTCGTCTATGTCTCCGGTTATGCCTATCAAAGGTTTCATTTTTTATACCTCAGGGGGTCTTTTATTCCTGCATCAGCGAAACCCTTCTTCCGAAGCAGGCAGCTGTCGCACTCCCCGCAGGCCAGGCCTTCCGGGGTTGGGTCGTAGCATGAATGGGTCAGGGAATAGTCAACACCAAGCTCCATACCCTTTTTTATTATCTCCCCCTTTGTCATCCTGATCAGGGGGGTGTGTATCCTAAAACCCTTTCCCTCTACCCCTGCCTTTGTTCCAAGGTTAGCCATCTTCTCAAAGGCCTCTATGAACTCCGGCCTGCAATCCGGGTATCCGCTGTAATCGAGGGCATTGACACCTATATAGAGGTCCGATGCCCCCAGGACCTCGGCCCATCCGAGGGCTATGGAGAGAAATATGGTGTTCCTGGCAGGGACATATGTGACCGGGATGTTTCCTGACATCTCTTCCGCATCCCGTCCTTTTGGGACATCGATATCTGAAGTCAGGGCGGAGCCGCCGAGCTGTCTCAGGTTTATGTCAATGACTGTATGGCCCTTCGCCCCTGATCTCTGCGATATCTTCTTTGCCGCCTCAAGTTCTATATCGTGCCTCTGGCCGTACCTGAATGAGATGGTGTACGGCTCAAATCCTTCCGCCCTTGCGATGGCAAGGGCTGTCGTAGAGTCAAGGCCGCCGCTTAGCAGGATAACAGCTTTTTTGGACTTACCTTTTGGCATATATCACAGTCCTTTAACCCTTTCCCTGGCAAAGAGAAGGGCCAGAATTTGTGTACCATAGGTCAACATTTTTGCCGTCAGGGAGAGAGACCACTTCAAGATTTATATTCAGGACACTCCCTTTATAGATATTCTTTACAATGAGGTTGAAGATATAACACCTTGTTGTTATCGTCAAGCTCCGAAGTGGCGACTTGAAAATCTCCTGTTATAATTATAAAAAATCGGGAGGGATCGTGCTGATAAAGCTGTTTTTGAGCCCGTTGCTTTTCCTTTTTTTTACAACCTGCGCTGTGGCCTGCGAGGGATGCCTCATTGCCGAAGCTGTTGCTGCTGAAAATATGGCATCGGTTGGTAGGGGTGTGTACCTGCGTTACTGCACCGGCTGCCATGGTGAAAAAGGGGACGGGAAGGGAAAGGGCTCAACATTATTAGTAATCAAGCCGAGGGATCTTACCTCAGGGATATTCAAGTTCAAATCAACCCAAATGGGTTCCCTGCCAACAGATGAAGACCTCATTCATACGATCATCAATGGCCTTCCAGGCAGCTCCATGCCTGCATTTCCATTATTGCCTGAAAGTGAAATAAGGTCTGTTATTGCCTATATAAAGACCTTTTCAGAAAGGTGGAAAAAGGAGAAGCTGCAAACTCCCATTTTCCTTCCCGCTGCCCCGGTCTTCATGAATACCGCTGACTCTGTTCTAAAAGGCAGGGAATTGTATATAGCCAACGGATGCAATATATGCCACGGCGATTCGGGGGACGGGAAAGGTCCTGCAGCTGAGGGAATGGCGGACACCTGGAGCAATCCGTGCAGGCCGAGGAACTTTAAGAGAGGGATTTACAGGAGCGGGGCAAAACCAAAAGACCTGTTTAAAATTCTGAGCGCAGGGATCGAGGGCACACCCATGCCTGCTTTTACATATATATCCGAAGAAGAAAGGTGGCATCTCATATCTTATCTGTTGAGCCTGAAGGCAGGGAAAAAATGAGGAATCATCAAACTCTTGTCGAGTATGGCATAGTAACCGCCCACATTATAGCAGGCCTTTCTTTCCTTGTATTGGCGATCACGGCAGGACTGCTCTATTCACTGCAATTCATTCATACCTATCCCCTGTCTGGGGTCGAGTTCTTCTCCCCAGGAAGGGTGAGGATGCTTCATACAAACGTGGGTCTTTACGGGTGGATATTAAACGGCCTTCTGGCCGGATTATACTGGGTAGTCCCGAGGGTATCGGGGTATCAAGTGCTAAGCAAAAGACTAAGCTGGTTTATATTCTGGGTGCTCCAGGCCCTAATTGCTGCCACTGCAATCGGGATCCTCGGCGGATACGCCCAGGGTATAGAGTTCGGAGAGACGCCGCTATTCGTAGACCCATTTATTGTCTCAGGGCTCATATTGTTAGCTGTTAATTTCTACTCTCCCATCATAAAAACCAGCAGGGACGGCCCCCTTTACGTCTCCCTCTGGTACTTTATTGGAGCTCTTACCTGGATCATCATGGTCTACATGATGGGAAACTATGTGCCCCAGTTCTTTGTCCCTGGCGCCGCAGGCGCTGCAATTTCAGGGAACTTCATCCATGACCTTGTAGGCCTCCTTGTTACCCCGTTGGGGTGGGGGCTTATGTACTTCTTTGTCCCGACAATAATCAGGAAGCCGATATGGAGCCACTCCCTAAGCCTAATGGGGTTCTGGGGGATAGCCTTTTTTTATCCCATGCAGGGGATGCACCATTTCATGTGGTCTCCTGTCCCCATGCATGTGCAGTACAGCGCCCAGGTGGCAACCATTGCCGTTGAGGTGGTTGTGACCAGCGTCCTCGCTAATTTTATAATGACGCTGCGGGGGAACGGGGACTACCTGAGGACAAGCTATCCCATCCGCTGGTTTTACACAGGGATGATCTTTTACTGGATAATATGCTTCCAGTGCGCAGTCCAGGTCACTCTTACGGCGCAGAAGATCATCCACTTCACAGACTGGGTCGTAGGTCATGCCCACCTGGTGATGTTTGGCGTCTTCAGCTTCTGGATCATGGGGATCATCACGGAGATATGGCCGAAGCTCACGGGAAGGGAATGGCACTCCCAGGCCCTGAACGGCTGGGCATACTGGCTCAACACCATAGGAATCTCCATAATGTTTATTGACCTCGTAATTGTCGGGATAGTCCAGGGATTCTTATGGTTTTCGCTGAACCCGTTTATGGAGTCTGTGAGGCTCTCTGTCCCATTCTGGTTTGTAAGAACGCTGTCCGGACTTATGATTGCGGCAGGAATCCTGACCTTAATCTTTAACATGTGGATGACTGCAAGGAGAAAGGCATGAAGGAAAGATTTTCATTCATATTCCTTACGGCAGGCCTCGGTTTTTTTATAACAGGTTTCATCTTCCAGGTGATGGGGCCTATGGTATTTCTGAGGGATATTCCCATGAAGAGCGTTGAAGACCTCGTCCGCGAAGATGCAGATGCCGAGTTTTATCAGCTGGCAGAGGACTACCCGGAAGAATTCAAAAAGGCCTTTGGAGAACCGACCCCTGTGGCTTATTCACAGGCACTGCGGATTGGAAGGGACATCTATATCGCGGAGGGGTGCTGGCACTGCCACTCTCAGTATGTGAGGCCTACAGCTAATGAGCCGGCAAGGTACGGCGCAGTTTCGCTCGCGTCTGAGTATCAGAATGAGCTTCAGATGCCGCAAATGTTCGGCACCCGCAGGGTAGGGCCTGATCTCATACGGGAGGCGGGCGTCCACAGCAACGACTGGCACGTGGCACATTTTTATGATCCCGTAGCGATTCAGCCTGGCTCTGTTATGCCAAGCTTTTCCTGGTTTTATGACGAAAAAGGGAGGCCGAATAAAAAAGGACTGGCCATAGTTTCTTATGTTCAGTGGCTTGGGAGCTGGAGGAGGTAAGAATGAAAAGAGATAAAAAAGAATGGACTGCGCTGATCCTTGGAGCGTGGGTGATTTCAGGCATTGCCTTTGCCTCCCTGACATTTGTCTACAAGGTGATAGAGGTGCTTAATACCGTGCCAAAAGGGGAGATGGCCGGTTTTGCCGTGATGCAGGTTGTTACATACCTTCTGATTGCAGCAGGGTTCTTATTTCTCTTCCTCTGGAGCTTTCTGAAGGGGGACTTCAAAGACATGGAAAGGGCCAAGTACAAGGTCCTGGAGATGGAGGAAAAGGCTCTGGAAATGGAAAGGGGAGGAGAATATGGAAGATAAGCCTGATATCGGGATGCAGGACAACCCTGTCCCCTTCTGGATAAAGATCATGTGGGGAATATTCGCCATATGGGGACTTGCATACTTGACGATCTACTGGCTGCCTGACCTGAATCACTGGATTCACTCCACCGACCCGGATTCGAGCCAGTGGAGGGAGTACGGCAACTGAGGGTAAAACGGCAAGGGCGCATTTCAATGCGCCCTGATGTTACTTCGGTTCCGTCGGATATCCAGCCTCAACCCAAGCGCTAAACCCACCAAGGAGTGCCTTTACGTTCTTGAAACCCTTGTCCATCAATATCCGTGCCACACGGGCACTGGTATGCTCGTTTGTTCAGGTGCAGTAGGTAATTATCTCCCTGTCCTGCGGAAGGTCTTTATACTTCGCCTCTATTTCATCAGGAGAGATACGTAGCGCGCCTTTTATCTTGACCTTGCTCCCTTCATATGACCCCTTGACCCTAACGTCAAGAACGATAACATTCTCACCTTTAACCATCTTCGCCCTGAGCTCTTCCTTGGTAATCCTCGGAACACCATCATCTGCAGCAAGGGCAAAATTTGGCAGGAGTAACCCAAGAACCGTTACGAATGCAAATAGTTTTTTCACTTATCTCACCTCCTCTACTATTTGCATTCCTTCTCTCCAACAAACTGGTCAGACTTGTCTGCAAACAGCACGTTGAAGGTCGTAAGGGAACCATATATCCTGGTTATATACTGCTGCATATCGACCTTCTCTTCATCGGACAATACGGCATGAGCGTTGATTTTCTGCTCCAGCACCCTCAGCCTGTCTCGCAGCATCACGATCTTATGGAAAAAGGCCTCTATTGGGATTGTCTTTTCCTGAAGCTCCCTGCTCCCAGGCTTAAGGACAAGCTCTCCTCCAGCCCATTTCTTACCGATAGAAACCTCAGAAACTCCGAGTGTCTCATCCAGTATCTCTCTAAGTATACCTTTTAATTCATCCCTTTCCATATCGAAGACCTCCAGTGACTTTAAATAAGATACCCGGCTTCCGCGCAACAGATAGATTTCGCAGGCATTGGCCGAACAGAGGAAGAGCCCAGATGTCGTCCTTTTGAGGCATTTCCCTTTAAGAATCCCCTCCTCTTCAAAAGGAGAAACCCAGTGCTGGCACTTCCCGCACCTGGCATCGTAGGGGCAGATACTAACTATCTCTTCAAAAGAATCCAGACAGTCAAAGACCTCCGGGCATTCACTTATCATGGGCGCTCACTATCATCTCTTTCGCCTTTTTCAATATCTCTTTCTCATCCTTGTATTCAACCTTGTCTATCGCCTCATCAATGGGAAACCAGCGACAATCGTCCACCTCTTTATCATGCTCACCCACATCGCCGCCAGTATACTCCATAAGGAAGAAATAGACAATTTTGAATATCCTGTGAGTTAAATCGGGTTCCTTGTGGGAGTAAAAATACTCGATGTGGTCTATCTTCTCTATTATCTTCCCGTCCAGCCCAGTCTCTTCCTTTACCTCCCTGTGAGCAGTTCTTGCAATATTTTCACCCTCTTCCACAAGCCCTTTCGGAAGACACCAGACAGTGCCGCCTTTAACAGAAATAAGGGCAACCTCAATTTCCTTTTCCCCCATACGATAGATGACGCCGCCGGACGATAGCTGCTTTTCATTTTTAATCATGAAAACAGAACTCCCTTTCCCCCTCTTTAACAAAGACTGGAGGCCTCTTTACCCTCCTCCCATTTATCGGAGAGAACGGGAGGGGTTATGTTATCCTGCTAAGCCTCTTTATCCGACAAGGCGCCTTAAGAGCAAAGAAACTGGAAACCCCCTACTTCTTTGGAATGTGTTTAATGTAGCTCTCGATGAGCTGTCTTGATTTGTCAATATTCAAGTAACGAACATACTCGGCAATATAACCCCGCACGAAGACCGGAGCAGGCAGGCTATCGAAACGCTCCATTTCGATATCTTCGAGCCGGGTAGAACTGAGCTTGGTCATCTTGGACAGATCCTTTAAGCTAAGAGCGGCTCGCTGGCGGCACCAGCGAAGATATGCACCAGGATGCTGCTCCGGGTCCGGTATTGGGCTATCTTCAGAATTAGATTCCACGTTGACCCGTGGAATGTCGGTGGTTGTCTTGTTTAGTGCCACGATCTGGCTAAAGGCCTGATCTAACGAATCCAATAGCTTACGGCGCTGATCAGGATCAAGCAGGGAGTAGGTAGCAAGAGAGTCTTCGGAATACAATTCTTTAAGGTCCTTATATGCCTGCTCGACCTTCAGCATACTGACCCCATGCTTTAACCCCAGGGTTTCATAAGGGTCAGCCACGGCTTCCCTCCTTGTTGTTGGTCAGCAGACTCTGGATGATATTTTCAATCGCAATGGCAAAGGAACTGTGTGGGTAAACCTCTATAGCGGGTTTCTTCATCTGAATCGAGAGGACCACCTTGTCATCGTTGTAAATTCCGCCCAGGAGATTCATCTCCACTCCGAAATAGTCCCGACAGGCATTGGACATCTTTATCCCCAAAGCAATGTCCTCTTTACGGCGAATCTGATTAATGATCAGCTTGGGCCTTAAAGCAGCCATCTTTTCAGCGATTGCCGCACCTGCCTCAGGGCTTATCTCGACAAGGTACCGGATCAACTCCCGCGGGGTGCGGATACCCAGAGCGCCTTTCTGTCCTTTTGTCTGATCAACCAGATGGCCGATCTCTTCCTGTGCGATGGCCCCCTTGAGACGGCGATAGAAAGCAGCCTTGAGGAAATGGTATGCGTTCTCAACTGAGGTGGGAGTGGGAACAACCACAGCAATAGGTTCGTTGGCGGCAAGGAAAAAATCGAGTACATTAAAGGAGGAACCGGCGCTCAGATCGAGCAGCACGATATCGGTGTCGAGGGTTAATAGCTGACGGATAATCTTCTGTTTAAGCAAGTGCTTGGGGTTGGCTATGTCAAGAAGGGCGTGAGCACCGCTGATAAGGCTTAGGTTGTGGATCCCGGTTGGAACCTGCACATCGGACAGATTTCCTGCATCTTTAGTGAATAGCTCCGTCAGGCTTTTTGCAGGGGTGGGAATGCCTACCATCGTGTGCAGGTTGGCCCCACCGAGATCGGCATCAACCAAGATACAGCGATATCCTCGCTTTGCCAGAGCCACGCCGAGGTTGGTGGAGATGACTGACTTGCCTACCCCGCCCTTGCCGCCCCCAACTGCCCAGATCCTTGGTTTTAGTTGTCTTGGCTGCACCTGCTCCAAAAATTTCTCCATGCCGCCATAACTTCATGCACTTCTCAATTCTTCGCTCAGAATATACTTTAATCCCTCGGAACCGCAAGCATTCTGTCCAGTGCTATCTTGGCGGGTATCCTTATCTCTTCAGATACAGTAACCACGTTATCCATCTTCTCCAGGGCCACAAGGACATCCTCCAGTGCGGTCAGCTTCATGTTCGGGCAGATCAACTTCTTTGAGGCCAGGTGGAACTTCTTATCAGGGTTATCCCGTTTGAGCCTCCATAAAATCCCCATTTCCGTCCCTATGATGAACTCCTTTGCCTTTGATTCTTTGCAAAAGACGTACATCCCTGAGGTGGAAGCAACCTTGTCCGCCAGGTCAACAACCTCAGGTCTGCATTCGGGATGGGCAACAAACAGGGCATCAGGGTGCTTCACCTTTAACTTCAAAACGTCCTCAGGAACAAGCCTCTCATGGGTGGGGCAGAAGCCGTCCCAGGCAATGATCTCCTTGTCTTTCACAAACCTTGTCACATAGTGTGAAAGGTTCCTGTCTGGGGTCATGATGACCCTCTTGGCATCCTTCAGGGACTTGACAACGCTTACTGCATTTGCAGATGTGCAGCATATATCGCTCACAGCCTTCACGTCAGCCGCAGAGTTTACATATGTTACTACAGGTAGCCCTGGGTACTCCTCCTTCATCTTCTCAAGCCCTTTTCTGGTTATCATGTCTGCCATTGGGCAACCTGCATCCATCCTTGGAAATATCACCGTTTTGTTAGGTGAGAGGATCGACGCGCTCTCAGCCATGAAGTGGACTCCGCAAAATACTATCACCGTTTTGTCTGTCTTTGAGGCCTCTATGCTTAACCCGAGGGAGTCACCTGTAAGGTCGGCTACTTCCTGTATCTCGTCCCTCTGGTAATTGTGAGCGAGGAGGATGGCGTTCCTTTCCTTAAGAAGCTTCTTAATATCAGATTTAAGTTTTCTCATAGTCATAAGTTCAAAGTTATCCTTTTTAAGCTGGTGAGTCAAGGGTTTAACTTGCCACAATGGATTCGCCACATTCTTATATTTATACCCCCACTTATTTTAAGAGGGGGGCAGGGGGCGTTAAAGGTCTTCGTGCCCTCTGCGCCTTTGCGAGCAGTGTCAGATCATTAAGATGGCGGGGAGTGGAAAGGATTGGTAAAACGAACAAGCGTCCCTCAAATTTCTCTCAAAATTCTTTTGGGGTATGTTGTGACCATATAGAGAAAATTGACATAACTTAGTAAAGAAAGTAAGATACCGTAAAATGGAGGTAAAAGCATGAAAACAATCAATGTTCCTCTGCCGGATAAGCTTGGCATGGAGGTCGATAATTACGTGAAGAGCGGATGGTTTACCGACGAAGCTGAACTGATGCGTACCGCCTTGCAGGAGTTCATACGCCACAACCGGCTAAAATTGATGGAGCAGTTTATGAAGGAAGATATCGAGTGGGCCTTAAAGGTAAAAGCCGGCAAGAAATGAGGCTCGCTGTTTGCGATACCCGCCCCATCTTCATTTCATAGAGGCAGGACTCCTTGGTCTCCTTCAAAATGTCGGCGAAGTCTACATTCCAAAATCGGTAGACTCTGAGATGTCCGATCTGCATCATTATTGGGAAAAAGAAAGGCCGGATTGGATACAAATTGAACCATTACGTCCGAATGAAGCTGAGAAGGCTGAATCACTGTTCCTTTCCGGGCTATTGGATGCTGGTGAGGCAGAGGCGATAATTCTTGCTAAGAGGCTTAATGCCGAATGGTTCTTGACCGATGATACGGAAGCAAGGATTTTTGCCAATTCGTTAGGGATCGAAGTACATGGTTCTTTAGGTATAGTGCTATGGGCTGCCGCAGCTGGCTATTTGAGTTATAACGAATCAAACGATGCTCTCGACCGGCTTTCTAAAACGTCACTCTGGATTTCAAAGGATATCCTCTCTCAAGCTCATATGGCATTAAAAACTATGTTCCAGAAAGAGTAGACGTATATTCTCACCGCACCATCGCCAGTATAATCCAATCACTTGCCCTTTATTATCATTTACAACCGCATCCGCAAATTTCCAATCTTTTATCTCCTGCGCCTCTTGCGGAGGATAGGCGTGTCCTGAGAGCCATCCCCTCCTTCGACAAGCTCAGGACGAACGGCATCGAAGGGGTCAGGGTAAGGGGCCGATGAATTTTCCCCCACTTATTTTAAGAGGGGGACAGGGGGCGTTAAAGGTCTTCGTGCCCTTTGCGCCTCTGCGAGCAGTGTCAGATCATTAACATGGCGGGGAGTGGGATGGGGTGGTAAAATTGATTACAATTGCATGACATTCTTTCAGATAGTGTAGTAGGCAGGATCAAATCTTCAATTATGCTGAGAGGCATATCATGAAAAAATTCATTTTAGGCTTTATTTTAGGCTTATTATTTGGGAGTATTAGTGTTGCCGTTGCTGCAAAGGTTGTAGGTTACAATGGGTATTTAATTGGTCGGGATGTTATTTCTGAAGGCGAAACGAAATGCTCTGACCCATATGTATAGCCTTCAACAAGAGAATTTGAGTGTGATTAAGAAGTAAGTAAGGTAAGTTCAATACCTACGAATCCTTAAAAGCCACTATCGGACTGGTCAAATCAATGAAGACATTCAAATCTTGGCAAAGTTATTTCCAGTTTGAATCTGCCCTGAAGTGTCGCAGCAGGTATATCTACCCGCCTGAAATTCAGAGATTCCTCCAAACCGTATTAGAAACGGCAAAAGAGAGAGTCGAAACTATTCACAAAGATTCTATTCTTTGGAGAGCCCAGCTTGGTCATGATTGGAGAGAAGAGAGTGAAGATGTCGGTAAAGTCGAGGCGCCTCATCCACCGAAGCGGATGTGCCCGTTGTCTGAAAAGGCAATTGAAGGTCGCGCAAATCCAAAAGGTATACCATACCTATATCTTGCATCAAACCGGGAAACAGCCCTTGCCGAAGTACGGCCTTGGATAGGGTCTTATATCTCAGTTGGGCAGTTTAAGATACTTCGAGAACTCCGCGTAGTGAACTGCACAACTAACGGAAAAGGTTTCATCTACTTTTTTAAAGAGCCTCCAGCAAAGGAACGAGCGGAAGCTGCGTGGGGTGCTATAGATAGGGCGTTTGCAAAGCCTGTGACGCAGAGCGAAGACGTTGCGGATTATGCGCCAACCCAAGCAATAGCCGAGCTTTTCAAGACCAATGGATTTGATGGAATAGCCTACCGAAGCTCTCTTGGTAAGGGACATAACATCGCCCTGTTTGACGTTCAGGCTGCGGAGATCATAAGTTGTCATCTTTTCGAAGTGCGCAATATAAAGTTCGACTTCCAAGAAGCTGCAAATCCATACTTCGTTGGGAAGCACTTCTTTGCTAAAAAAGAAGATTTACTGAATAGTGGGGACAGGCTCTTAATCTGAAATTATCAAACTGGAGGGTTATGATGAAGACGCTTCTCGTAATTTTCTCCTAATGCTTCCCGCATTTGCGTGGAGTGCTGATCAAATTCAGGGGAATGCATGCTACACCTATGGCGACTACGAAAGTCTTGTTCAGGGGGATCAGGTTGCTAAGACATTGGCTATCCGAAATGCGCTGGAATCCTACAATGTCTTTATCTCATCAACAACGCAGGTAAAAGATTTACAACTTTCCAGTGATTTAATAAGGTCAGTCAGTGCCGGTGTAGTAAAAGAGGTTAAAGTTTTAAAACGGCGCGAATCAGGCAGGAAGATTTGCTATACCATTCAAGGATTTGTTAATCCAGATGGGGTGAAGACGGCTATACAAGAATATTTAAAGGATAAGAATTCAGATGTGCGACTTCAGGAGAATGGCTGGCTAAGAATCGTTGATGATTTTTTATTAAAAGAAACACCTCAGGAATATTATCACTTTGTGTTAGACAGAGCTAAGGATCGAAATATCATTGAATATTATAAAAAAATGATAGAAGAAGAAACAGAGGAAGGGAAAATACATCGAACTTTGTATGTAAAAATCGAGTTTTTAGAGCCATGCAAAGCAACGCCTCTCAAATGGGAATTTGAATATGAGATTAATGAAAAGTTGAAAAGAGGGGATGAGATTAAGTCCTCTGCCGAAGAGCTAGAACCTTCGCTTGGCATTTTGAGTAAATTTAGATGTAATTACAGGCTCAAGGTATTTGTCACTTTTTATTCAAAAAATGGAGTTGAAATCGAAACAGAAGACACACTACCGTCTGCACAATTTGTAAACGACGTTTTAAAAAATGTAATGGTGCCGGGTGAGAGAATGTGGATTTTATTCTTCATTCCAGATAATGCCGAATCTTGGAAGGTATGGGTGCCTAAGTAGAGAGTTATTTATAAATGAATTGGGACTTGAACACAATAGCCTCTATAGCTACGGCGGTGGGCGTTATCATTGCAGCCTGGCAGCTTTGGGAAAGCAGACAACTTGCCCAAACAACATTTGAGGACTCATTAGATAAACAGTATCGTAGCTTGGTCATGCAAATACCCGTTGATGTACTAATTGGGAAGCCTGTCCTTGACGAAAAAAAGCAAGAAGTACGCGAAATAATCTATAACTATCTCGATCTTTGCAATGAGCAGGCATATTTAAGAAAAAAGAAGCGTATTAGAAAAGCGCGCTGGAATGATTGGAGTGAGGGTATTAGAGATAATATAAGCAAACCTGCATTTAAAGAGGTGTGGGAGGAAATAAAGCGGGAGGCACCATCAACTTTTTCCTCATTAATGCAGTTAGAAAAAAATGGGTTCGATTGTGATCCTGCAAAATGGTAATTATTAAAACGCATAATAATGCGCTCAAGTGGGACCGCCAATTCAGTAGAGTAGGCTGCGCCCACCAAAAATATAGTTGGATTGGAACGGTGGGCAGAACTTCTGTGAAGCCCGCTTTTAGCCCCAAAATGAAGCCTGCGCTGAGAAAAGCGAGCCGATACGACAAGCCTTTTTGGGGTCGTCGTTCTCCTTCGACAGGCTCAGGATGATCGGCAGGAAGAAGTGCTCACCACAGGCATTTTTGCAGGTTCGGCGCCTGTCACGTATTTATTTTTAATCCGAGAGGGTCGCTTCCGCAGTGGGCGGGGGGAGGGTAAACCACAATTAGTAGGGTCAGGTCTTTACTCTTGACATCTATTATAGAAGGTTAAAAAGCAAGACCTGACCCTAAATTTCGAGGATGGCGTTTCTTTCCTTAAGAAGCTTCTTAATATCGGATTTAAGTTTTCTCATAGTCATGAGTTCAAAGTTATCCTTTTTAGGCCGGTGAGTCAAGGGTTTAACTTGCCACAATGAATTCGCGACATTCTTATATTTATACCCCCACTTATTTTAAGAGGGGGACAGGGGAAGGGGCAAATAAATGACTTCTCAATAAACTTGTTTGAACTATTGACTATTTCTGAAATTAGTATAAATTAATACTTCTTTTTCCTCAAACCAGTTCAGGGATAATAGGGAGCAAATTAATGGAAATATCAAATAAATCAAGTCATGAGATACCGAATTATCAGGATGTAGAGAAAGACCTTATCATATCCTTTGCAGACGACCTCTCGCTCGCCGCTCTCTATATAAACTGTTCAAGGTTGGAAAGAATAGAAAGGATATTTGGAAAAAAAATCTATCAGGATGTGCTAAAAAAGATTCATACTATTATCTCTGAGATGAAAGGCACTTTGGTAAGATCCAATGATATCATAGTCTCTATGAATGCTGGAAGTGATGAATTCCTTGTTTTTCTTGCGAAGAAACGACCGGATGAAGCCTTTTACGCGTCGGATCTTGAAACACTCTGCGATAGAGTCTCCATGCACCTTAATGATAAGATCTTCCAAATAGTAGTGCCTTATCTAAGAGGTAAACCACGGATAAGTGTCGGATATGCAGTAATACTCCACAATCCCGTCATGAGAGATGAGAGGCTTCTCAACAAATTGATAGATGATGCAAAGAAAATGGCGGGGTATCAGGAATTTAAGAAATTAATGAGGGACAAGGAAAAACTCCAGGAACTGATATTAAAGGAGAGTATTCGGACTCTTTTCCAGCCGATCGTTGACTTCTCGGAGATGAAAATAATAGGATACGAGGCTCTAACCCGCGGCCCTGTTGCAACAGAATATGAAAACCCTTATGTGCTGTTTGATGCTGCGACTGAGACAGATCTGGTTTTCGAGCTCGACAGTTTATGCAGGAAAAAGGCATTTCAAAATGCGAAAGGTATAGCTCAGGGACACAAGCTTTTTATTAATTGCATGCCTTCAGCAATCCTGGATCCTAAGTTTACGGATTCGTCTATCGAGTTTATTCTTAAGGGTCTGAAAATTGAGCCTCAGAATCTGGTCATTGAGATAACTGAGAGAGAGGCCATCGAGAATTACGACCTTTTCAAGGAAGCGATAGCTCACTATGCCAACGTGGGTTTATCAATCGCAGTTGATGATATGGGGTCGGGTTACTCAAGTCTTGAGTCAGTTGTAGAATTAAGACCTCATTTTATAAAGCTCGATATGTCAATAGTCCGAGGGATTCATAAAAATATCCTTAAACAGGAACTGATCAGGGCAATGAGCGGTCTCGCAAGTAAGATGGACTCAAAGATAATAGCGGAAGGGATTGAGACGGAGGAGGAGTTGAATGCTCTAAAAGAGATAGGTGTAAAGTTGGGGCAGGGTTTCCTCTTCGCAAAACCAAGTGAACCCTTTATAGATATATGAGAAATTATTTATTCTCCTGCAAATAATGTGATCACATCTTAAATGTCATTTATAATCCCTTCGTTCTGCATTCGTGGTATATGAATATATAACCACAGTTGATAGATGGCTTTGCTGTTTCCCAATTTCAAAGTCTTTTCTCAAAGAATGCAAATAGAATTGGGGCAAATCTTATTAATTCCCATTTCCTGCTTTTATCCGCCCTTCTTTTGGGAGTAACGCCCCTCTGATCCCCTCATAAGCTAACAGTGGAAGCACAAGGCAAGGCAGTTATTCGTGTCAACAGTGTTTAGCTTGCCTCTATCACAGTAATTTTGATAGAATGCAGTCATGGACATAACTCTTATTATAATAATCCTCGGTTTTGCTCTGTTAGCGGGAATCCTTATATACGGGATATCCGTGATCCAGAGGAGGCAGACGGAAGACAAGACCTCTGTCCTAATGCAGCAGCAGATAGATGGCCTCAGGGAGCAGGTAAGGTTAAGCCTTGAAGGAAGCTCTAATGCCGTAAATATGCAGATGGGCCAGCTGAATTCCAATCTCTCGAATCAACTGAACCAGGTCCTTTCGCAGGTGAACCTGAGACTCAAGGAGTCCTCCGACCTTATTCAGAAGACCAACCAGGGGCTTGGGGAGAGGATGGACGGTGTCACCAGGGTCTTTGGTGATGTGAAGGGTTCCCTGGGGAAGTTGGATGAGGCGTCTCAGAGGATATTTGAGGTGGGGAGGGACATATCGGGGCTCAAGCAGATACTCCAGGCGCCGAAGATAAGGGGTGGGTTGGGGGAGCTGTTTCTGGAAAACCTCCTGTCCCAGATGCTGCCAACCGAGCATTACGTATTACAGTACCCTTTCAAGAGCGGGATAAAGGTGGATGCGGCAATCAGGCTCGGCGGCAGTCTGATACCGGTTGACGCCAAGTTCCCGTTGCCTGCATTCCAGAAGATACTGGACGCCCAGGATGATGCAGAAAGGAAGGCAGCCAGGACCTTATTCGTCAAGGATGTAAAGAAACGTATAGACGAGGTGTCAAAGTATATTCTCCCTGATGAAGGGACATTCGACTTTGCCCTGATGTATATCCCGGCGGAAAATGTCTATTACGAGGTCATCACCAGGGATGGGGAGGAGGCGATAGCAGACTATGCCCTTGCAAGAAAGGTCATACCTGTCTCTCCAAACACCATGTACGCCTATCTCCAGGCCATAGCCCTCGGCCTGAGGGGGATGAAGATAGAGGAGCACGCAAAGGAAATCAGCGACACCCTCGGCAGGCTAA
>Ga0209212_1004650_pt1 | contig 16827 bp, 11 predicted proteins | sample RifGroC2_FD_183996 | JGI IMG/M metagenome (GOLD analysis project Ga0209212, IMG submission 183996) | Groundwater microbial communities from Rifle, Colorado, USA - Groundwater C2 (SPAdes) (version 2) | ecosystem: Environmental > Aquatic > Deep subsurface > Groundwater | place: Rifle, Colorado...
CGATGGATCGATAAAAAGCCCTGCATGCAAAGGAATTTGCTGCATTTCTTTTAATTGTTTGTCTAACGTAGGCACAATCGGCACTTTCATCCCGCGACTATTAGCGCAACCAACAACAAAGAGGAATAATAAAGTAAATAAAGCAATCTTTTTCATAAATATCCTTGAAATACTTTTTAAAATTGATAAAGATATTATTGCTGGATCATTAATTGTAGTTGAAGGTACGTGACTGAAAATTTACACAATTATACAATAAAACTTCATGATAAACTAAGTACAAATTATTTAGATTGTGATTGACTTACTTTTTACAACAGGATTCAGTCTTAATAATATTTTTTTAATTATTGGGAGGAGAGTTATTCATGAGAGGTGTTTTGTCGTTTGTTGCTGTGTCAGTAATTTTTAGTATTTTCGGTGGTGTGTTACAGGCCCAAAAGCTGGATAAGGGGGTGGGCCCGTACGGAGAATTTTGGAAACCTATTCCAACGCAAAGATATTGGGCGCCGGACTATTTCTATTCGCCGCCCGCAGAACCAAAAGGAATTTATAACGCAGATGAATGCACGATTTGCCACAAGGCTTTAAATCCTGGTTTAGTAAAGGCATGGGAGGAAAGCAGTCATGCTAATCTTGATAAGCTTCTCGATTACCAAAAAGGGAAATTGGAAGAGATAGAAAAAAACCTTGGGAAGAAGCTTACCAAGGTGGGTTGCATTGATTGCCATGGTAAGGTTGGAGCGGAAAAATTGGATCATGAAAAAGAATTAATAATGCCCAATCCTGCTCTTTGCGGTGAATGCCACAAACAGGAATATAATGAATTCGAATCTGAGAAGCAGTACGGTATCCCTGACTGGAAACCAGGCAGAGAGAGTCATGCAAAGTCTTACGATGCCAATCTGGACGTAGACGTATGGGCTGCAGTAGACAAAAATATTGTTCAGGGCTGCGATATGTGTCATAACATCCAGCACAAGTGCGATAGTTGCCATACCCGGCATGCCTTTAAGGCATCAGAATCAAGGAGGCCGGAGGCGTGCCAAACCTGCCATAACGGGCCTGATCACCCGGACATTGAATATTATAGAGACTCCAAGCACGGCTCTATATATTTTATCGAAGGTCATGGCTGGGACTGGAAAAAGCAATTAAAAGATGCGAACTATATTTCTCCTACCTGTCAATCCTGCCATATGTACTATAAAGGACAGTATTCGCACAATATGGTCAGGAAGGCTATCATGGGTGAAGGCGATGTGTTGTTTTATGACAATGTTTTCAAAGGGGTAAAACCATCAGATTATATCAAGAACAGCAAGGAATTAATGTCAAGACGGGAGGCGTGGATTGAAGTTTGTGTACAGTGTCATTCTACAAGGTTTTCCCGGGATTATCTGGACTCAATGGATAAGGCGTCGGATTCCATTTTTCAGTATGTGAGTGATTCCTACGCTACGATTAAATCACTCTATGAGGATGGGGTGCTCTATCCCATGCCTGAGAACAGACCCAAGCCGCCAGCCCCTGTGACGGAGAAATATCCGGATCTGTTAGGTGGTTTCTACGGCGAATTTTGGGCAAAGGATGGAAACCCAAGTAAAATTGAAAAGGACTTCTTGTATATGTGGGAGAACGATGCCTTTTTGGTCAGAAAGGGTTTGGCGCACATGAACCCCAATGGGTTTACCTATATCTCATGGTCGAACCTGCTCAAGAAGTACGTGGATATCCAGAGTGAGGCAAATACCTTAAGGAGATTGGCAGCATTGGAGAAGAAGGCAAAGTTAAGGCCATCAAGGGTTCAGAAGAAGGGTAAATAAGGATAATGAATCGAAACTATTCTTCCACCATTTTCAATGCTTCTGTTTTTGGGAGGGAGTTTGTAGTCGTATTTGTATTCGTGCGATTTAAGGGCAGGCTGATATAAAAATCGGTGCCTGCGCCTTCTCTACTTTCTATGTAGATAGCTCCTTCGTGATCCTTTATAATTCGATACACCATAGCCAGTCCAAGCCCAGTGCCTTTATCTTTATTAGTGAAGAATGGTTCAAAGATATGTGAAATCTTTTCGACAGGGATTCCCTCGCCGTTATCAGAAATTTTAATAACAAAATACTGCGTATCATTTGGGTTTTGTAAGAATGGGGAAGTAAAGGAGAAGAAGACGCTGTTAGGATTTAATTTCGCCATCCTTCTGAACTCAGAAAGGTTGTCTATAAAGCTTGTACTGACTTTAATACTCCCATTTCTTGGGAGTGCATCGAGGCTGTTTTGTAAAATATTTAAGAGCACCTGTTTTATTTTATCCTCATCTGCAATGAGAGCGCATCTTTTTTCTTCTAAAGCTGTGGTTATTTCAATACCTTTTTCTGATGCCGTATCCCTTAGAAAATGTATGGTATCCAATATCGCGCTATGAGGGTCTATTGGCTGCATTAAAGGTTCAGAAGGTTTTGCAAGGTTTAGCATATCTTCAATGATTCTGTTAATCCTTCTGATTTCCTTGAGAGCAATTTTCTGAAAGCCATTGTGGAACTCTTTATCGTTCTTCTTGTGAGGAAGTAATTGAAAATATGTGTTTATAGCCACGAGTGGATTTTTTATTTCATGAGCAATATTAGCAGCCAGGGTTCCGAGATAGGCGAGTCGGTCGGCATGTTGTTTTTCCGTCTGAAGCAATTTCAATTCTGTCGTGTCTGTCAGAATTATCAAAGAGCCGAGTTTCTGCCCGTCCTCAGTCTTGAGTTTGGTTATGGTTATGCTGCAGGGGATTTTTTTGCTCTTTCTATCAATAAAAGTTTCTAAGTTCTGATACTCGGAATCATTATTAAGCGTATGTCTCAATAGTTGATGAGTATCTTTCCCTAAATTCTTGAGTATTTTTTCAGATGGACTTGTACCCTTCAGCCCAAGGATTCTTTTTGCCTCGTTATTAATGAGGGTAACCTCTTCATTAATATCCACAACGATAACCCCGCTTTTCAAACTTTGAAGAATATTGTCCCTATACGTTTTGGCCTCTTTCAATCCTAAATAGAGATGCGCATTCCTGATGGCCATTCCCAATTGACCGGAGAAGGCAAGAAACATTTGAATGTCTTCCTGGGTAAAGACCTTTTTGTTAACCTTCCTTCCGAGGAGAATTATCCCGAAGAGATTGTTCTCCTGGAAGACAGGGATACAACTATCCACATCAAGAGAGGCTAATGTGTCTTCTAACAAGTGTTCAACCTTACTATGCGTGAAACGGTTCAATTGATCTTTGGAAAGAACCGTTCTGTTTTGGTAAAGCCAGGTAATAATAGCATCGTGGCTGGAAAGAAACAAATTGTCGTCAGATGTGCAATTTATGGCTGCCTTCAGGCTGTAATGCTGGGTCTTTTCGTCCTTTAGCAGTATACATATCTTATCAATACCTACGGAATCATATAAATGTTGGATAGCATAATGGAGAAGCCCATTCAAATCATGGATAGACGAAAACATTGCAGTAGAATCGCTCAGTATCTTTGGATGGCTGTACCTGGTATGGAATAAAGTCTTCTCAATGACGTGCTGAATCGATTCTCTAGCCGGTACAAAGGTTAAAACCATTACTATGGCAGAGACCATGTTAGTGAGTGTTTCTTTATATTCTGATACCGGGAGTATACTGCTCATAATCAGTCCGACAGCGAAATAGATAATACTGAGAACGATGGATAAGGCAGCGTAAACAGTACTCCGCCTGATTACTACACTGATATCCATGAGGTGGTATTTCACGATAGCGTATGCAACAGCTATTGGAATAGGAATAGAAACTAAAGGCACAAACATCTCAACCTGCCATATACCAATCACCGGCAAGAGAAAGTTTGTGATGGCTCCCAGAAGTACGGATGCTGCTACCCCAAAATATAAATACTGAACCTGCAGTCTCTTTATGCCGTAATAGCGTATGCTTTTTCTATAAAGGCTATATAGGGAATATGCCATACAGGCTATAAAGTAAAACCAGAATACAGGGAACAACCAACCATATCTTGCTTGAGGCAGTTGTTTTACAAAAGATACAGACACAACAATGTACGGAGAAAAAAACACCAGAAGGAAACTTATGGTAAAAAAGAATATACTTAGGTATCGATTAACAGACAGTTCTATACGATCAGGAAAGACGGATGAAAAAAAGAAAAATGTGGATGGAATAAACATCGCTGCACAAAAGACCAATTTCAGCCTGAAGGCGGCCAACCCTGGCTCTCTTGTCTGGAGCAGGAAAAAAATAAAAAATATCCACAAAGATATAGCAAGCGTGAATATACAAAATCTCCTGTTGATAGTGTTTGCTGGATTTCTCAAGAGGACAAAGACGCCATGTCCAGCGATCAACAGGAATATAAAAATGAATATTACCTGGCTTGCAAACATAATCTATATCCCTAAGGATATCTCCTCAATACCAGAACGGCATGTGTCCCGCCCACACTATGACTATTTATTAGCGCTGTGTCCAGAGAGAAACGCCTGGCATGATGAGGAACATAATCAAGGTCACATAAAGGGTCAGGTATGTCCAGATTGATTGTAGGAGTGACAAACCCGTTCTTTAGGCAAAGGCTTGTAGCGACGACCTGGAAACCACCGCCAGCAGCATAGGCCTGGCCTGTCATTGATTTAATGGAGCTTATGGGTATTTTATACGCATGATTCCCAAAAAATGCTTTAAAGGCATTTGTTTCCGCTATGTCATACCCAGGTATAGCGTTTCCGTGTGCGCAGATATAGTCTATCTCTTCCCCTTGAATTTTACCGGCTATCAATGCCTGTTCCAATGCGGAGATTAACGCCTGCCCGCTCATGTCAACCCTAACAACGTCCTGCGCCTCGCATGTGGAAGCATAGGATGCAATCTCGGCGTATATATTTGCCCCTCTGCTTAAGGCATGATTTAATTCCTCAACCACTATTGCTGCCCCACCTTCACTGACTACCATACCATCGCGATCTTTATCATACGGCCTGGAGGCTTTCTCTGGTTCGTCATTTCTTTTTGAGAGGATTCCTAAAGCACAAAAGGTGGCCATGGCAAAGGGGAAGATAGGGGCGTCTGAACTTCCTACTACTGCAACGTCTACCTCACCCCTCTTTACCATTTTATAGCCCCAGTTCACAACATCAAGCCCGGTTGAGCATCCCGAGGACAGCGTTGAATTTGCCCCTGTAATCTTCAACTCCGAACATATATAACCTGTCGACACGTGAGGTGTAAATTCAGGGGCTGTAAAGCGACTTACTGCTTTCGGTCCTGACTCTAAGAATCTCCTATGCTGACCTTCGTATATATCGTTTTCTGCTCCTATAGTTGTTCCAAAACACACACCGCATCTGTCCCTGTTCTCCTTTCTCAGGTCAATTTCAGAGTCTGCTACAGCCATCTTCGATGCCGCAACACCAAAGTGGGTGAACCTTCCGCTTCTTTTGACCAATTTTGGATCGAAGTAATCGCAGGGATCAAAGTCTTTAACCTCGCCCGCAATCTGCGTACTGAATGGAGACGGATCAAAGGAAGCAATCCTTTTTATACCTGATCGTCCGTTGATTAGCGCCTCCCAATAGGCATCTTTTCCATTGCCATTAGGGGCTAATATTCCGAGGCCGGTGATAACAACGCGCCTTGTTATCATGAAGCTTTTCCTCCCACAAAAAATATTTTGTTTGTTGAAGAGAAGTTTTTTTCTGCCAGGTTACGGCTGTATTCGTTTATTTTTTGATAAACGTCTCTAAGGAAGCCGTAGTTTGTTGTTAATAACGCCAAATCGCTCTTTATTTTAAATTCTTCCAGACCCCTCTGGCCTACAAATCCGGCGCTTCGTGCTGCAAGGCAATGTTCATCTGAGACGTTTACCGTATAACCCATTTCTCTGACCTTTTTCTCCATGAACCCGGCCATCTTAAGCATATCCATGAACTTCATTCCTTCTAAGGAGATATTCAGTTCAGGCCACGTGCTAGGATCCTTCGTCAGTTCATACTCATAACGTAAGATTGTCTGGAGATAATCTTCAGGCATATTAAATCCAAATCTCCGGGGTTCTATTTGCCATACAGTAGCAGGCAAAGGCGCAGCAGGAGTTATTAACACAGAGTCGGGCATGTAATTTTCACTTTTTAATTTGCGGAGAAAACACAAATTCTCTTCCAGCACCTGCTCATGGGTTATCCCACTGCCAGGAGGTATGGGACATGGATAAATAAAACTTACACCCACATCGAGATGCTTCCTTTGGTTGTAGGATGCCTGCTTTATGGCCTGAATGGTAAAATAAATATCATCAACAGAATTACCTTTACCCATGATTTTTGAAAGTATCTCGTTATTGGCTACCTCAGTACCCAGGAAAACAGCCCTAAGCCCGGAACGTATTATTCTTTCATAGGTTTCAATAAGTTCATCTGTTCTTTCCCTTGCCCTGTTTTCCGCCCGAACGAACATTGAATACTCAAGAGTCAAACCTTCTTTTGTTATTGCATCGGCAATGCGGCTGCTCAATGAAACGGGTGTTGTGGAGCCTGCAAATCTGAAAAGCCCAACACCCATTTCTCTAATAGTTTTCTTGATTTCCGCAAGGGTTATGTTGATATCCCGGGCCTGGTATCTGCCGGTAATGTTTGGATGTGTACAAAAATTGCACTTTCCATAATAGCATCCTGAAGATTCATTTATTACTGCTATATTTACCTTTCCATCTTCCTTTTCATAGAGGGGGAGAGGTTTTAAGTTTAAAGAAAGCCTCTTGATAGGTGTTTCTTTCACCGTGCCGTTACCGTCTTTGTATATCAAATTAAAAATCTCTCCAGCCTCGGCAAGTTCAGTAATTCTTTTTATTACCTCAGATTTTGTACGTCCCTGGCAATACATTTCTTTGGTTATATGAATAATCTTTGTTAGAGTTGTTTCCCCCTCAACATCTATGCAAAAGTCAAAAGGACTTTTTTCCAATGCATGAGTTTTGAATTGATTAACCTGTGGGCCTCCGGCAATTATCAGGGTATTTGGACACAATTCGCCGACTCTTTTAGCAAGCTTCTCAGAATATGCAAATCTATCTCCAAGCCAGGTCTTGATCCCGAGTACTTTTACCTTATTTTTAGAGATCTTTTGAGCCAGATCCTCGATATATTTTTCCATTTTTTCTTTAATAATCTTGGTGTGGTTGTCCTGGAGATCGTTCCACTCCCTTCTCATGGATACGGTGTTTTCAATATCCCCCTTGCCGAAGATATGCGTAGAGAGTTCAGATAGTCGCGGCGTAAGGTCATTTTTAGTAAATGTTGTGTAAAAATCGATTCTAGCCGGGTCTTCAATGATAATATTAAATCCTTCATTTTTACATGCCCTGACCAGTACGCCAATACCATTTTCCTTAAAGCAGTCACTAACGGAATAGGCCTTCCCCATAAATGAATTCCATAACAGAAGGTCTATTCCTTGAAAATTGCGCATGAGAAGTCTCCTAAAGAGACGAATGTACTATGTATTTCATAGTAGAAGTTATTAGGTTAATGAGGTTGCTTTATTTTAATACTTTTACTTTTAAAATGAAAGTGTGATATTTTAAGTCCTTCCGCAAATATATAAAACCAGAATAAAAATATTAGTGTTGGTTATCTATGACGACAGGTACGGCAAATACGAGGAGCAAGAGATACGTTTTGAGATGGATACTTTTTGCCAGTATTAAATATAGAGGCTTTTACTCAGGAAGTTTTCATAAGTAGGCAAACAGCATTTATTGGTTTATTTTAATGAATTTTGTTCCATTTTTAACCGGTGACGGTCAGAAAACCAGCTTTTTGATAAATTAGTAACAGCTTGTGTTACTTCCGGAGGGATGGTATTTTCAGAGTTAACTAAATATCCATTTACCAGGTTTTCCAAATCCTTTATCTTCGTTTCCATTTTCTTAACGTCGCTCAAATCAGAGAATATCATAATTGCGCCAAGTTCCGTATTGTTATCCAACAACAAAGACGTACTAATATCATAGGTAGAACGAGTAACAGGGTGTACGACCTCACTCCTTTTAAAAGTTTTCTTGTCTTTTAAAGTCCTTAAGAGATAATTGGCAAATAATGAACCAATATATTTAACATCCTTTCCTATTACCTCATCTGAAGGAATATTTAACATCCTTGCCGCATTTTTATTAAAGATATTAACCTTACAATCTTTATTAATAACAATAATTCCGTAAGGGATATTTTCCAGGACGTTTTCGTTATGAATTCTTCTGAGATTTACCTCCTGGTAAAGGAACGCATTCTCTACTGCCATACCTATATACCCTGCCAGCATGGATAGTAATTCGATATCCTCATCAAAAAATGCCTTCCCGGTAATTTTATTTCCCAGGGCAATCACACTGCTCAAATTCCCATTAGCAAAAATAGGTATACACAATTGCGCCTGCAGAAGATTCATTTCCTTCTGTATCTTTATAGCTTCACGCACAGTTAATTTGTTCGTTGTTACTTCTCTGTTTATGACCTCTTTATTTAATATCTGATGGTTCTTGGTCAACCACAGCATAATGCCTTGATTCGTGGTGAAACAAATACTACGGGCAGTTATCTCATCCAAGCCGAGACAGCGAAAAGGCCGAAACAAACCATCGTTTTTGTCCATCAACATAAATACCGCCCTTCCTACTCCAAATGTCTCAGCCATCGCCTCGACAGTTAGATCGGCAAGCTTCCCAAGGTCATACACACGTGTTAATACCTTCGAAAACTTTTGGAAGACTTCCTTGTATCCAGGAAACGTCACCCTGACATTCTCTTGTTTGTTGAAAGCCGATTCGGACAACCTTGCATCCTCTGGCTTTAAATTCTTTATATGCGACTGAATGAAACCCAACTCCCTTTTTAGTTCCTGTTTCTCAAAAACCCTCTTTGAGACCATCTCTACTGCGTCTCTTCGCAGGGGTTTTTTAAGATATTCATATTCACCGGATACCCGAAATTCTTCTGGTAATATTGGCTGAGACTCCGGTACTATCATAACAATCGTCGGTTCAATATTTGTTCGTCGGAGTTCTTCCATGAGCTTGTTTGCCCCGTCATCATTCAAGAGAACATCCAGAAAAGTTACATCGATGTCTATTTTGAGAAATATTTGCAGCGCCTCCTCATGTGTCCTGGCAATATGGACTACGTAATCTTTACTCAAAGATTTCTTAAAAAAAGCATTCATTGCCTTATCGTTTGAGACTACAAGAAAAGAATACACAGTGTCATCCTCACATAAATAACCTATAGTCACACCTGCGGGAGGTATTACTAAAAACAGTACACCCTAAAATAACAATTACAGGTCTACCGAAAGCCCAATATTCCTCTTTATCCCTATTGGAGCAACTAGTGTACCAATCGCTACAGTGGTTAATTAACGGTAAAAATACTTTTTATAATCAATAATCATAGTTCTAGTGTAACAGAGATAGTATACTTGTTAAAACAATTACCCTTATCAAAGTTAACGTAATTTAAAATAAATAATTTGCTATGTGGCCGTTAGTTTTATTTAAAATTAATCTGAATTTTCGCAAAAATTTAATGCTATTGTAAGATAAATCTCATAAAATACGCACAATTTTGAACATTGCTTTGACATTTTTGTCGTCGATTATGCAAAGAGTAATCAATATCATAAATTACTGTATTGACAATAAACTCTTACAAATTCATTAAAATTGTGAGCTTAATATTGGAAACAAAGGAGTTACAATTTATCAGTAATTCCTTTGTAAAGATTGGTACATAAATTGTTTTAATACCTATGCTGTTATAAAAAATTTGACAAAAAAAACAAATCTGAAATCCTGGATGAGCTTATTTTTTAGGAATTAAATTATGGTTCAAAGAATAAAATCAGCAAGCATACTTGTGGTCGATGACGATCTTGGTGTACGGGAATCGCTAAAAATGATCCTGATGGATAAATATTATGTGTCTACTGCATCAAATATTGAAGAGGCAATAAATAGCTTAAAGGTCATTGAACCAGAACTGATCTTCCTCGATATAAAAATATCCAAAGAAAATGGTCTTGATTTTCTTAAGCAGATACATTCTGATAAATCTAATATTCCGGTAGTCATGATTACCGCCTTTCCTTCCTCACAAACCGCAATTACGGCATTTCGAAGTGGAGCATTTGATTATATTATTAAGCCCTTTGAGCCATCTGAGATACATACAACAGTAGAAAGGGCATTACAACATCGTACTGAATCCTATGAAAAAGACAAGCTTATGTATAATCTGAGGATGGCCGTTCACAAAAACTTCTTCTCTACCACTGAATCTTTATTACTTGCTATAGACGCTAAAGATTCTTATACTGCAGGCCACTCTAAAAGAGTATCTTTATTGTTCGGCTTAATAATGAAAGAATTAGGTATGAGCGAGGCGCTACTTGTAAAATTGCGGTACGGAGCATTCCTTCACGATATAGGAAAGATAGGGGTGAGAGATGATATACTGACAAAAACAGACGATCTTACTGAGGAAGAATTTTTCTTAATGAAACAGCACCCTGAGATAGGTTATAATATTCTCGAGCCCATTAATTTCCTGAAAGAAGGTTTACCAATAGTACGTTACCACCATGAATGGTATAATGGCAAGGGATATCCCCACGGTCTAGGGGAGGAAGAAATTCCTCAGGAGGTCGCCATTTTCTCTGTCATAGATGCTTACGATGCGTTGACTACGGACAGATATTATCGTAAAAAATATTCTAATCAAGAAGCGTTTAAAATTATTACAGAAGGCATAGGCACGCAATTTATGCCTATTTTAGCCGAAAAAGTTCTTTCAATTATTAAAAAATGCTGTGAAACCTGGCATCCAGGCGGAAGCAACTAAGGAAAAATTACCAAAATAAACTTTTTAATTCCTGTTATGTTAATAAATATTCGTATAGGTAATTTACAATCGGTATGAAACGATTAGTTGTTGTCTATACTTTTATCTTTATTTTCTCCTTTTGCGGCAAGAACGTCTTAGCACAGGGGGCAGCTGGATTACACAATCCAGTTCTTGGCGCTTCAGCGCTTGCCCAGGGGAATGCATTTGTTGCCCGTGCAGACGATGCATCTGCAATCTATTTTAACCCGGCGGGTCTTACGCAATTACAAAAACCACAGCTTTCTCTGGGTGCGAGTTTTGTCCTTCCCTCCGTAGAATATCACGGTAATGGTGTGAGTGAGGATATGGACACAAAAGTAAACACCATACCGAATATGTACTTTACCAGCCCAATCATAGAAAATAAATTAGCCGCTGGACTTGGTGTAAATGTCCCTTACGGCCTCCAGGGCAAATGGGATGGTGATGGATTTTCCAGGTATGTTGTTACCGACTTTGATTTACGAATTATCAATGTAAATCCAACCATTACGTATAAACCGTTTTCTTTCTTTTCAATAGGCGTCGGACTGGACTATTATTACGCCAATACAGATCAGGGCAGGCATATTAATGTAGGGGGAATTAATTCCGTTTTAACAGGTGCGCCTGTAAATACCAGCACTCCTGATGGACTTCAGGATCTCGAAATGCGCGGCGATGCATTCGGGTACAATACAGGAATGTTATTTAATATTACACCGAGTCACAGCGTTGGCATTTCATTCAGAAGTAAGGCAGATATAGACTTAAAAGGCAAACTAAAAGTTTCCAATCTAAGCGGTGCAACCACAGCAGTATTTGGTTCCGATGATTTCGATACACGAACCACTACGAATGCAACATTACCAGAGATGCTCTCGCTAGGTTATGCATATAAACATAATAATCTTTGGAGTATAGAAGCCGATGTTCAGTGGACCAATTGGTCCCGGTTTGATGTTATCAAGTACGATTTTGATACAACAAATGCCTTACTGGAAGCAAATAAGGAGGATGTACGAAACTGGAACAATACCTTGAGTTTCGCTCTCGGTGGGGAATATAAGTTAAATGAAGCCATAAAAGTAAGAGGTGGTTATACCTTTCATGAGTCTCCGGTTCCAGGTGATACCTTTGAGCCTTCAGTTCCACAGAGCAGCCGGCATGGAATTTTTACAGGTCTTGGGTATAGCTGGGGGAAGAAATTGAACAAAGGGATAGACTTTGCTTACGGAACGGTTTTCTATGAAAATCGAGACGTAGATAACTCAGTTGGAGACGCTGTCCAAGGTCCTATAGATGGGCATTATGACCTCATTACCCATATAATGGCAATAAATTTTAATTATATATTTTAAAATGTGGAGGATAATGTTTCCGAGTCGGTCTTAGATTTCGTGTTTGGTTTAGTGAACCGTCACTTTTTGTCTGACTTTTTTGGGAGATTCGGATTCAATGCCTATTTCTTCATCGGTAAGATAGCAAGCGGGATCATGTTCCCATATATCGCCATAATATGCCTCTGCTCTTGCCCTGAAATTCCCACTGCATATATTGAGCCATCTGCACTTAGCGCAACGCCCTTTAACGTAAGGGTTTTTATTCTTGAGTTTAGCCATTAACTCATTGGAAGTGTCTTCCCATATCTCGCCAAACTTTCTTTTTCTGATATTTCCGAAAGAGTATTGTCTCCAAAACTGATCGGCATATACTTCCCCATCCCAGCTTATACAGGCAAGTCCCTTACCAGAGCTATTTCCCTCATTCCACTGGAGGAGTTCAAGCACTTCTTTTGCCCTCTTGGGATTTTCTTTCAAAAGTCGTAAATATATGTATGGGCCGTCGGCATGATTATCCACGGTGAGCACCTCAATTTTACGACCTCTGTCGTGCGCCTCCTTGGTTTTATTAATGATAAGATCAACAACCTCGCGGGTTTCTTTGTGGGAAAGGTCTTCTTCGATTAGGTTAGAACCCCTTCCTGAGTATACCAAGTGATAAAAACAAACCCTCGGAATGTTTTCTTTTTCAATGAGTTGAAATATACCAGCGATATCGTGGGCATTTCTCTTGTTAATCGTAAAACGCAGACCTACCTTAATCCCCACAGACATGCAATTTCTGATACCTTCCAGGGCGGCATCAAATGCGCCGGGAATACCACGAAAACGGTCGTTTGTTTCTTTGAGGCCGTCCAGGCTGATCCCCACATAGGAGAGCCCGAATTTTTTTAATTCATTTGCCTTATCCCTTGTAATTAAAGTGCCATTCGTGCTAATAACGGCTCGCAACCCCTTCTCTTTGGCATAACCAATTAATTCGAGGAGATCGGGTCTCATGAGTGGTTCTCCACCTGAGAACAGAATTACGGGAGCTCCATATTCTGCCAGACTATCCAGCATAGCCTTTGCTTCTTTTGTGGACAGTTCATTAGGGTATTCTATATCTTTTGATTGAGAATAACAATGAATGCATTTTAAGTTGCAGCGTTGCCCTACATTCCATACTACAACTGGTTTCTTGTCTTGAGAAAATTGTAATAAATGTGATGGTAGTTTTTTGGATTCTCTACCATATCGTAATGCGTCGGACGGTTCTACGGTACCACAGTACAACTTTGATATACCAATCATGTTACTGCATCTCCTGCACAGGACGTGTGTGCTTAAGTAAGAATAGAGGGATAAAACCCGCTCTACATATTATTTTAGGATTAGATAAACAATTGATACTATTTACAAAATCTATTATAACTAAAAACATTCATTTAGTAAAAAATATTTTGCAACTTTTAAAAACTTATTGTCCTATAGCGTAGAGTTTCCAGTCTACGCAACCAACATAGAGAGTGTTTTTTGAGTCAATAGCCGGTGAAGAAAGTAATGGCTCGCCAATTGTTATGCGCCACTTAAGGGTGCCGTCGGTATTAACGGCATATAATTTACCATCCCATGAACCTATATAAATGACACCATTAGCATCAACCGTAGGGGAGGCGGTAATAGATTTTTCGGTTTTAAATTTCCATTTAAGCGCACCATCTTTTGCTATTGCATAAAGATTGCCTTCTTGCGTTCCCACATAGATTGTTTCGTCTGTATCTATTGCAGGAGAAGAATGTGTTCTGCCGCCCAAATCAAACCCCCACTTTAAAGTTCCATCAAGATTAATGGCATAGAGCTTGCCATTTATATCCGTAATGTAAACAGCGCCTTCGCCAACGGCAGGAGAGGCATCTATTTTATTTTCAGTTTCAAAATTCCACTTTGCACTTCCATCTGCATTTAATGCATGCAGGCGCTTATCCCAGGAACCGATATAAATGGTATTATCTTTCCCTATGGAAGGAGATGAGGTCATAATCGATGCCCCTGTTTTATAGCTCCATAAGAGTCTTCCATTTGCGGCAATAGCGTAGAGTTTTCCGTCGTAAGAACCAATATACACCGTTCCTTTGTCTCCAATAGCAGGAGACGAATGAATAGCCCCGCCTGCCTGGAACTTCCACTTCAGCTTTCCGTCAGGATTGAGTGCGTATATTCTCCCATCGGCAGAGCCAAAACAAACAATACCATCGGTACCGATTGCTGGCGCGCCAAATATTTCGTTGGGTGTTTTAAAGGCCCATAAAACTTTTCCCTTCGGAGTGATAGATAACAAATTCCCATCCGTGCTGCCCACATAGATAACGCCGTCAGAATCCACCACAGGAGAAGACCATATTTCTCCAGAACTGGAAATACTCCATTTTAAATTTTCGTTGAAAGGGCCTGCAAATGGCACACGGCCCGTTCTCTGTAAGTTGTATCTATACATGGGGAAACTGTTAGCTGTGTCCTGGGCATAAATGTCAGAGACTGGTAATATACTAGACATTATGAGTGCGTTTGCGGTTAAGCAAAAAAGGGTGGTTTTAACATTTGAGAAAACATTTTTAACCTTCATTAATCTTGCTCCTTCTAAAGCATTAATGGTCTGGAATAACCAGTTCCTGTCCGACTTTCAGAGAATTTTGATTTTTTAGAATTTTTTTGTTGGCTTCTAAAATTTTATTCCATTTTGCACCGTCATTATAATATTTCACGGCTAGTTTGTAAAGCGAATCGCTTTGTTCTACTGTGTGCTTTTTTCCTGTTTGTGCAGTATCTTCCACTTCAGTCACTTGGGAAAGCGCAGGGGTAGCCGTTTCTGCCTTTGTCTTTTGTGATGTTGGTTTTTCTTCCGGGATAATAAGTTCTGTGCCGATCTTGAGACTGTTTCGGTCATGAATCTTATCCTGATTTGCACTAAAAATAAGTAACCACTTAGAGACGTCTCCATAATACTTTTTGGCTATTTTATGAAGGTCATCATTAGATCGTACCTTGTGTATCTGAAATTTTGAGGCAGATTTTTTTCCACTCTCAGAAGAAACATCCTTCCAAATTTCCTGACCTGAGGTTTCAGATACACTCGATGATACGTTTACTGGTTCTTCTTTTGCTTTCGTCCATACCCCTTCAATTTCGTTGTCTTTCCGTTCAACCGGTTGTTCCTGAATTTTAGCTGTATTTATAACAGGCTCTGCCTTTTGTTCCGTATTCTGTCCGGTCGTTGTTATTTCCTTAAAAGTATCCTGAGATGCGTTGGGAGGAGACTGCGGCAGTTCATTTATATCCAGCGCACCTACTTGTATGTCTTCCTCCGCTTCGGGAATAGGAATAGTTGGTTCTTTAACGGCGGTTCTCGTGCTAAGGAAGACACCAATGATTGCCAGAATAATCACTCCTAAAATTACACCAACTTGCACATCTCTTTTCATTGTTTTTAGTCCTTTCGAGGGTTATACAGGAATGAAAAAAACCGAATTAAATATCCACTCCTCCAAACGTACTTCACGTGCAATTGATTTTATACCACATTTCCTATCGTTTTTATGCGTTCTTAGCTACTTCCTCCCTTCTTTGAATTGTGGGATTTTGCCTGGGCAACGCCTGACTTGAAGGAAGTCCCTTCCACTTAAGGAGCATAGGACATGCGATAAATATTGTAGAATACGTACCGACGATAATACCGACTAACATGACAAACGCAAATCCATGAATCTCTGCGCCTCCCACGAAAAACAGCGCACACAGCACACCAATAGTCGTAATACCCGTAAGGATGGTACGGCTTAACGTCTGGTTGATGCTGTCGTTAACCAATTGTGGGGTTAAAACATTACCCCGTACTCCCATGTTTTCCCTGATCCTATCGAATATAACGATGGTATCGTTCAGGGAATAACCTACTACAGTAAGAAACGCAGCAACCATGGCGCTGTCTATTTTCATATTTCCAAACAAATAATCTGCAACAGCCACAGCACCCAGAGTAATCAGGATGTCATGGATTACCGCAATAATTGCAGCAGAACCGAATTTGAAATCTCCGAAACGGAACCACACGTAGAATATTGTTGCAATACAAGAGAAGATTACAGCCAAAATGGCACGGCTTTTCATCTCACCTGCAACCGTTGCACCAATACTTACAACCCTTTTCAGTGGATTGGGCATTTCGAATGCGTTTTTAATGGTGCTTTTAATGGCTTCTTCATTTTGTTGAGAATTGAAAGCGATCTTAACGGTTTGATATTCCATTCCAGACTCTAACCCCTGTTCAAGCATATTGGAATATCCCGCAGAAATCAGCGCTTCTTCAATAATTTCTTTTTTCAGCGGTTTTGACAACGTCATGCGAAATTGTGCCGGACTCGGTTCTTTTCCCTGGACAGAAACATCGTTCAATACTTCAAAAGAGACATCTATTTTTTCTGCATATAGATTGTCTTTAAACGTATTCACGATGTCTTCCTTGATTTTCTCTTGTACCTTTCCTGCACTCAAAGGCTTCACATAA
>Ga0209212_1004655_pt1 | contig 16812 bp, 16 predicted proteins | sample RifGroC2_FD_183996 | JGI IMG/M metagenome (GOLD analysis project Ga0209212, IMG submission 183996) | Groundwater microbial communities from Rifle, Colorado, USA - Groundwater C2 (SPAdes) (version 2) | ecosystem: Environmental > Aquatic > Deep subsurface > Groundwater | place: Rifle, Colorado...
GTTGCGGAAGTTGTTGTGGAAGCGGCTGCGCGGGCGGCGACTGCATTGCCGGCTGCGGGTTGACGGCGTTCCTGATGGCGGTGGAGAGAGGCGAAGAGGGGGCCGACCGCCCTCCGCCTCCGGGGAGGATTCCGTTCCCTTTGTCGTTCGCGCAGACGCCGCACTGATCACGTGAAGGCAGTCGGCCTAATTCCTCGATATGTCCCGCGTCACAGAATTTGGAGCCCGGTATTCTTGAGCAGCCCGTCATGGGGTTCAGTGTTTTCACGGGACTCAACCCGAAGCGTGGTGCGTTCACGCGCATCCACTGCAGGGTTTGCGCGCTCGCGCCGTTGAAATCGGCCGCCATACCGTAATTGTGATATCCCTCGCACCAGCGGACTTGTGAGGCACGACGCGCATAGGCACTCTCCTGTGCGGCTTGTCCCCGATATCCGCTTGTGATATTCGGGATTCCGCCGGGCACCGCCTCCATAAGGTTTTTTATCTTCACCGCGAATTCCGGATTGAAACACGAGACGTTCGAGCCCGTGGTCGCGTGCTTCTGGAGCCACTGTTTTGTCTCTCCGGCCGCTTGCCCCGTATTCGGATTGCTCGGGTCCCACAGCATGCCGACTGTCGGATTCTGTATTCCCGCCGCCTCCATGAGCGGTATGTCCGCTTTCGTTGCCGGACGGGCACCTCTCGGAATACCTTCGGCCGCGAAGGCGGGTATGACAGTTACGAATGAAAGAAATCCGGCGATAAGCAGAATGCCGGAGAATTTCCATGCGTCCGCGGTCATGGGAGAAGTATAGCAGTCGTTATTCAGCGGAATAATCGATATCATCAGAACTTCCGATACTCCTTCCCCCGAACGGCCTCAGGTATTCGAGCGCGCGCAGGACAATAGCTTTCAGATTTGCGAGCGCACTTTGAAATCCGGAGCTCTGCTGCGGCGAGTATTGGGAAGCCGCGGGACTGCCGGCGAGGTCGGGCGAGATGAATGTCTGTTGCGTCGGAGCGAGTTGGTAGGTTCCCGGCGATGTCGTGCTGGTGGAAGAGACCTGCACCGCCTGTTGCGATTGAAGGCTCACGGAGTCTTGACTTGTAATGACGAGTACAAGAGGTGTGCTCGAGGTCGTAGCTGTGGTCGGCTGGGTTTGTGTGCCTGCAAACGCACTCAACTGCTCGAACACGGAGGGCGTCGCCGTTGCGGTCTTCTTGCCCGTGGTAGTAGCGGGCCTCGTACTCGTAGAGAGAAGCGCTGTGAGCAGGTCGGTCGAGACCGGAGTGTCTATGCACGAAGTTCCCGAACACCCCTTGGTACAGACCTGATTGATCTGGTCCACGCAACTGCTCGTCCGGTAGTAGAGATTGTTATTGGAGCAATAGAATTGCGGCGCGCAGGTACCGGGCTGGTACGGCGTCGTGTTCGGGGTACCGAGAGGCGGCGGAGCCGACGCGGTCGGCGTCTGTTGCGGAAGTTGTTGTGGAAGCGGCTGCGCGGGCGGCGACTGCATTGCCGGCTGCGGGTTGACGGCGTTCCTGATGGCGGTGGAGAGAGGCGAAGAGGGGGCCGACCGCCCTCCGTCTGGCTGACTCCCGCTTACGGCGCCGTTCGGTTCGATATGCCACGGCTCGTGGCCCATTCTGAAAGTGAGACGTTCCTTTGAAGCTTCGGCTTTTGCATTTGCAGGCAGATTGCAGAGATCGGCGGCCAAGCCCTTGTTATGCATGGAATTGCCGGGCGGAGCGACCCATTTCCGGGCGGCGGCCTCGCTTCCGTATTTCGCGACGGCATTTCTGAAGAGGATTGCCTGTGTTTCGGGTGAGCGGTACGCACTATTGATACATGCGCCCGGAAATTTAGCGAGAAACTTCGCAAGTCTGCACGCAAAATCACCGTTCAACCTGTTAATACCATTCGCACCTTCACGCGAACTTTGCGCCCCCGGTTTATATCGTTCTCTCAAGAGCGGATAGGGATTCTGAGCGCATCCTCCCGTGACCTTTTTTAGTTCCTCCGCAGGAAGTTGATCGGGAGGTAGGTCGGTCGGTATCGCACTGCGGGCGAATTCCGCATAGAAGAAAACGGTCAGGGGCAATATAAGAATGACGAACACGCGGGGCAGGGAAACCGATCGCATCGCCATCTCGTCAGTATACAGGAGTCTTTCCGGAGATTTTGGCCACTGTGGACGCTTGCTTCATGAGGGACAAGCGTCGTCGGCCCACAACCCCTTTTTATTTTCACGCGCCTCTTTTTCGGCCGCCTTGAATTCCGCCTGATATTTGTACGGAAGGTTGTAGGTATACTCATGGCCGTATCCTTCCGATATCAGGTATTTATTCACGAGCAGTCCCTCCTGTACTGAATTCAGGGGAATATAGACATAGGCAAGCAGGCGCCCGTACTTGTCGTACGTGCCCTGCGGCGGGTCCGTCTCAAGCCGGGCATACCCGACGCCGAACAGCTTCCCAGCTTCATCCGACGCCTCTTTCCCAAAACACTGTACGGGCTTTCGCGGGTCGACGGTCTCCGGCGTATCGAGACCGATGAGCCGCACCGTCACGTTGTTCCCGTTCATCCCGACGACTATCGTGTCGCCGTCCACGACCCGCACGACCCTGCGCCATTCGCCTGCGTCTATCGTCGTCGGCGCGGCCGCAGGCGGCTCGACGCGCCCTTGTGGCGCGGTAGTGCCCGCACTTTGGAGCGGGGAAGAGGAGGCAAAAGAAATGATAATACCGAGCCCGATAAGGGATGCGATGAGCGTGAGCGTCCGCGTGTTCACCTCCTCATTGTAGCCGACTTCATTCGAGGGTAATATTCGCCGTATGGTAGATATCGTCCGGCTGACGGAAGCCGATACAAAGACGTCCGAACAGATACACACGCTCATCCGACAGCTCGACGGGCAGAAGAGCTGCACCCCCGAACATTTGCAGAAGCTCGTCGAAAGCCCGACCGCCGAATTATGGGTCGCGCGCGAAGGCACCGAAATCGTTGGCATGGCGACCTTGACGCTCGCGACGCGCATATCGGGCCTCTCCGCGCGGATGGACGACGTCGTCGTGGACGAGAGCCAACGGGGAAAAGGCGTGGGGCGGTCGCTCTGCGAGAAAATAATCGAGCGCGCCCGCGCCCGCGGCGCCCGCTCGCTCCATCTCACGAGCCGGCCGTCGCGTGAAGCGGCGAACAAGCTCTACCAGAAACTCGGGTTCAAACTGCACGAGACCAATTCCTACCAGATGAAGTTGTAGGTATGCGGTACGTCTCGACCCGCGGCGGGGGTACGCCGAAGGTTTTCTTGGATATCCTGCTCGAGGGTCTGGCCGCCGACGGCGGTCTGTACGTGCCGGAAGAATATCCGCAGGTGACCGCGGAGCTTGCAGGGATGCGGGAAATGAATTACCCCCAGCTCGCGTTCACCGTACTCTCGCAGTTCATTGATGATATTCCGGCAAAAGATCTGCAAAAGATGATCAACGAGACATATACGAAAGATATGTTCGGGAGCGATGACATCACCCCTCTGAAAAAACTTGAGGACGGTCTGTATATCCTCGGTCTTTCGGAAGGCCCGACCTTGGCATTCAAGGATGTGGCGTTGCAGCTCTTGGGCCGCTTGTTCGAGTACGCGCTGAAAAAAAACGCTGACACACTCAATATTTTCGGAGCGACTTCCGGCGACACGGGCTCCGCGGCGGAATACGCGCTACGCAGGAGAAGGGGCGTACGCGTCTTCATGCTCTCACCCTTCGGGCGCATGAGCGATTTCCAGAGGAAGCAGATGTACACGCTCCAAGACCCCAATATTTTCAACATCGCCGTCCACGGCACCTTCGATGATTGTCAGGATATCGTGAAAGAGGTGAACGCCGACGCGGAATTCAAAAAGAAGTACAAGCTCGGCGCGGTCAATTCGATCAACTGGGCGCGCATCGCGGCGCAGACGGTCTACTATTTCTACGGATATTTCAGGGCAACGGCGTCGAACAAGGAACGGGTATCGTTCGCGGTGCCGACGGGGAATTTCGGCGACATCCTCGCGGGGTACATCGCGAAGCGCATGGGCTTGCCCGTGAAGGACCTCATCGTCGCGACCAACGAGAACAACGTGCTCGAAGAATTTTTCCGCACGGGCAGGTATCGCCCGCGAAAGGGAAGCGAAGTCGCCGCCACATCGTCCCCTTCGATGGATATATCAAAGGCTTCAAATTTCGAGCGGTATATATTCGACCTCGTGCGGCGCGATGGCGCCCGAATGAACGAGCTTTGGACGGCGCTCAAGGAAAAAGGCGCCTTCGAAATATCGAAGGAGGAATTCGCGCGGCTCGAAAGCGACGGGTTTGTCGCCGGTTCGAGCACGCACGCCGACCGGCTCGATACCATCCGCGCCATACATGAGAAATACGGCGTGCTCATCGACCCGCATACCGCCGACGGCGTGACGACCGGATTAAAGTATCGCGAGAAGGATGTGCCGCTCATTTGTCTCGAAACGGCGCAGCCGGCGAAATTCGCCGCGACCATCCTTGAGGCCGTCGGCCGCGAGCCGGAATATCCCGCAAGCTACGAGAGCCTCGCGGCGCTTCCGGAGCGGTTCGAGGTGTTTGACGCGGATGTCGCGTCTCTCAAGGCCTACATAACCGCCCACGCCGCGTAACCTTGCATCTTTTAAAACGCGGTGGGAAACTACGTGTACTTAGCAGGTTTAATTAACGAAAGAATTATAGTATGCCAGATGGAAACACGCCCGCCGCATCGGGTTCAGGCAACATGCGGTGGTACATTATCGGCGGTATTGCCCTTCTCCTCATCGGAGGATGGCTTCTCACGGGAGGCGCCGCTAAGCTCATGGGAGGAGCGCAGGGAGTCGATGTAGACCGCAACGCGGACGGCTCGACGACCTACGCCAATGACGAGGGGTCTGTGACGGTCGGCACGAGTGCCTCGATGCCTGCCAATTGGCCCTCGGATGCTCCCGCCAATTATTCGGGCGCGGCTATCGTCTACTCGGGCACTTCGAATCCGCAGACGGGCCAACAGGGCTCGGCGGTCTCGTACACGGCCGAGGCTTCGGTCCAGAGCGTTGTTGATTTTTATCGGTCACAGCTTGCCGCCGGAGGATGGACAGTCAACGCGACGGCGAATGCGGGCGGCGCGACCGTCATCTCCGCGACAAAAGATACACGCACATTCGGCGCGTACATCGTCGACACGGGAGGAGGTACGGTCACCGTGACGGCGGGGATAGAACTCTAAGACCGTTCATTGTTAACGCAAAAAGTCCGCGTCAGACGCGGACTTTTTGTATTGTTCCTCTCGCGTGATACGCTGTGCCGGTGAATCGAACCATTGGATACGTCCTCGCGCTCGCCATTCTTCTCGGGCTGGCGTACGCGATATACACCTACGTCCCCAAAGCGCCGCCGCTCCCGGCGGTGAACACCGGGGAGCAAAAACAGGACGGGACGGAGATAAAAGTGGAGACGGTATCTGAAGACACCGGGGCCTATCTGATAGATGTACGCTACCCGCAATTCGGCATCCCGCTCGTCGACGCGAAGATACAAGCGGTCGTCGACAACGCCGTGACGGCCTTTAAAAGCTATCCCGCCAATCCTCCTGACTCGGCCGTGCCGAAAAATGAATTCACCGGCTCGTTCAGCTCGACGTACGTCGGGGCGGACGTCGTCAGCGTCGCGCTCACCATCTCGGAGTACACGGGCGGCGCGCATCCCAACACGGTGATTATCGGCGTGAATGTGGACAGAAGGACGGGTGAGGACGTGACGCTCGATAGTGTGCTCGCGATGATAGGGAAGACCCTGCCGGAGGTCTCTGCCGAGTCGCTCGTCCAACTCAAGGCGAAGATCGGCGAGGATGTGATATTTCCCGAAGGGGCCGATCCGACACCCGAAAATTACAGCACGTTCCTCATCGGAAAAAACACCGTCACATTTATTTTCAACAACTACCAAGTCGCGCCGTATTCCGCCGGCCCGCAGTCAACGGAGTTTGCGAGGAAGTAATAAATGGTACAATGGCTGATATGGTTCGAAATGGTAAAATGCGTAATATGAAAAAGAAGGATTGGTATACTCCCGAAGAGTTTAGCGCTGCCGTTGATGTTCTCATCACTGAGTCTGCGGAGCGCCTTCGAAAAAAGTTACGAGCTGCGTGGAAAAAGAATGCGATGAAGAGGCGCCATGGAGCTACGGTATAAACGCGGATCGTTGGATGAATTCGAAGCCTACTTACGGTGGTATGAGGATGTATTTTGTGACCTCTTTTCAGATACTGGACTTAGGGATGAGCTTAAGATAATCCAAGAACATAGGGATCGCGCCGCGCACCTTAAGGTGGAAATCATTCGTGCCGTTCACGATCATGTCGTGGAAGAGCCGGTACTCGGTCGTAAGAAAAAGGGGAAATTTTACGAGCTGTGTTTTTATGCGGGGCACCGACTCGTCGTTGTTTGCTATAGTGACGATCGAAAGTCCAATATCCGTTGGATAGAATCGATTTTGTTGGGACAGAAGAGGCGGGACGAATCTCTATGAAGCTCGGCATCGTTTTACAATCCAACAAACCCGAACATGCGTGGAATACGTTCCGCTTCGGCATTACCGCGCTCAAAGCAGATCATCAGGTGGAGATCTTTCTGATGAGCGAGGGCTCGGAATTGGATTCCATCGCCGATACGAAAGATTTTGATATCGCGGCAAAAGTCGTCGAATTCAAGGCATTAAAAGGCGCGATATACGCGTGCGGCTCCTGCCTCAAGGTTCGCGGCAAAAAGGAAAGCGCCGTCTGCCCCATTTCGACTATGTCGGACCTGCTCACTATGGTGGAGAGGTCGGACAAGGTCCTCGTGTTCGGCTAATAAGACTTGCTCACTACTCAGGGCACTCGCCTCAAACAAAAACGCCTTCAGCAAAGGCGTTTTTGTATTTGTGGAGATGCTGGGAACTAGTGGGGGGATCTCCTCATTTGACAGAAAGAAATAGTATAGCGTAAAGGGACTCCATCTTTCGTACCCATTGACAATCGGTATGCAGGGTATATAATAACGCCGTATGGATAAAGATAACAAACGCGAACGTTTTAAGCGTCTTGCAACACAGCGGACCAACGCGTTACTCCAGAAGCTAAAAGTTTTGGGTAATTGCGCTAACCGGAGTGCGTATGAATACACGGAAGAGGAGATAAACAAGATTTTCTCCGAGGTTGAGCGACGGGTTCGGGAAACAAAAGCAAAGTTCCATTTCCCGAAGAATAAGCAATTTAGACTATAACCATTCACCGTATGAGTATAAAAGTAAAAGTTTCTCCTCGCATAGTAAGCAATATAGCCAAGATTTATCAAAGTACTTCGCGTATTTTTATGGAGTACATCGATAACTCTCTGGATAGCGCGGAGAAATTGTACGAAAACAACGCTAGCAAATACCCATACAAGATTCAGATTACTGTGACGATTGATCCAGAAAACAAAACAGTCACTTTTGCGGACAACTGTGTAGGGATGGATAAAGATAACTTACTTAGGATCGTACAGAATATCGGAGACTCAAATAAGAAGAACGATTTTGTTACCAACGGCCAGTTCGGTTTCGGTATCCATGCTTATGCCGCCTGCGCCAATCGAATGGAGGTTACGACCCTTACTCTCGCGTCTCGGGTTGCTTACAAAATAAAAGTTGATCGTACTGCGTATACTGAAGATGGAGAGATTTCTGATCCTACGGAAGTTGCAAAAGACAAAATTCCGTTCAACTCAGGGACGATCCTAAAATTATCGGACATTGATAGCGAATGGTGGAAGGAGATTACCCCTCAGGAACTGAAAAATGAAGTAGAAAAGCACTTTGAGCAATTGTTAGCTCGCGACAATCTAGAAATCAAAATTATTTACGGCAAGGAAGAAGAGATTTGTCAGCCGTTTAGTTACGATTCTTTCTTAGGCACGAAAATCGAAAAAGAAGTCTCCGAAATGGAGAGAAGGGGCGTAAAATCGATACTCAAATCGCCAGTGAGAATTTATCTAAAAATCACTGAGGACATCGTTCCAAACAAACGCCCGATTTTTGTAAATAAAGGCCGTCGAATTGAGGAAGTGCAGGCAATCAAATCTTTTAGGGCGAAGTCCAAGTATCGTACTGGTCTTTGGGGGCATAATAACCTAACCGGATATATCGAAGTGGCTGGTTTGCTCAGCCCGACATTGCCAAGAGATGATTTTGAGCGGAGCACAAATCGGCAGATGGTATACGAGGAGATTCTTGCGATTGAAGATCAGATTCACGAAGCACTTCAGGAAATCAATAAAAAGTCAGAAAGTGCAAACATGAATAAGTTGGAGGATTTATTATCCTCTGCCCTTTCGAAACTCGCGAGGCAGGATTATCTTCGTTTCAGAACGCAAATATCTCAAGGATCTGATGTCAACTTTACTGAGCTTGAGGGCTCTCTCCTTACTCTTAAAAGGAAGAAGGTGGGCGGCAGAGGTGGGGGTGAGTCTACGGAGAGAGATCAGACCGAGGATATTCCGGTTGTTGAGACCCAAGATCAGACAGACCTGAAAGGTAAAGAGGGAAAGAAAAGCGGATTTAATGTTGAGTTCTCTGATCGTGAGCAAAAGAAGGCCGATGGTGCACTCATTCGTTCGGATTATATAGAGGGAGGAGCGATTGTTATTTATAAGTCGCACCCCGATTTCAAAGAAAGGGTAAAAAAGACGTACCAAGGGGAAATGAAGATTACCGAGAGACTGATATCGTATCTTGCATCAGAAATAGCAATACATTACAAGGACAAATTTTTTGCAGTTAGAGGAAAACAACCGGAAGTGCAGGCTATACTAAGCCAGCGCAAAGATTTGTTTGTTGATATTATCGATTTTTCCTATCAACTTGAGAAGCTGTTACAGCCCTTTGTGAATAAAAGCTTGCTAACTCTTGAGTCAGTCGATGATACTGCAGAAAATCATGGAGAATAAACAGCCAGACAGACAGAGTATATTTGAATTGATTGAGCGGATTACACCGCTATATAACAGTTACCGAGACTCAGTAAAAAGCCTGGCTAGTGGTGCAGATGTACTGGTGTTGATGTGGAAAGTCGGTGACATCATTGATCTTTTCGTTAACGAGCATGATATCAAACCCCATGCTTTGTACTGGCAAATATACGGTAAAGCGGAGGGGCTAAAGCAAAGCTACATAACAAGAGACTTTTTAAGTTACTGTCTTCGCATTCGAAGGTATTTTTCTAGCATGACAGATATTTCTGAACGGTTTCCACACTTGCGAAAGTATTCTCTCTTTAGGGAGGCATTTCCGCTTCTGGAGAATCCCAAGTTCAAACTTTCTAAAGATGACGAAGATAAGATTATAACGGTTCTCAATTCAGGTGGTTCTCTGCAGAAGATAAAACAGTTGATTCAGGCAGTCAAATCACAACACATCGGGATAAAAAATACGCGAAAACAAAAGTTAGATGAGATGAAACCAGTCGCGGATAACTTTGTTGCCATTTACAACGAAATCTATTCACTTATCAAAAATAACAACCAACAGGAACTGAATCAGTTTACGAAGTCTTTTTCGAAGGACTTGCTGTCCAATCTTTCAGAAGCAGTATCAGCACTAACACAAGAAAATTTGTACATTCCAGAACTCACGGAAAGAAAGGACTTACCCGCGCACTGGATTTTGTTTATTCAAAATCTTATCTATTTGTTAAAAGCGAATGTTGAAACTAGGAACAGATTTAGACGGCTTGTGCTACCACGAAAACTTTTTAATCTTGCGGATATGCTCAATGCGGTCATCCTTGATGATGGCGTCAAGAACTATAAAAAGCGAAAAAACATACAGTAACCCTAATTTGATGGCAACAAAATATAAAAAAGTCCGAATATTGACCAAAACTGAATCGGCATATCTTGCGGGTATTATTGATGGAGAGGGAACCGTCGCGCTGACTCGAAGAAACAGAAATGATCAGCGGCAATTGTCCGTCACGGTCAGTAATACTGACAGGGCGCTGCTTGAGTACATAATGAAAATTATCGGTGCGGGAAAGATAACAAACAAGACTATGAGCATGTCCCACCATTCACCGGCTTTTACATACCATGTTTCAAATCGTCAGGCTTTGAGCCTTTTGCATCAGATAGTAAGGTTTTTGCGAACTTATAAACGCGAACGTGCTCACGTGGCTTTGAAGGGATATTTACGTGTTACTCCTAGAAACGGGAAGTATTCGAAAGAACTTCTTTTAGCGAAAGAGAAATTCAACGATTCCTTTTTTGCCTTCTCCTCCACCAACGCAAAACGCCTCGAATAGAGGCGCTTTGGTTAACGAGTGGAGGTGTCGGGTATCGGACCCGAGTCCAGAAAATGGCATGCAGGTGATTCTACAAGGCGTAGGGTATTCTTTTTTGTTTAAGTACAACGAGTAGGGAATACCCGAGATCGCGTTGCACCGGACTCTCTTTCTTTAGATCTGTATCCGGAGTGAGATGCAGATCGAACCCGAAGTTTATGACACGCCAACTACCTCATCGGATGTCGAGTAGCGGCATGGTCGCTTAGGCTAAAGCGTAAGCGAACTGGAGGTCTTTCATCTGAATCGGTGAAAGAACTCCGCGTGCTGTTTTGTTCGCACTTAGGTTTTGAATGTTTTTATGGAAGGACATTCACTTCCGCCTCGCACACAAGCACACTGAATTTCCTGTCGAAGCCAGTCACCCCCCATGTGGGATGCGGTGCATCCCACATGGGGACCGGCTGATTTCTTCGACTGCGTGTGCGCCAGGGGCGCACAACGTTTGGAGAAATCACGTCGAAAAATGAGTATACATTTTTCGACGTAAACTAATTGCTCTATTTGGTTTTCAAAGTACGTTCAATCCGTCTATCCTCCTCGCGCTTCCGGATAGTATGACGTTTGTCCTCCTTTTTCTTTCCGCGCGCGATGGCGATGCTGAGCTTCAATCTTCGCCCTTTATTGTACACCTTTAGTGGCACGATTGTCAACCCCTTTTCTCCCTCCGCGCTTGCCACGTGGGCGATTTCCTTCTGCGAGAGGAGGAGGCGCCGCGAGCGTTCGGGGTCGTACGCTTTCGGCGCATTGGCTATCTGCCACGCGGGTATGGTCGCACCCACAAGGTATGCCTCCCCGCCGCGCACGACCACGCGCGCGCCCTTGAGCGAGCCGCGTCCCGCGCGGAGTGACTTCACTTCGAATCCGAGCAATTCCAAACCCGCCTCGATCTCTTCGAGTATCGTGTAGTCGAGTCCGACCTTTTTATTTTCTACCAATGCCATACGGTGGTAAGTATCAGGTATCGGGTATCAAGTATCAAGCGAACTCTTCAAAAAACTAGCCGAAATTGTTTCGCTGGGTATAATGCGCACTCATGGCAAATCCTGAAAAACAGCCGCCGCGCAAGGGGCGCGGGGGAGGCAGTGTACCGCCCGTCTCCGGCGGTCCCTCCATCTGGATACAGCTCGCGATGGCCTTTGCCATCTTCCTCGCGCTTTCCGCCGGCTATTCGCTCGTGCGCCAATACATCGCGACTGAAGACGAGACCGTGCCGCTCTCGCAGATAGCGGCCGACATCAATGAGGGTAAGATCGCCTCTCTCACCGTCGGCGGCGATTCCATCACCGCGAAGTATACGGACGAGAGCGTGAAGAAATCGCGCAAAGAAGTGGAGGCCTCGCTCACGGAGACGCTCGCCAATTACAATATCGCGCCGGAGCGTATCAACGCGGTGAAGATAGAAATAGAAGACGAGGGCGGTGCGCGCTTCTGGTTCTTGACGCTCGCGCCGCTCCTGGTGCCGGTCCTCCTCCTTCTCGGCATCATCTGGTATCTCTCGCGGCAGATGAAAGGCGCGGGCATGCAGGCCTTCACCTTCGGCAAATCGATGGCGCGTCTCATCTCGCCGGAGGACCAGCTGCAGAAGGTCACCTTCGCCGATGTCGCGGGTGCGAAAGAGGCGAAGCAGGAACTCCTCGAGATAGTCGACTTCCTGAAGAATCCCAAGAAATTCATCCAGATAGGTGCGCGCATTCCGAAGGGCGTCTTACTGATGGGCGCGGCGGGGACGGGCAAGACCTTGCTCGCGCGCGCGGTCGCGGGTGAAGCGGGGGTACCCTTCTTCTCGATATCGGGTTCCGAATTTGTCGAGATGTTCGTGGGCGTGGGTGCCTCGCGCGTGCGCGACCTTTTCCAGACGGCCAAGAAAGCCGCGCCCGCGATAGTCTTCGTCGACGAGATAGACGCCGTGGGGCGCGTGCGCGGCTCGGGCGTCGGCGGCGGCAACGACGAGCGCGAGCAGACCCTCAATCAGATACTGGTCGAGATGGACGGCTTCGAGCCCAACGAGAAAGTAATCGTCATGGCGGCGACCAACCGCCCCGACGTCTTGGACCCCGCGCTCGTGCGTCCGGGGCGCTTCGACCGCCGCGTGGTCATCGACTTGCCCGACCGCAAAGACCGCGAGGATATTTTGAAAGTGCACGCACGCCAGAAGCCGCTTGGTCCCGACATCAAACTTTCCGTCATCGCGGAGCGTACACCGGGATTCTCCGGCGCAGACCTCGCCAATCTCATGAACGAAGCCGCTATTCTCGCCGCACGGGAAGACCGCAAAGAAATTGCGCAGTACGACCTCATCCGCAGTATAGAAAAAGTGATGCTCGGGCCCGAACGCCAGAGCCACATCCTCAACAAAAAAGAGAAGGAGATAACCGCATACCACGAAGCGGGCCACGCGCTCGTCTCATCGATCCTTCCGTACGCCGACCCCGTCCACAAAGTTTCTATCATCTCGCGCGGCCGCGCGGCCGGCTACACGCTCAAACTACCTTTCGAAGACCGGAAGATGCAATCGCGCAAAGAATTCCTCGATGACATCGCTGTGTCCCTCGGCGGCTACATCGCCGAGAAGATGATATTCGACGACATCACGACCGGTGCCTCCAACGACCTGCAGGTATTGACCGCGCTCGCGCGCGACATGGTCACGCGCTACGGCATGTCGGACAAAATGGGGCCCATCGCATTCGATGCGGCGCTGGGGAAGGCGATGTTCGGGCAGGGCGTGGAAGGCGGCGAGCAGTCGGAGGAGGTCGCAGGCCAGATAGACGCGGAGGTCAAGAAAATAATCGAGGGCGCGCACAAAAGGGCGGAGGGCGTGATACGGAAGCACCGCAAGGTCTTGGACGCTATCGCGCAGAAGTTGGTGGAAGTCGAAACGCTTGAGCGCGACGAATTCGAGAACATTCTCATCGCCAACGGCGTCACGCCGAAGAAAAAGGAAGACATCGAGCACCAGCCGTTGGTCTGATGGGGGCGGGGCAGGAGAAATCCGCGTCCTCGGGACTTGCTTCGCTTCGGACAAACCTCAGCCACGGATTTCTCCCGCCCCGCTACTACGCGATTTGCCAATGAATTGTCTCGTTGCCGAGGCTTAGTTGCGGCGCGCTGGCACTTTTCATGCTTCATGATATAATCCACCTTTAATGGATCCGATACTGCGAAGGAAGCCACCTTCCGAGGCCGAAGAAGACCTCAATGCAATCCGTAAAGGTCGCGATCTCTCCTTTCAGGACCTCGTCTCGATAGGCCAAGTTACCTCCGACGACCTCGTACTTTTGTACGAGGTCGCGCGCCGCTTCCGCGACTACAAGACCTACAAATTCTCCTTCAACAAGGGAGTATCGCAAGTGAACGCGTTCTTCGAGCCGTCGACGCGGACGAGTTCGAGTTTCGACCTCGCGGCAAAGCAGCTCTCGATGGATACCGCCGGCGTGAGCTCGAACAGCTCCGTGCAGAAAGGCGAAAGCTATCTCGACACGATACAAACCATTGATGCCTACAATGTAAAAGCGATTATCATCCGTTCGAAAGAGGCCGGCGTACCGGAAGTCGCGGCACGCTACACGCAGGCGTGTATCGTGAACGCCGGCGATGGGTGGCATGAGCATCCGACACAGGCGCTTCTCGACGGACTCACGATGCTCGATCACGTAGGCGGATACAGTCTCAAGGGGCGCGTCGTCACCATCGTCGGTGACATTATGCACTCGCGCGTATTCGGCTCGCTCGTGCGCCTCCTGCGGACCCTTCAGGCGGAGATCCGTATCGCCGCTCCGCTCACGCTCATACCGAAAGACGTCGAGCGTTTTGGAGCGAAGTGGTACGGCGACGTGAACCAAGCGCTCGCAGGCGCCGATGTCGTCTACGCGCTGCGCGTGCAGAGCGAGCGCGGGGCCAACGGATTCATCCCCACGCTCCGCGAATATTCAAAAATGTTCGGCATCTCCCGCAAGCGGCTCGACCTCGCGAAAAAGGATGCGATACTCATGCATCCCGGTCCGGTCATCCGCGATATCGATGTCCACTCCGCACTCGCGGCCGTCGACGAACAGTCATACATCTTGCGGCAGGTGGAGAACGGCATGGCGGTCAGGAAATCGCTCTTGTGGCTTTTGTGCGACCGCGCCGACGGCAAGACGAAAACCTTCACCAGAAAATAAGTATGGCATCACTTCTCATACAAAACGGCAGAGTCATCGACCCGAAGAACGGCATAGATGAAGTCGCCGACATCCTCATACAGGACGGTACGATAGCGGCCGTGGGCAAGAAGGCCGGAAAATCTGCGGACAAAACGATAGACGCCGACGGACTTGTCGTGACACCCGGACTCATCGATCTGCACGTGCACTTCCGCGAGCCGGGCAGGGAAGACAAGGAAACGTTCGAGACCGCATCGCGCGCCGCGCTTGCGGGCGGCATTACGGCGGCCGTTGCCATGCCCAATGTAAGCCCCGTCGCGGATAATCAGACCGTGATCGAGTTCATCATAAAGCGCGCCCGCGAACTCGACCTCATCAATATTTATCCGACCGGTGCCATCACGAGGGGACAAGACGGCGTGATGCTCGCGGAGATCAATGAACTCAAGAATTCGGGTGCCATCGCGATCACCGACGACGGTTCCGATGTGCACAAAGAGGGCCTCCTGAAGCGTGCGATGGAATACGCGAAGACCTGCGGCGTTCTTCTCATGAGCCACTGTGAGACCAAGGATCTCACCGAGGACGGCGTCATGCATGAGGGATGGGTCTCGACCCAGCTGGGGCTCGCTGGGACCCCTGCGATCTCGGAAGAAATGGCGGTGTATAAGAACGTCCTGCTCGCGGAAGAGACCGGCGCGCGTCTCCACCTCATGCACAATTCCGCTTCCGGATCGATACGCGCTATCCGCGAAGCCAAAGCGCGCGGGTCGAAGCACATCACCGCGGAGGTTTCCGTGCAGCACTTCGCGCTCACCGACGAGGAGTGCCTCGGCTACAACACGAACGCGAAGATGTATCCGCCGCTACGCTCTCAGGAACACATCGATGCGGTGATCGAGGGCATCAAAGACGGTACGATCGACTGCCTGACGACCGATCATGCGCCGCACATCGAACCCGATAAACTCAAGGCATTCCAAGACGCCGCATTCGGAACGGTCGGGCTCGAAACAAGCTTTGCGGTGATGAATACTTATCTCGTGAAGCCAAAGCACATAAGCCTCGCGCAGGGGATCGAAAAAATGACGGCGGGGCCGGCAAAAATCATCGGCATCAACAAAGGGCACCTTTCCGTCGGTGCCGATGCCGACATCGCGATATTCGATCCCGATCTCGAGTGGACGGTAGACGAGAAGAAATTTTTCTCAAAAGGCAGGAATTCCGCTTTCATCGGGAAGAAGCTCACGGGGAAAGCGGTGTACACGATCGTCGGCGGGAAGGTAAAATACGACCGTGGAACTATCGTCTCTTAGTTTTCTCGCGGGATCGGTTCCCCTCACATTGGCGGCGGGAGGATTTGTAATCGGCGTGCTCTCCGTTGTACTCGGGGGTGGGATGTTTTTCTCCGTACCGCTTCTCCAGTGGCTCTTTCCGGGCATTACCTTCGGCGCGATCGTCGGCAACGTAAAAGTCGGCTCGCTTTTTCGTGCCATCGGCTCGACATACTCGACGCATGAGCACGTAGAATACCGCCGTGGGCTTGGAATATCGCTTCTCGCGTTCGTCGGGACGGTGGTCGGCGCGATCCTCATCTCCCATCTCGATCAGAGCTGGCTTTTACCCGCGACAGTACTCGCAGTCGTCGTGGCGGAATTCGCGCCGCGCGCATCGCGTTTTATCACCGGACGCACGTTTCATCTTGCCTCGTTTGTGACGGGACTCTACGCGGGTACCTTCGGTGCCGGGATCGGTATACTCCTTGTCGCGCTTTTACGTCTCAAACATCCGGCGGATGCCGATATTGCCCACGTAAAAGTGCAGGCGCGCTTCGTCGAGCTCATCCTCACGGTGAGCGCGGTTGCAACGCACTGGTGGGCGGGGAATCTCATCGCCGCTATCTGGTTGCCGTGGGCCGCAGGTTCGATCGTCGGAGGTATTGCGGGCGGGATGCTCCTGAAACGTATGATGTATCTTTCGGGAGTGGCGCAGAAGATCGTGCTCCGCATCGCGTACGCGGTCGCGATATTGACCGCGGCGGTGAGATTTTGAGAAATGCCATGAGGTTTCGCGTTTTTTTAGATGCGCTATACTGTCGCCAATGAAGAAAATAGACGTCGCAAAGAGGGCTTTGGCACTGCATAAAAAGCTGGGCGGGAAGATCCGCATCGTGCCCGCCGCACCCATTCGTAATCGCGCCGACCTCTCGCTTGTCTACACTCCCGGAGTGGCCGCCGTATCGAGCTACGTCGCAAAAAATCCCAAGGAAGCCCGAACCTATAC
>Ga0209212_1004656_pt1 | contig 16804 bp, 11 predicted proteins | sample RifGroC2_FD_183996 | JGI IMG/M metagenome (GOLD analysis project Ga0209212, IMG submission 183996) | Groundwater microbial communities from Rifle, Colorado, USA - Groundwater C2 (SPAdes) (version 2) | ecosystem: Environmental > Aquatic > Deep subsurface > Groundwater | place: Rifle, Colorado...
CCCCGCCATGATCTCGGCAGTTATGCGTTTGACGAAATCCGGCGCATGGGCGCCCACCGGCTCGGGCATTTCGAAATTGCTGGTGGCGGTGGCCGGAACTTTCACCTGGTGCAGGTTGGCAATGGTCTCATCGATCGCCTTCCAGTTGGCTTCCACCACTGCCCGGCCCTTTTTGCTATAGGACTTCTCGGCAGCCGACTTGATCTTCTCGATTGCCAGTTCACGCGGCAATATGCCGGAAATGGCAAAAAAACAGGTCTGCATGATGGTGTTGATGCGGCTGCCCATGCCAGTTGCCTTGGCGATGGCGTAGGCGTCGATCACGTAGAACTGGATTTTCTTGTCGATGATCTGCTGCTGCATCTTGCGCGTCAGCAGATTCCACACCTTGTCCGGTGCTGTCGGCGTGTTGACCAGAAACACCGCACCCTCAGCGGCGGAATCCAGCATTTCGTAACGCTCCAGGAATACCGGCTGATGGCATCCGATGAAATTGGCGTCGTTGTTGCCGATCAGATAGGGCGAGTGTATCGGCTTGGGCGAGAAACGCAGGTGGGATACCGTCACCGCGCCGGCTTTCTTCGAGTCATAAACGAAATAGCCCTGGCCATACAGCTCGGTTTCCTCACCCATGATCTTGATGGTGTTCTTGTTGGCGCCGACCGTGCCGTCCGAACCCAGGCCGTAGAACAGGCAGCGGTTCACGCCACGGCTGGCATCGTTGCGGAAATTCACATCCCACTTCAGGCTGGTATGGGTAACGTCGTCAATGATGCCGACGGTGAAATGATTCTTCGGCTGGTCTTTTTTCAACTCGTCGAACACACCCTTGATCATGCCCGGCGTAAATTCTTTGGAAGACAGTCCATAGCGCCCGCCCACCACACGCGGCATGGCGGCGAATTTACCCGTACCTGCAGTAAAGGCTTCGGCGAACGCCGTCACCACATCCTTGTACAGCGGTTCACCGTCCGCACCGGGCTCCTTGGTGCGATCAAGAGCGGCAATGCGCTTGGCTGTGGCCGGAATGACCTTGAGCAGTTCGGCGGCCGCGAAGGGGCGATACAGGCGGACCTTTACTATACCGACCTTCTCGCCATGAGCGACCAGATGTTCCACCGTTTCCTCCGCCGCATCTGCGCCCGAACCCATCAGGATCATCACCCGCTCGGCATCCGGCGCACCGACATAGTCATACAAATGGTATTGGCGGCCGGTTAGCTTGGCGAATTTATCCATCGCTTTCTGCACGATACCGGGCATCGCGTCGTAATAAGCATTGACCGTCTCGCGTGCCTGGAAATATACGTCCGGGTTCTGCGCCGTACCGCGCAGCACCGGATGGTCCGGTGTCAGCGCGCGAGTGCGGTGGGCGAATACCAGCTTGTCATCGATCATCTCGCGCACCACTTCGAGCGGCACCTGCTCGACCTTGGCCACTTCATGGGAAGTGCGGAAGCCGTCGAAGAAATGCAGGATCGGTATGCGCGCTTCCAGCGTCGCGGCCTGAGCGATCAGCGCCATATCCATGGCTTCCTGCACCGAATTGGAAGCGAGGAAGGCAAAGCCGGTCGAGCGCGCCGACATCACGTCGCTATGGTCACCAAAAATCGACAGCCCCTGTGCTGCCAAAGAACGCGCCGCCACGTGCATGACGAATGGCGTCAGTTCACCGGCGATCTTGTACATATTGGGGATCATCAGCAGCAAGCCCTGGGAGGCGGTAAAGGTGGTCGTCAGGGAGCCGGTCTGCAATGCGCCGTGCACCGTGCCGGCGGCGCCGCCTTCGCTCTGCATGGTGATCACCTCGGGAACCGTGCCCCACAGGTTTCTGGTGCCCTCCGCCGACCATGCATCGGAATATTCTCCCATCGGCGAAGAGGGTGTAATCGGATAAATTGCGATCACTTCGTTGGTCAGATGGGCGATATAGGCGGCAGCCTCATTCCCGTCGATCGTAACCATTTGCGCTTGATGCATCAAAAAAACTCCTTCAGTTAGTATTTATATGGTGTATCCGGTTTTTCGGAAATATTTAACTGTGTATCAAACAATTCGTTTGAGGCAGCCAGCCCGGTCGAATGGCTATACAAAGCTTGCACGGGAGTCTGCGAGTTGGGCGAAAAAACCACCCATCTCTGCTTACACTTCCTGATTAATACAGCCCACTAACAGGCGCGAAGTTCTGCGGCAAGGTGTCGCAAATTCATACGACCAGCCGGGTAAGCCGCAAGTTTCAGAGAATGTTCATATTCGCCGCAGGCGAACGTGATGCCATAACCAGAATCTCGTATCAATCAAAAGGCCAGCGAGGACACAAACTGACCGTACCAAGCAAATCCAACAAGCCTGAAAGCATATATTCTATCTCAACTAATTAAGCTGTGAAATTTTTTAGTTCCAGCCGACTCAAGGGGACACCGAATATTATTCTGCACCGAGACTCCCGCGCTTTGCCCCTGAGTTTTCAGGGGGTACCTTTTACCTGTTTTTGCTCTCGATCATCTCTTGCACGATCGGCGCGAGAATTACTTCCATCGCAACACTCATCATTCCGCCGGGCACCACCAGTGTGTTGGCTCGTGACATGAACGAATTGGGAATCATGGTCAGCATGTACCGGAAATTCACACCTTTTGGATCGCGGAAGCGAACTACTACAAAGCTTTCGTCAGGGGTGGGGACGTCGCGTGCGATGAACGGGTTCGAGGTATCCACCGTCGCTATACGCTGAAAATTAATATGGGTTTTGGAAAATTGCGGGGTGACGTACTTGATGTAGTCCGGCATACGACGCAGGATGGTATCCACCGTCGCCTCAGTGGAATAACCGCGCTCTGCCTTGTCGCGATGAATCTTCTGGATCCATTCCAGATTGACTACCGGCACCACGCCAACACCAAAATCCACATATCGTCCAACGTCAATATTGCTGGCTTCGTCAGTGACCAGACCATGCAGCCCCTCGTAAATCAACAGGTCGGAATCCGCCTCAATATCTTCCCATGGCGTAAATATGCCCGGTTTCAGGCTGGTCAGGCCGAAGTGCTTGTTGTGCCTGTCGGCTTCGGCCTCGCTATGCACGTAGTAACGCCGCTTGCACATACCGGTTTCACCATAGCTTCTGAACGTTTCTTCAAGCTTGTCGAAATAATTGGCTTCCGGGCCAAAATGGCTGAAGGTGTTGTCGCCCGCCTTGGCCGCCTCGTTTGCCGCCGCGTGAAACATCATACGGTCCAGACTGTGCAGGCTAGCGCCTTCGATGAACGCCGCCCGAACCTTTATTTCGCGACGAAAAAGGTTCTCAAAAGCGTGTCTTACTGCGGGGGTGCCTGCGCCGGATGAACCGGTGACGGCAATGATCGGATGCTTGCGCGACATAATGCCCCCCTGAAACAATATGAATGAGACTCTGAGTACAGGCAGTGATTCTATAACAAAGGTTTGCGCACAACTATGGCGACGACCGATTCTTAAAAGCTGTCTCTGTATACCGGGACAGCTTCTTGGTCAATCGCAATGTCGAATTACCATTGAGCACAGCAGGATGATGCCGCTATAATGCCGCAGTCGAAAACCCGGGTAGCAGTTCGCAGAGCAGAAACGTGTAACTCAACCATCAGTCGGTCAGGCATTCAGTATCTGGCCGCATTCAGGATAACTTGTGATTAAAAAGATTCTCGTCGCCAACCGCGGTGAAATTGCCGTCCGCATCGTACGCGCCTGCTCGGAAATGGGCATCAAGTCGGTCGCCGTCTATACTGATGCCGATCGTCATGCCCTGCACGTAAAAAAAGCGGACGAAGCCTATCACATCGGCTCGGAACCGGTCACCGGCTATCTTAATGCTCATAACATTGTCAATCTGGCTGTTACCGCCGGATGTGATGCGCTGCATCCGGGCTATGGCTTCCTTTCGGAGAATCCTGAACTGGCAGAAATTTGCGCCCGCCGCGATATCAAATTCATCGGTCCGGGTGCGGATGTCATCCGCCAGATGGGCGACAAAGTCCAGGCGCGCAACGCCATGACAGCCGCCGGCATTCCTTGCATACCGGGCAGCGACGGCAACCTCGAAGATGTCGAAGAGGCGCGCATACTGGCAAACAAAATCGGCTACCCGGTGATGCTCAAGGCCACCAATGGCGGCGGCGGGCGCGGCATTCGCCGTTGCGATAGCGACAAAGACCTCGTCGGCAACTTCGAACGCGTGATTTCGGAAGCCAGCAAGGCTTTTGGCCAACCGGAAGTTTTTCTGGAGAAATGCGTGGTCAACCCGCGGCATATTGAAGTGCAGGTACTGGGCGACAGCCACGGCAACATGATTCACCTGTTTGAACGCGACTGCTCCATCCAGCGCCGCAACCAGAAACTGATCGAAATTGCACCCTCGCCGCAAATCACCCAGGCGCAGCGCGAATACATCGGCAATCTGGGCATTCAGGCTTGCCGTGCCGTTGGCTATGAAAATGCGGGTACCGTCGAATTCCTGCTCGACCAGGACAATAATTTCTATTTCATGGAAATGAACACCCGCATACAGGTTGAACACACCGTAACGGAAACCATTACCGGCATCGACATCGTACAGGAGCAGATTCGCATCGCCGACGGCCTTGAGCTGCAATACAAACAGGAAGATGTCAGGTTCCGCGGCTACGCCATGGAGTTCCGCATCAATGCGGAAGACCCCAAGAACAGTTTCCTGCCGAGTTTTGGCAAGATCACCCGTTACTACGCGCCGGGCGGCCCCGGCGTGCGTATCGATGCAGCCATGTACAGCGACTATGAAATTCCGCCTTATTTTGACTCCATGTGCGCCAAGCTCACCGTTTGGGCGCTCACTTGGGAGGGTGTTATCGAACGCGGCCGCCGGGCGCTTAGCGACATGGTGATCTATGGCGTCAAGACAACCATGCCGTATTACCAGGAAATCCTGAAGCACCCGGACTTCAGGAATGCGGACTTCAACACCGGGTTTGTGGAATCCCATCCGGAACTGATCAATTACACCACCAAAATTCCGCCGGAACTAAGGGCGGCAGTTATATCGGCCGCGATAGCGGCGCACGAAGGCATTTAATTCAACCAGGCACAATCAAGTAAAACCATGGCAAAAACCCTTATTTCCGAACTGGTGCTGCGCGACGGCCATCAATCCATGATCGCGACACGCATGCGCACCGACGACATGCTGCCCATCTGCCCCAAGCTGGATAGCATCGGTTTCTGGTCGGTGGAAGCCTGGGGAGGCGCGACCTTCGATGCCTGCGTGCGCTTCCTCAAGGAAGACCCGTGGGAACGCTTGAGAAAACTGCGCAGGGCATTACCGAACAGCCGCATCCAGATGCTGCTGCGCGGCCAGAATCTGCTCGGCTACCGTCACTATTCCGATGATGTGGTGCGTGCATTTGTCGGCAAATCCGCAGACAACGGTATCGACGTATTCCGCATTTTCGATGCGATGAACGACCTGCGCAATTTGCGCGTCTCCGTCGAAGCGGTGAAAAAAGCCGGTAAACATGCCGAGGGCTGTATCAGCTATACCACCAGCCCGGTGCACGGCATTCCCCAGTTCGTCGAACTGGCTCGAGAACTGGAAGCCATGGGCTGCGATACCATCTGCATCAAGGACATGGCCGGCCTGCTTACGCCTTACGCCACCACCGAGTTGGTGAAGGCGGTGCGCGCAGCCGTCAGCCTGCCGATTCATCTGCACAGCCACTCCACTTCCGGCCTGTCTGCGATGTGCTTCCTCAAGGGCGTGGAAGCGGGCGCCACCATACTGGATACCTGCAACTCATCCTTCGGTGAAGGCGCCAGCCATTCTTCGACCGAGAGCATCGTTGCCGCGCTGCAAGGCACAGAGTACGATACCGGCCTTAATTTGGCGGCAATACAGGAATTGACCGCCTATTTCTACGAAGTGCGCCAGAAATACTGGCAGTTCGAGAGTGGATACACCGGCGTGGACACCCGCGTGCTGGTAAACCAGGTGCCGGGCGGCATGATTTCCAATCTTTCCAACCAGCTCAAGGAACTGGGTGCGCTCAACTGCATGAACGAAGTACTCGCCGAAATCCCGCGGGTGCGCGAAGACCTGGGCTACCCGCCACTGGTCACGCCAACTTCGCAAATCGTCGGCACGCAGGCGGTCATGAATATATTGACCGGCACACGCTACAAATCGGTCACCAATGAAGTCAAAAATTATCTGCTCGGCCTCTACGGCAAGGCACCGGGCAAGGTCAACGAACAAGTCAAAAACCTGGCGGTTGGCGATGCGGAAGCCGTGACCTGCCGTCCGGCTGACCTGCTGGAAGACGAGATGAGCCGGCTCAGAATCGAGTGCGAAGAACTGGCCAAGAGCGAAGAGGATGTTCTCACTTACGCCATGTTCCCGGAACTGGCAAAAACCTTTCTGCAGGAGCGCAATGCCAACACCCTCCAGCCTGAGCCATTACTGCCCAAGGAAGCCGCCGCTCCGGCCTCGGCTCGCTACGCACCCAACGAGTTCAAGGTAACGCTGCATGGCGAAACCTTCCATATCAAACTCACCGGCAGCGGGCACCACGGAGAAGCTCAACGCCCTTTCTACGTTTCGGTAGATGGTATTTCGGAAGAAGTCATCGTCGAGACCCTGAATGAAATCGAGGTATCCGGCGAAAAGAGTAACGGCAAGAAGAAAACCGCCCCATCAGCGTCAGGCGCAGGTCGCCCGCGCCCATCTCATGAGGGCTGCCTGGTAACCGCCATGCCCGGCACCATTGTCGATGTCAAGGTCAGGACCGGAGACAAGGTCAAGGCAGGAGACGGCGTACTGGTCATCGAAGCCATGAAGATGGAAAACGAAATCCAGGCGCCGATCAGCGGTGTTGTAGTCGGCATTCATGTCAAGAAGGGCGATAGTGTGGCGCCGGACGAAACACTGGTCGAAATCCAGTAAAAATCCAGATTTCATCCCAACTGCCGTGTTGCTCGTAAATTTTCTTGCTTACATATCGCCGCATATGCGGCGCTACAAAAATTTACTCGCGCCTTGCATTTGGGCGAACTCCGAATTTTTAGAGCATCCTCAATCCAGATAAACCAGAGGCCTGGGATGGAATGCCTTACATGAAAAATCATCTCCACCCATCCGATGTGCTCTATGCGGGCAGCCGTCCATTCCCGCAGCTTGCCGCCTGTGAACATTTTGCCGGCAGCGAGAAGCTGCTGAACAAGGCACTGCAGATTCAAGCGGAATTATCGGTCGATGGACGGCCTGTCTTCGACATCACCGCCGACTGCGAGGACGGTGCGCCTGCAGGCCGGGAGCAGGAACATGCGGCCATGATCGCCGACCTGATTCTGTCCGGCGCAAATCGTTTTGATCGCATCGGTGTGCGCATCCATGATGTCAGACATCCAGCCTGGCGCGATGAACTGGAGACCATCATCAGCCGGGCCGGGCAACGCGCAGCCTACATTGTGCTGCCCAAGCCGGAAAACGCCGAAGATGTTCTGACGCAGATCACCGCGCTCGACCAACTGAGAAACCGTTACGGCATTACCCGTGAAATTCCCGTGCATGTATTGATCGAAACACCAGGCGCGCTGCACGAGGCCTGGGAGATCGCCCGCCTGCCTCACGTCGAGACCCTAGACTTCGGCCTGATGGATTTCGTCTCCGCGCATCACGGTGCCATTCCCGCCGCCGCGATGCGCTCACCCGGCCAGTTCAGCCATGCGCTGATTGTGCGCGCCAAGTGTGAAATCGCGGCTGCCGCACTGGGCAATGGTATCGTGCCCAGTCACAACGTCACCACCGAAATACGCGACACCAATATGGTTCGGGAAGATGCACACCGCGCCCGGCAGGAGCTCGGCTTCCTGCGCATGTGGAGCATCCATCCGGCCCAGATTCGGCCCATCGTCGAAGCCATACGCCCGGATTTCACCGAGGTTAATGAGGCCGTCACCATACTGATTGCCGCGCAGGATGCAGCCTGGGGGCCGATCCAGCAGGAAGGAAAGTTGCACGACCGCGCTTCCTACCGTTATTACTGGGAGCTGCTGCAACGCGCGCAAGCGACCGGCATGGACATCCCGGCCGATGCCCGCCAGCGATTTTTTCCGAGCCCGGACAAGAACCCGGCTTGACTGAATAACCGAAGCCATTTGCAGGGAAGAGCCGATGAAACTGACGGAACTTGATGCACTGCGCGCTTACGCGCGCATGATGAACACGCTGAACGTATCGCATATTGAACCGCTGTTGGACGAGAATTTTCGCTATTCATCGCAGTGGATGTGCGGGGAAATTCCTTCGAAGCAGGAGTTTCTCGACTACATGGAATCCGAACTGGAACCGATCAGGCAATCGGGAAACCGGGCCTATGCCGAAATTGCTCACGCCAACGCATGGGGACACGACGATTGCGTCGTCACGGCGGAAGGCGACAGGGAAAACCTGGTGGCCACGGTATTTGCCCATGTAAAGGACGGGAAAATCCGGCGCATCGACATGTGCGGCGACCCTCCTCCTTCCGCGACCATGAGAACCGGAGAGTATCCATCGTAACAACTGCGCAGCACGGCGAAAAAACAGCAAAAAGAAGGTTGATAGCCGAAAGATTTTTGAAGTACCATGCGCGTTCCGTGCATCCGTACATGCTGTTCGGATGCGCGGTGACAAAAACAATTTAACCGAAACGGAAGACCCCCATGTCTCTAATGATAGGAATCCCCCGGGAAATTGCCCCGGGTGAAAAGCGCGTGGCCACCGTGCCCGAAGTCGTTGAAAAGCTCATCAAGCTGGGCTTCAAGGTCGCCGTGGAATCCGGCGCCGGTGATGCGGCAAATTTCAGCGACGACACTTACCGTGCCGCAGGCGCGGAGATTATCGACGGCGCGGCCAAGCTGTGGTCCTCGTCCGACATCGTCTTAAAGGTATGCGTGCCGACGACGGAGGAGGTCTGCCTGATGCGCGAAGGCGGCACCCTGATCGACTTCATCTGGCCGGCGCAGAACCCGGAACTGCTGCAACAACTGGCGGCAAAGAAAGCCACCGTACTGGCAATGGACAGCGTGCCGCGCCAGCTTTCCCGCGCGCAGAAGATGGACGCCCTGACCTCCCAGGCCGGCGTCGCCGGTTACCGCGCCGTGATCGAGGCCGCCAACGCTTTTGGCCGTTTCTTCAACGGCCAGATCACCGCCGCGGGCAAGGTTCCACCGGCCAAGGTCTTCATCGCCGGCGCCGGCGTAGCGGGCCTCGCGGCTATCGGCACCGCAGCCGGCCTAGGCGCGATCGTGCGCGCCAACGATACCCGCGCCGAAGTGGCCGACCAGGTCGTGTCGCTGGGCGGTGAATTCGTCAAGGTCGATTACGAGGAGGAAGGTTCTGGCGGCGGCGGCTATGCCAAGGTGATGAGCGAGGGCTTCCAGCAGGCCCAGCGCGAGATGTATGCCAAGCAGGCCAGGGAGGTGGACATCATCATCACCACCGCGCTGATCCCCGGCAAGCCCGCGCCCCGACTGATCACCGCCGAGATGGTGCAGAGCATGAAACCCGGCAGCGTCATCATTGACATGGCGGCCGAGCGGGGCGGCAACTGCGAGCTGACCGAGCCCGGCCAGGTGGTGGTGAAGCATGGAGTGACCATCGTCGGCTACACCGACCTGACCTCGCGCCTGGCGAAGCAGTCCTCGACGCTGTACGCGACCAATCTGTTCCGTCTGATCGAAGAGTTGTGCAAGACCAAGGACGGCATCATCAACGTCAATATGGACGACGATGCCATCCGCGGCCTGACGGTCATCAATGAAGGCAACATCACCTGGCCTGCGCCTGCGCCGAAATTGCCGGCAGCTCCAGCCAAACCGGCTTCCACCAAACCGATTACGGCACCCAAAGGTCACGGCCATGGCGGCAGCGGAGAACCGATGGCCGGCGGCAAGCTGGCGATCATGTTTGGTGTCGCCGCTGTCCTGTTCCTGTTTATCGGCGCCTATGCGCCACCGGCATTCCTCGGACACTTCACCGTGTTCGTACTGGCCTGCTTCGTCGGTTACATGGTGGTGTGGAACGTCACCCCCGCGCTGCATACGCCGCTGATGAGCGTCACCAATGCAATCAGCAGCATCATCGCCATCGGCGCGCTGGTGCAGATCGCGCCACCGCTGATGGGAAGTGACGTTTCACGCCCGGATGACTGGATACGCTGGCTGGCGGTGGCAGGCATCGCACTCACCGCAGTCAACATGTTCGGCGGCTTCGCCGTTACCCAGCGCATGCTGGCGATGTTCCGTAAATAAGGTAAACAATCATGTCAGAAAGCCTGGTAACCGCCGCCTATATCGGCGCAACAATTCTCTTTATCCTCAGCCTCGGCGGGCTGTCTCATCCTGAGACTTCACGGCGCGGTAATCTCTACGGCATCATCGGCATGACCCTTGCCGTGCTGGCGACGATCTTCGGCCCGCGCGTCACGATGGCCGGTATTCCGTGGATCATCGGCGCCATGACGGTGGGCGGCACGGTCGGTATCTACGCCGCCCGTGTGGTGAAAATGACGCAGATGCCGGAACTGATTGCGTTGATGCACAGCCTGGTCGGCCTTGCCGCCATGCTGATCGGATTTACGAGTTACATTGATCCGGCGGCATCTGCCCAGTTAACCGGAGCAGAGAAAACCATCCACGAGATTGAGATTTACATCGGCATCCTGATCGGCGCGGTAACCTTCTCCGGCTCGATCATCGCCTTCGGCAAACTGTCTGGCAAGATCGGCGGCAAACCCCTGCTTCTGCCGGCGCGCCACTGGTTGAACCTTGCCGGCCTACTGGTCGTGATTTACTTCGGCAACGCTTTCATTCACGCTGAATCGGTATCCGCCGGCATGATGCCGTTAATCGTGATGACCGTGATCTCTCTGCTGTTCGGCATCCACATGGTGATGGCGATCGGCGGCGCCGACATGCCGGTGGTGGTGTCGATGCTGAACAGCTACTCCGGCTGGGCGGCGGCAGCAACCGGTTTCATGCTGAACAATGACCTGCTGATCGTCACCGGCGCGCTGGTGGGCTCAAGCGGCGCCATCCTCTCCTACATCATGTGCCGTGCGATGAACCGCAATTTCATCAGCGTGATTGCCGGCGGCTTCGGCACCGGCGGTGGCACGCCTGCTGCGGCCAGCGGCGACGCGCAACCTGCCGGCGAAGTGGTGGCGGTCAGCGCGGCCGAGACCGCCGAACTGTTGCGCGACGCCAGAAGCGTAATCATCGTACCGGGGTATGGCATGGCAGTGGCGCAGGCCCAGCACACGGTCAACGAGATCACCCAATATTTGCGCGAGCAAGGCATCAACGTGCGTTTCGGCATCCATCCGGTCGCCGGCCGCATGCCCGGCCATATGAACGTGCTGCTGGCCGAAGCCCGGGTGCCCTACGACATCGTGCTGGAAATGGACGAACTCAACGAGGACTTCCCGAATACCGATGTCGCCATGGTCATCGGCGCCAACGACATCGTCAATCCGGCGGCGCAGGAAGACCCGAACAGCCCGATCGCCGGCATGCCGGTGCTGGAAGTGTGGAAGGCCAAAACCTCGATCGTGATGAAGCGCAGCATGGCCTCCGGCTATGCGGGCGTCGACAATCCGCTGTTCTACAAGGAAAACAACCGTATGCTGTTTGGTGATGCCAAGAAGATGCTGGAAGAAGTGTTCGTCGCGTTAAAATCATAATGAAGCGAAATTTTGTTGCAGAATAACGCCCGCGCAAGCGGGCGTTATTCCATCGAACGTTAAAACGACGATAATTTTTCCAGTGTAGGTGCGAATTCATTCGCACTTAAGAAGGCTCATGTGCGGATAAATCCGCACCTACAGGAGCAGCGCCATGCCGCACACAAGCCTCAATCCTTCCACCAACCAAGTAATCCAGACCTACGCCAGATGGGATAGCCGTCGCCTGGAACAGGCTCTGGAAAAAACCCGCCACGCGCAGCAAGCCTGGGCGCAAACGCCTTTTTCACAACGCGCCGAAGTGCTGCGCAATGCGGTCACACAGTTGCATGCGCAGCGCGACCGCTACGCGCTCCTCATCACGCAGGAAATGGGCAAGCCGCTGCGCGAAGCGCGCGCCGAAGTCGAAAAATGCACCACTGTCTGCGACTACTATGCGCAGCATGGCGAGGAATTCATGCGCGCCGAGCCTGTGAAGTCAGAGGCCGGCAAAAGCTATGTCGCGTATTACCCGCTCGGCGTGGTGCTCGCCATCATGCCGTGGAACTTCCCGTTCTGGCAGGCGTTCCGCGCCGCCGCCCCGGCCCTGATGGCGGGCAATGCGCTGCTGCTGAAACACGCGCCGAATGTGCCGCAGTGCGCGCTGGCAATCGAGGCCATCTTCCGCGAGTGCGGATTGCCGGATGGCGTGTTTACCAACCTGATGATCGAAGTCGAGCAGGTGCCAGAAGTCATCGCCAGCCCGCACGTGCATGCGGTCACGCTCACCGGCTCGGAAGCCGCCGGGCGCAAGGTCGCGGCGCTCGCCGGCCAGCACCTGAAGAAATGCGTGCTGGAACTCGGCGGCTCCGATCCTTTCATTGTTTTGCACGACGCCGATCTGGAATTGGCAGTCAACATGGCGATAGCCTCGCGCTTCATGAATTGCGGGCAATCGTGCATCGCCGCCAAGCGCTTCATCGTCGTGCCGCAGATCGCGGACGAATTCCTGCGCGCACTCAAAACCAGGGTGGAGGCGCTCAAGCTCGGCGACCCGATGATTGATGCCACGCAAATCGGCCCGATGGCGCGTCTCGACCTGCGCGATGAATTGCATCGCCAGATTTCCGATTCCATCGCACAGGGCGCGGTCGCGGTGACCGGATGCAAACCGGCCGAGCGCGAAGGATTTTTCTACCAGCCCTCGATCCTCGACCAGGTCACTGCCGACACCCGCGCCTGGCACGAAGAACTGTTCGGCCCGGTAGCGACCGTCATCCGCGCAACGAGCGAAGCAGACGCACTGCGCATCGCCAACGACACCCGCTTCGGCCTCGGCTCATCGATCTGGAGCAAGGACATAGCGCGCGCCGAACAACTGGCGGCGCATATCCAGGCCGGCAGCACCTTCATCAACGGCCTGGTCAAATCCGACCCGCGCCTGCCGTTCGGCGGCATAAAGGCCTCGGGCTACGGGCGCGAGTTGTCAAGGCTGGGAATGCATGAATTTGTGAACGCGAAGACGGTGTGGGTTCGGTAGATGCGGTGTCGCTGTAGTACACGATTTGCGCTGAAATTGACTGTTTGCGAATGATCGCTGAGCCAATAGCCGACATTCAAGACCGAACCCCAGATCGGCCAAGCGCCGCTGTAGCAGCACTCCTGCTTTGGGAGGCAAATGCTGCGGGCAGTAACGACCTAACCACCTGCCACGCAAAGTGCTGGGTTTTAGATCACCGTATGAAGTATTATCGGGAGCGGAAATACGCCACACCAAGCCGCATTTGGTTGCTACACTTCAATATTAGATCCACAAATAAATATCTGCCACCAAATTATGATCAGATGGGCGCAAATCTAATGGCTAGACCACTAAAAAACCTGTGTTATGCAACGGATCGAGGACGTATGTTCCATGGCAAAGCAGAAGATGTGCTAAAGAGTGGAATAGCTGACGGTTTTCGCGGCAACGTTCAGCTAATCTTCACCTCTCCACCGTTTCCGCTAAACCGGAAAAAGAGATATGGCAATTTGACTGGCGACCAATTTGTCGACTGGCTTGCAGCCTTCGGCTCCATTTTCAAAGACATTCTTGCCCCCAATGGTTCGATCGTCATCGAGATGGGCAACTCGTGGGTACCTAATGAGCCGGTGATGTCTATCGACTTGGTTCCGATAGCCCCAAGGATCGGTGCCGCATACGAAATCAAGGAAGTGAATTCCCGACACTCCATCATCGAAAAGGTCACCTCATGATTGCCACGGAACCCACCAATATAGGCCTCTCAGAGCGCACCCACGGCAAGCTGAAGCGCCTAAAAGAAGACGGGCACTTCAACGAAATGGCAGATGCTTACCGCTTCGCGATTGCTTTAGCACTCGCCCATGGCATCGCCCCACCTGAACTGCCTGCACCACGAGCCAACATTTTCGGTGTAGCGACTATTGATCTGAGAGGCGAGATTTATAACGCGATAAAGGCCATCATGGATACAAAAGAGATACCCGTCTACCGATGGGCAGAGCGGCTCGCCGAATGGGGTATCGAGGAGCTTGCGCGCCAAACGGCCGCGGGTGATATTGACTTCAGCAAAATCCTGGAAGAAGCCGAGCGGCTCGGCATCGCAGCCTGATCTATGCAGACGCTTCGCGCATTCCTCCTTATTCGGCAGGCACGGGAGGTATGGACAGTCTCGGTTCATAGAGACCTCGAAAGCCTTATTGCCGCGTGGAAACCATTCGAGGGCCAAGAGGTCGCTACGGGCATCATCCATGTGGGGTTTGGCCGACCCGACACCGAAGCTTTCGAAGAAACGGCAGAACGCTATCCGGGACGGATGCTCCTCACGGCCTCCGCTCAGTACGCTTTAGGACTGTTGAGCGATTGTGCTCCCCAAGTAGTTGGCGAAGCTGGCCATCTGCCCCTTTATGTCGCCCTTTCAGGGTGGGGTTACACGGCCAAAGCTGATGAAATCGGATTGGCTCAAGCACCTGATGTAACCTTTCCCTCCTCACAGTCCATCTGCGCTGACAAGAGTGGTGCGCAAAACGAGGTGTTTGTGAGCGGCCATGAAGATGAACAAATCAATTGGCCTGTTCGGTCAAACTGGATTCAGAGTCTTTCGTCCATCGACCCAGAGCTACTAGAAATCGCAAAGAACGCTGGTATCACCGACGAGAAGAGCTACCTCAGGCGTGAACAATTGCTTGACGCGGCGCACCGATCACGGCTTGGCTATTGTCGGCTCCAGATATTGTTGGAAAAGAATGATTCCCAAAACCCTATTGAGATTGCCCGCTGCTCGCCTCCCTGGCTTCTTGTTCGACCGATTTTATCACTCGGTCTACCGGTGAGAGCGGAAAACTCTCTTGGGGTTGCGCATATCCATAGAGTTATTGACCTTGCGCGATTTTCCCGCCAAGGAGGTTTGCTTGATCTGCCCAATTTTGGCATGAAGACGTATCGCGACGTTACAAAGACCCTTATGGCTGTTTTGCATGAAGGCCCTTTTAGTCTGATGACTGGTGCAACCGTACCAACCACCAACGATTCGACGCCGGAAAGGTCTTCATGTGGCGACGAAGCAAATTCAGACGCTTCCGACGAAGCTAAAGGTGATGCAGATACTGCCTCCAGTAGAGAATCGACTTTCGTCGAAGCCCTTGAAGCTGTCATCAAAAGCATTCCTAAAGGACGAGACGTTATTAAAAGCCGCATGGGATTCGCCGGAAAACGCTCTACCTTGCAAGAGATTGGCGATATCCTTGGCGTTACGCGCGAACGCATACGCCAAATCGAAGCGCGTGCTGTCAGCATACTTTCAGCGCGGCCTTTATGGTACGGGGCTGTTATTCCCAAGATTGAGGCAATGCTCGCGGATCGGACAGAACCGCTGCCTCTCTTAGGGCTTGATATTTTTGACCCATGGTTTCGCGGTGTTGAAGATATCTCCGAGCCATTTGACTATTGCCTCGAGCATTTCTGTGGCGGTCGCCTCTCCTTGATTCGGGCTAGCAACCAGATATTTGTTTCGCACCTAACACCCGTCGAGTGGGACAGTGCGGTCGACCAAGGTGAAAAGACCCTTGAAGCCGCAGTGGGCCAGAACTGGCGACTTTCTCACGCGCGCTCCATGATAGACGGCCTCTTGTCCGGTAAAGGCGAAGAGCTTCGGACCGAGCTTTGGGCGGCCATCACGCCATATGCCCGATTTGCCCGCGTGGATGAAGGTGAGCCAGTCCTTGTGACCTATGGACGTGGAGTTGAACATCTTGCCGGGGCAATTCTTGCGGATTCGGATACGGTCAATACCTCTATCTCACCGAATGGGGTGAACCACGACGGATGCAACACGCCGATGCAGTCAAAACTGCTCTTGCGCAATCTTCAAATGGACTACGTATTCAAGAAATTGCTGAGGCAACTAGTGTTCTCATTGGCCGCCCCATCAATTCTCAATCTATCCATGGATGTCTTTCATCTATCGGCGCCGAATGGAGCGAGAAGACGGGTCGATGGTCTCTTACTGATACAACGGAAGAGAATGGCGATGAGGAATACGAGGCTGTAGCAGAAAAAATATCATCGAAAAGCATTTGAAAAAAGTTGTACCTAAAATTTGAATCCGCGATTGATACTGGATTGACGAACGACGTAAATAAAAGCGCTTGGTTCAAATTGTTTTTCGGATTGCATCTCAAGTAGCCAACCGGTGACAATTTGTCACCTGTTGAGATAGTCCAACCTGCCATCCATGAACAAGGAGCCCTGACCATGCAACCCCAGCCAGCCATCTTTGAAGAGCATGAAATCCGCCGTGTGTATGACGAGACCACGGAAACATGGTGGTTTTCGGTGGTGGATATTATTCAGGTGCTGACCCAACAGCCCGATTACCAGACCGCCAGAAAATACTGGAACAAGCTGAAAGAACGGCTGGACAAAGAAGGTAGCGAGTCGGTGACAAATTGTCACCGACTGAAATTGCCTGCCGCAGACGGCAAAAATTACCTTACCGACGTCGCCACCGCCGAAACGTTGCTGCGGCTGGTGCAGTCCGTGCCCAGCCCGAAGGCCGAGCCGATCAAGCTGTGGCTAG